>Ga0316193_10001986_pt1 | contig 14111 bp, 11 predicted proteins | sample MerIslsedime2_MG_FD_207735 | JGI IMG/M metagenome (GOLD analysis project Ga0316193, IMG submission 207735) | Coastal sediment microbial communities from Maine, United States - Merrow Island sediment 2 | ecosystem: Environmental > Aquatic > Marine > Coastal > Sediment | place: USA: Maine...
GCTCCATCACACCGAACATCGCTCCTAGGAGGCCCATGACCGCCGAACTCCCTGCGAACAACCAGAGCTTCGTCCGGAACGACTGTTTGCCCAGGCTGCGGGTCAGGGGCTCGTTGTCGCCGACCGAGATGAGCAAGCGACCGTACGGAGACTTGTGGACACGAGACACGTAGTAGAGGATCAGAGCAACCACGACGGTCAGGATCACGAGCCACAGTGTCTCGTTCGCCTTGACGCTGCCGATGTCATAGGGGAAGCCGAGGCCTCCCATCCCGAGGGCACCACCCGTGAGATCCTGCTCGGTCGTCGCAACAATCAAGACGCATGTGGCGAAACCGAGCGTGCCGACCAGGACGCCGTCGATGTCGAGGTCGGCGATCACCCACCCCACCACAAGGCCGGCGATACCGGCTACGAGCGTCCCAAAGGCCATCGAGATGAGGAATGCCCAGACGTCGCCAAACGGCCAATCGACCTGGACGTAGAGGACGCCAAAGGAGTACATCCCGAGACCCCAGAAGCCGACGATGCCGAAGTTGGCGATGCGGGCGAGTCCGAGTTGAAGATGGAGAAGCAACGCGAGGCCGATGATCATCATCACTGAGAAGAGTCCGTAGACGAGGAATGCGTCGAGCCAGTCCAAGTTCATAGCTAGACCTTCCCTGCTTCAGCAGCCCGTGATCCACGGACCTTCAAGATGACGATGAAGATGACGATGAGCACCAGTTGGGCATAGAGCGCCTGGCCGAACTCCAGCGTCATGAACGTGAGCGAGATGGCGGTGACCGCACCGACGATGATGACGCCGCCGATGTTCTTGGCGCCACCGACGAGAACGACCAGCAGGATGAAGAGGAACTGACGCCAGCCGAGCAGCGGGGCGACGGCGGAGGCGACCCCGTAGAACGCTCCTGCGAGGCCGCCGGCGACACCGGCAAGGAACCAGATCAAGACGGTGACGGCCAAGGGCCGGATCCCGCTGACTTGCGCTAGGTCTTCGTCATTTGCCAGCGCCCGGATCTGCAGTCCGTAGCTGGTCTTCTGGATGAACCAGTAGAGCCCGAAGGCGAGGACGAAGACGCTTGCAACGGCGACCAGGCGGAAGGAGGAGACGCCGACACCGAGCACGAAGAAGGTGTCCGGCGCCGGTACGTCGAAGAAGCGGACCGGGTAGCCGAAGACGAACTGGAGGGCGTGGCGGAGGAACACCGACAGTCCGAAGGAGATGATGATCATCTCGAGGCTGCCGACGTTCCGCTTCTTGGCTGGACGGAAGACTGCGAAGTAGGTGCCGACGCTAATCAGCCCCGCCACGAGCCCGGTCGGGATGAGGATGGCGTAGAAGTTCAACTCGAACGTCGTGTTGATCCACATGCCCATGTAGGCGCCGAGCGTGATCGTCTCGGAGTACGCGACGTTGATGAGGCCGGTGAGTCGGTAGAGGAGGGCGAAGCCCATCGCGGCGAGGATGAGGGGCGCTTGTTCCGTCAGTCCGATGACGATTGAATCGGAGAAGATGTCCATCAGTTGTCAGTCTCTCCTGGTCCAGAGAGTGTCGGTGATCCCGAGGACACGGCCACCCCGGGGACAAGGGCACGCCCAGCGAAACACATCAATCGGGAAGAGGACGGCGTCGCGACAGTCACGCTCTCGTTTGCTTCCCAGTCCGATTTCATAGATAATCGATTATATGTGTTTCGACCGAACGCCGTCAAACCGAGCAGTGCAGGGCGACTGATCCGCGGTGGGCGTCGACTGTCGATGATGGCGGGTGTCCTGCTATCACTGTTCGGCGAGAGCATAACGAGACCGACCAAATCGAAGGAGCACCATGGCATTCACCCTCCATCACATCCATATCAAGTCGAAGGACCCGAAGGCCAGCGCCGTGTGGTGGATTGACATGTTCGGGGGAACCCTGCTCCCCGAGATCCAGTTCAAGACCATGCTGTTCACGCCGGTCGAGTTCGATGGCGTGCGACTCAACATCACGACCGCGGCCCCCGGCGAAGACGACATCATCGGTGACCCGCCGCCGATCCCGTACCTCGGCCTCGAGCACATCGGGATCGAGACGGACGATCTCGATGCGATCCTGGCCCGCTTCGAGGAACAGGGTCTGAAGATCTATGAGCGTCGGCCCGGTCCCGGTGGCTACGAAATCGCCTTCGTAGAGACTCCGGACGGGGTTACGCTCGAACTGCTCCACCAGACCGGATGAACATCAACCGAAGGGATGGGGCGTGAAACGACTTCGCGAGTTCGAGTACTACGAGCCGACGTCCCTTGAAGAAGCGTCGCGCATGCTTGCGGAGGCGGAGCCCGATGCTCGCGTCCTCGCAGGAGGCACCGACCTCGTCGTCGACATGAAGACGGGGCGGATGCGCCCATCGACGGTCGTCAATCTCAAGCGCATCCCCGACCTCACCGGGATCGAAGATGCCGATGGCGGGACGCGCATCGGCGCCCTCACGAAGGTGGACGTCGTCGAGGTGTCGCCGCTCGTGGTGGAGCGCCACCCGGCGCTCGCGCAAGCCGCCTCCATCCTGGCATCGCCGCCGGTGCGGGCGCTGGCCACGATCGGTGGCAATGTCGGCCGAGCATCACCTGCCTCCGATCTCGGCCCCGCGCTGATCGTCTCAGACGCGGTTGCGACCATCCATGGCGTCGACGGCCCACGCGACGAACTGGTCGAAGACCTCTACACGGGACCGGGAGCGACGTCGCTCGCCCGTTCCGACATCATCACCGCCCTCACCCTGCCGGCGCGCCGACCCGGGTTCGGGTCCGCGCACGTCAAGCTCGGCAAGCGGGGGAGCGGAACGGACATCGCGCTCGCAGGAGCCTCGGCCAGCCTCGTCATTGGTGACGGTGGAGAGATCATCGACTGCCGGATTGCGCTGGCTTCGCTCGGACCGATCCCCTTCCGGGCCGTCGGTTCCGAGTCGGTGCTTCGATCAGAGATCCTCACGGAGGCGTTGCTCGAGGCGGCCGCTGAGGCGGCTGCCGGAGATGCCAAGCCGATCGGTGACATGCGAGCGAGCTCCGCGTACCGAACCCGACTTGCCCGTGTGTTGACGCTGCGCGCGTTGCACGGCGCGGTCGAGTCCGCAGGCGCGGGGGTGGCAGCATGATGATCGATCTCGACGTCACGATCAACGGTGTCCATCGTCACATCACGACCGACCCAAGGCTGACGCTGCTCGAGGTGCTCCGCGAACAGGTGCTCTTGACCGGGACCAAAGAGGGATGCGGCGTCGGCGAGTGCGGTACGTGCGTGGTCCTCGCCGACGGCAAGCCGGTCACGTCCTGCCTGATTCTCGCCGGCGATGCCGACGGTGTGACGATCGAGACCGTGGAAGGTCTCGCCACCGACGGTGTACTCACCGAGATGCAACAAGCGTTCGTGAAGACGGGCGCGTTCCAGTGCGGCTTCTGTACCCCGGCCATGGTGCTCACCGCCACGGCGATCTTCAGAGAGAACGACAATCCCGATATCGAAGACGTGAAGAAGGCGCTGGGCGGCATTCTCTGCCGGTGTGGTGCCTACCCCAAGATCCTCGAGGCTGTGATCGAGGTCAAAGGAGAAGGCACATGACGACGTATGTAGGTGCCCGGGTCCCCCGGGTCGATTCGGTCGAGAAGGTCACCGGCGGCGCGGTCTACGGCGTTGATGTCGCGATGCCCGGCATGCTGCATGGTGCCGTCCTTCGGAGTCCGTATCCGCACGCGCGCATCGTGTCCATCGACACCTCGGCTGCGCTGGCGGCACCCGGTGTCGAGATCGTCGTGACCGGACGCGACTTCCCGCTCCTCTTTGGTGCGGCAATCAAGGATCAGCCGTTCCTGGCGATCGACCGCGTCCGCTACGTAGGTGAACCGGTCGTGGCCGTCGCCGCAGCGAGCGAGGCGCAGGCCCAGGAGGCGCTGGACCTCATCCGCGTCGACTACGAGGAACTCCCGGCCGTCGTCGACATGCGTTCCGCCTTGGACCCCGACGCCCCCCTCGTCCATCCCGACCTCCACACCTACAAGCGGGGGCCGAACGACATCGTCCCCCACACCAACATCAACACGCTCTATACGTATGAGCGAGGCGACGTTGAGGCCGGATTCGCTGCGGCCGACGTGGTGGTGGAGGGCGAGTACTCGGCCCACGCGATCAGTCACGTCGCGCTCGAAGTGCATGCCGCCATTGCCCAGTACGACTCCGGTTCCGGCGGCTACACCCTCTGGGTCTCCACCGATCGGCCATTCCTTCTGCGAAACGAACTTGCCGCCGGTCTCGGTGTCGACAGCAGCCGCGTCCGTCTGATCGTCGCCCAGGTCGGCGGTTCGTTCGGAGCGAAGGGTGTTCCCGTCGCCGAAGCGATCGCCGTTGCCCTGGCCCGCCATTCGGGAGGCCGTCCCGTCAAGGTCGAGTTCACCCGCGAGGAAGACCTCGTTGCGTCCCAGTTGCGCGTACCCGCCATCATGAAGCTCAAGACCGGCGTCAACCGGAACGGCCTGATGGTTGCGCGGAGCGCCGAAGTCCTCTGGGATAGCGGCGCCTACACGGCGTACACGGTCGGGGTCGCGATCCGCGGCTCTCAGACCATCATCGGACCGTATCGGATCCCCGACCTCAAGATCCTCTCCCGACAGGTCTACACCAACAAGTCGATCACCGGTTCGTACCGCGGCTACGGCACCACCCAGGTCACCTGGGCGTGCGAGACGCAGATGGACGAGATCGCCGTTGAACTGGGCATCGATCCCGTGGAGATTCGTCTCATGAACGGGTACGAAGAGGGCGACGCCTACCTCAACGGCCAGATCATGCGCTCCGTCGGCCTCCGTGAGACGATCGAACGGTCGGCCGTCGAGATCGGCTGGGGATCGGTGGAGCGCGAGCCGGCACCGAACCTGCGTCGCGGCAAGGGCATCGCCACGATGATCAAGCCGACGATGACCCCGTCGAGTTCGAACGTCGTGATCAACCTCGAGCAGGACGGTCGGGTCACGGTGATCTGTGCAGCCCCGGAGATCGGCTCGGGCCAGGACACGGTGCTCGCCCAGATCGCGGCGGACGCCATCGGAGTACCGCTCTCGGATGTTTCGGTCCCCGCCACCGACACGCTATTGACTCCGTACAACGGACCCGTGGCATCGAGTCGCACGACCTATCACATGGGCAACGCGATCCTCGACGCCGGTGGGGAGATACGGGAGCAGGTCCTCAGCCTCGCCGGTGAGGTGCTCGAAGTTGAACCGGAGACGCTCGAGATGCGCGATGGGATCATCTGCGACCTCGACGGCGAACTCCAGATCACGCTCAAAGACCTCCTGGCGAAGTTCTACGGTGAGTACTACTCCATCACCGCAGGAGCGCGGTTCTCGAGTGCGAACTCTCCGCTGCTCAAAGCCGACCCCGGCGAGGAGTGGATGAGCAGCATCTTCTGGATGTTGTGCACCCAGGCCGCCGAGATCGAGGTCGACACCGACACCGGTGTGATCCGGGTCCTCAAGGTGGCAGCAGCCGCCGACGTCGGGAAGGCCATCAACCCGATGACCGTCGAACAGCAGATCGAGGGCGGCGTCGTGATGGGCCTCTCGAACGGAATCCTCGAGGGATTCTCGTACGACAACGGCCGCATCGAGAACGGCAACCTTGCGGACTACAAGGTCGCGACGATCATGGACATCCCTCCGATCGTCCCGATCATCGTCGAGTCGGTCCACGACGAGGCCCCGTACGGGGCCAAAGGCGTCGGAGAACCGGCAGCCGCCGCGACCCCGCCCGCCATTGCGAACGCGCTCTACGATGCCATCGGCGTCCGGATCCGTGACCTCCCGATCACCCCGGAGAAGATCCTGAAAGCGATGGGGGAGCTGGAGGCGGACTGAAGTCCGCCGCCAGTCGCCAGTCGCCAGTCCGATTCCTTCCTCTCTTCAATTCCTTCCCCTAAGGGGAAGGTGGCAGCGCTTCCAGGGCGCTGACGGTAGGGGTCTCGCGCGTTCGTGGAGAGGGGGAGACCCCCGGGGACGCTCTGCGAACATCACCGCAGATTTGTGGAGACTGAGAGACCCCCTCCGTCGCCCAGAGGGCGACACCTCCCCCTGAGGGGGAGGAATCCAAGAGTCCTGAACTGGCGACCGGTGACTGGCGCCCGGCGGCCTATCTCAAGTTGACGGATCGCGATTCTCGGCCGTAAACTGCAAGTAATCGATTATCGAGGATGATGCGTGCAGGTGTCGAGAACAACCGTGCCATGGTGATGGCTCTCTCGGTGACCACCCTCCCGGTCCCAGCGATCGGCTGGCGGATTCTCTCTGGTACGCCTGGATTCCCAGCGGTTTCGGAGATGTGAGCATGGCTGCCGTCGCACTCCTCGACACACCCGCACCACCTGTCTTGAAGGCTCGAGCGCGCCGTGCCCAGCGAGGGCTTCGCGTCGAGTCGGTCAGACCGACGTAGCGAGAGGAGCACCAACGCAGAAGTCGGAGATCTCAGAGAACGCACAAGAGCGTCGGAGCCAGATTGTGCCCGTTGCGGGCCGGTCCCGGCGTAGGTCCGTCGAGGAAGGAGATTTGCCGCATGGCAGATAACAGCAAGGTTGTAGCGGAGTTCTTCGGAGACGAGAACTTCCCCGTTGAATGGGAATCGGAGCAAGAGAAGAAGTTGTTCTGGGTCTATGACGACCTGCACTGCCCACGCCCCGTGTCGCCGATGTATGACGACATCGCCAACTGGGTGAACACCTGCGATCACATGTTCCGCAGGTTCGGCACACCGTTTGCGTCCGACTGGATCAAGAAGGTTGTCAACGGCTACCTCTACACGGCAGCCGTTCCGTGCGATCCGGACATGGCCGTTCCGGCGACGGAATTCGGCAACGTCTACTTCCCGCGTGTCCCAAAGGACGATCCGGAGTACGCCGCCAAGATCGGTGCCTACCTCGGTGCCGTGCTTCCGACGTACGGGGCGAACTTCCCGACCTGGTGGCGCGAGCGGCTCGTTCCCGAGATGGCCGGCAACCTGGCCTATCTCGAAGAGAAGATCGACGACTACGAGAACATATCGCTCATGGAGTGGGCCGTGATCCTCGAGGACGCTATCGACATCGTCGATCGTCACTGGAAGATCCACTGGATGCTCAACTTCTCGCAGCTGTCGGCGACGCTGGCATTGCGGGCGGCGCTCGGCGCGGCTATCGGCGGCGAGGACAAGATTGAGCAGAAGCACGAGGAGATCCTCGGGCGGCTGCAGAACTCGTCCGCGGACCGCAACTGGGACGCGATCGAGCTCCTGGTCAGCTTGAAGGACCGGATCAAGACAGACCCCGTCCTCGCCGAGGCGTTCGTCAACGAGAACGGTGCCGATATCCTCGCAGCGCTCGAAGCGACCGAGCAAGGCCGTGACTTCATCGAGTCCGGCCTCAAGGTCTACCAGCGCGAGTTCGGTTGGCACGCGGTGTGGAGCCACGAGTTCATCTACCCGTCACGGTTCGAGACGCCGGAACCGGTCCTCGACGTGATCAAGGGCTACCTGGACTCCGACTACGACCACCGTCCGATCGTTGCCCATCTCGAGCAGGACATCGAGGCCGCGGCCGAGGAACTCCTCGAAGGGATCGAAGAAGGCGACGAACTCGAGGCGCTGAGGGCAGCCAACGAGATCAACATGCTGATGGCCCCGCTCACCCCGGACCATCACTTCTATATCGATCAGGGCACACACCAGCACACCCGTGTGGTGTTGATCTGCATCGGTCGGAAGCTGGTCGAAATGGGTCTGCTCGACGAGCCGGACGACGTGATCTACCTCAAGTACAACGAGCTTCGCTACCTGATGGGCGATCCGAGCCTGCTCGACGCGAGGGCGATCGTCGCCGAACGGCGTGCGACCCGTGCCGAACAAGAGAAGATCCGTCCGCCGGACTTCATCGGCACGGCGACCGAAGACCAATTGCAGTTCCCGTACCTGAACCTCTGGGGCTTCCCCGAGAAGCTCGGTTTCGACACCGAGACCAAGGGCAGGGTCGAGGGCCTGGGCGTCTCGCCCGGTGTCATCGAGGGCATTGCCAAGGTCGTCTCCTCTCCTGCGGAGTTCGACGAGGTGAAGCAGGGCGACATCATGGTCTGCCAGATGACGAACCCGGCCTGGACGCCGTTGTTCGCCATCATTGGCGGGATCGTGTGTGACGCCGGCGGTATGGTTGCGCACCCCGCCGTCATGGCTCGCGAGTTCGGCATCCCCGGTGTCACCGGCACCGGCGTCGCCACCCGCGAAATCAAGACCGGAGACCGCCTGCGGGTCGACGGTACCAACGGCGTCGTGGAGATCCTCTAGCGATAGGAGCAGGTTCCCTGTGGACCTGGAAGTTGATATGACGAATCTGCAACAGAATCAATCCTCTCCCGTGACGAGAGAAGTGCTCTCCGAAGGGGTCAAGGACCGCATTCTCACGTGGATTCTCGAAGGAGAGTTGGAGCCCGGGTCTCGCATCGTCGAGACCCGGGTTGCCCGCGAACTGGGTGTGAGCCAGGCTCCGGTGCGCGAGGCGCTCCGCGACCTGGCGATCCTCGGATTCGTGGAGATGAAGCCGCACAAGGGCGCGCGCGTGCGCAAGCCCACCCGGGAAGAACTCACGCAAGCCATCGAGGTACGTGCTGAACTCGAGGCGCTGGGTGGCCGACTGGCCGCCGAGCGACGCACCGAACAGTGCATCGCCGACCTCGAGATGCTGTACGCGGCTATGGACGAGGCGGCCGATCGCGGAGATGCGCACGATCAAGCGCTCAACAACACGCGGTTCCATGCCCGAATCATTGCGGCAGCTCACAACCCGACATTGGAGCGGCAGTGGTCGATGCTCGAACCGTTCTCGCGAACATACATCACGGCTTCTGCGCCCGGCATCGATCTGCACTGGCTCTCGAAGCGGCACGAGCCATTGCTCGCAGCCATACGGGACAAGGATCCCGAACTCGCTGCCGATCTGAGCCGAAAGCACGCAGCCGAGGCTGCCGTCCTGATCGAGGGCATCGACCGGTTTCGCGAGGAGGGTGCCGAGGACTAGGCAGGCTCCGAGAGATCACGGGGAGCGGCGGCGCCGACTGCTGGAACGAGAATCCCGGGAACGAGAAGGCGCCGTGGAACAGAGACTTGAAGAGGGCTCTCCGGGTGATTGACACCTGATCAGCCCCCGAAGGGCCGAATGATCCACCGCGATTGCCGGGCGCCGCAAGGTTGCCCGGACTGACGATTCGTAGAGCGAACAACAGATAGAAGGAGACAACACCATGGCAATGCTCACTGAGGAGATGTCGGCCAGCACTGCGAGAATTCGGATTGATGTCATCGGGTCCGAGGTTCCGGAGCACGTGCTCCAGAACATGGACTTCATGAACTACCGCCTGGCGGACGTCACCCTGGAGTCCGATTCCATCCTCAGCGAACCCGACCTCGTCTGGGACCGCGATGCGGCCGAGAAGTCGGTCACGTGGGATGGCCGGACGATGCGATTCAACGGCGACTGGGCCGAAGGTCCGATCCAGAAGGCCATCGTCACCGTGCTCGCATTGCGCATGGAGGCCGAGGGCCTGCATCCGTTCCACTCGTCGGCCGTCCGCTACCAGGGCAAGACCGTCCTGTTCCTCGGCGGAGAGTCCAACCACGGCAAGAGCATGTGCCAAATCGAGGCCTGCCGCCGCGGCGGAATGCTCGTCTCCACCGAGACCACGGTCATCGACGAGACCGGAACCGTGATCATGGGATCCAAGACGGTGTTCATCAAGAGCCGTGCCAAGGGCACCGAGCGTGCCGACAAGGCTGCCCCCGAGCGTGGCGCCCAGATCTTCTTCGGTGACGAGATGCCGACGTGGGAGGACTACGACGAGCCGAGCAACGTCGACATCGTCATCGTCCCCGCCATCGACGGCAACTTCGATCCAACGACGTCCGAACTCGGCCAGTTCGAGGCACAGTTCCAGAACTTCCACTCACTCCAGAACTACTTCCTCACCAACGAGTTGCTGGCACCGGGTCACACGATGCCGTTGACGGACACCGAGGCACTGCGCCAGGCACGAGCCGACTTCACGGAGCGCTTCTGCGGTCCCCGCAAGTTCTACATGATTCGTGCCGCCAATCCGCAGGCGCTCATGGACGAGGTCGACAAGGTCATCTAACAATCGAGAAAGCGTGACGACATGAAGGAGTTCTCCTACGAACGTCCTGAGTCGCTTGACGAGGCGCTTCAGGTGCTTGCCGCGAGCGGCTCGGAGACCGAGATTCTCGCGGGCGGCACCGATCTGGTGATCGCCATGAGGGACCGGTACCGCCAGCCGAAGGTCGTCGTCGATCTGAAGCGGATCGCCGAGTTGTACCCGACCCTCAGATGGGACGGAGACACGTTGACGGTGAGCGCCGCGGCAACGATGACCGAGATCGCCAATGATCCGGGAATCAACAAGCACTTCCCAGCACTCGTCGAGGCGGCGGTCGTGGTCGGATCGGTGCAGATCAGGAATCGGGCGACGCTGCTCGGCAACATCTGCAATGGTTCCCCCGCCGCAGACACTGCGCCGCCACTCCTGGCGTATGAGGCGGTCATCGTGGTGGCCGGACCCGGCGGGCAGCGCCGGGTACCGATCAACGACTTCATCGTCGGACCGGGGAAGACCGATCTCCAGGAAGGCGAACTCGCGATTGCTCTGGAACTCACAACGCCGACGCGGATGCTGGGCGGTGCGTACGAGCGGATGACTCGCAGGAAGGGCACCGATCTTGCGTCGGTGACACTCTGCGCAACCGTCGACGATGCCGGTGTCACGCAGGTTGCGTTCGGAAGCGTGGGACCCCGTGCCTTCCTCCGGACCGACGACACCGGCGTGCTCGCGGACCCGGCCGCTCCGAAAGAGGCGAAGGCAGCGGTGTTCGAGGAGATCTTCGCCGATGCCAGTCCATCGGTGCGGTCGATGCGCGCCAGCCCCGACTATCGACAGGCGATGTTGCGGGTACTCGGCGCCCGGGCCGTCGGCAGGGCCATCGAGCGCCTGCAGGAACTGCAAGGAGTGTCATGAGCGAACTGATCGAGATCGAAGCAACCATCAACGGGCGCGACCGTTCGCTTGAGATTGCACCGAATCACACCCTGCTCGACGTTCTGCGAGACCAACTCGGGCTCACCGGCACCAAGGAGTGCTGTGTGGTCGGCGAGTGCGGGGCGTGCACGGTCGTCGTCGATGGCATTCCGATGAACTCGTGCCTCATGCTCGCCGTCGAGATCGACGGACGGGACGTCACCAGCGTTGAGGGACTCGCTACCGACGGGCATCTGGATGCGCTTCAGCAGGCGTTCCTCGATGTGAGCGCTCCGCAGTGCGGGTTCTGCATACCGGGACAGCTGATGTCGGCCCATGCGTTGCTGCAGAGCAACCCGGATCCGACGATCGACGATGTGCACGAAGCCCTCGGCGGGAATCTGTGCCGATGTGCCGGTTACCTGCAGATCACCGAGGCGGTTCTTGTGGCAGCGAAAGCGGGGAAGGAATGACATCCAACACGTATGTCGGATCGTCGCCGAATCGGGTTGGCGGTTACGACCGCGTCACCGGAGCTCAGCAATACGTCGCAGACATTCATCTCGCTGATGAACTCCACGCCAAGCTCGTGACGATCAACGAGTCGAAGGCGAGAATCATCTCGATCGACACGACGAAGGCAGAGCAAGTGCCGGGGGTCAGACTCGTCATGACACCCGACGACCTGCCGAAGCCCATGCCGCGTTTCGGACCGCAATACCAGGACCGTCCGGTCCTGGCCGCCGACACGGTGAACTACTACGGCGAGCCGATTGCCGCTGTGGCCGCCGACACGAAGGAGGCCGCCGAGGAAGGAGCCGCCGCCGTGGTCGTGGAGTATGAGGTGCTGCCGAACGTCCACACGATCGATGCAGCGCTCGCCCCCGATGCACCCCTCGTGCAAGACCCGTCGCTTCGCGTGGGTGAAACGTTTGCGAACACGAACATCAAGACCGAGATCAACTTCGGCTGGGGCGACATCGCCGACGTCGAGGCCGATGCCGACTTCGTGATCGAGCGGGAGTACGAGTTCCCGATGGTCACCCATTTCGCTATCGAACCCCATGCATTCATCGCGCAGCCCGACGGAGACGAGTTGAACGTCTGGAGCACGATCCAGCATCCGTTCCAGCTCCAGAAGACGCTCGCGAGACTGCTCAATATTCCGCTTTCGAAGCTGCGGGTCTTCGCTCCGGATCCGGGCGGCGGCTTCGGAGGCAAGCAGCATCCGAAACTCGAGCCGCTGGTCAGCTACATGGCGCTGAAGACCGGACGGCCGGTCCGGCTCATCATGTCCCTCGAAGAGACATTCCAGGCCGTGCGCCGTCCGTCGACCCGAGTCCGGGTTCGGATGGGGCTGACGAGCGACGGGATGATGGTGTTCAAGGACATCGAGACGAACTACCTCATTGGTGCCTACGTCGACATCGCCGATCGTGTCGCGAGCAAGTCGTCCTATGTGGCGGCCGGCCCGTACAAGGTCCCGGTTGTGAAGATCGTCGGGCGGACGATCCTCTCGAATACGGCACCGACGACGGCGTTCCGCGGGTTTGGCGTTCCGCAGATCACGTGGGCTCGCGAGTCGACGCTCGACGAGGCAGCGCTCGAACTCGGCATCGATCGATTCGAGATCCGGCGTCGCAACGTCCCCGAGAAGGGGTACGAGTTCGTGCCGGGCGACACGCCAGCCGACGGCGAATGGATACAGACGATCGACAAGGCCGCCGAACTGATCGGTTGGGATACTCCGCTCCCCGAGGGTCACGGCCGCGGCGTCGCTCTCGGACTGAAGTCCGGACCGACAACTGGCCTGTCCTATTCGACGGTCCGCCTCCTGGCCGACGGCAGCGCGATCCTCTTCAGCGGGACGTCTGACATGGGCCAGGGCGCCAGGACGGTTTTCGCCCAGATCGTTGCGCAGGAGATGGGGATTCCCCTCGAGAGCGTCAACGTCATCATGGGCGATACAGCCACCGTGCCCTATGACCAGCAGACATCCGCGAGCCGGTCGACGGTGCTCATGGGTACTTCGGTCTACCGGGCCTGCAAGGACGTGCATGGCAAGGTGAAGGCCATGGCCGCCAAGGTCCACGGTGTGGACGAGTCAGGGATCGAAGTCGACGGCGGCGTTGTGCGGATGGCGGGCGAAGATCTGCCGATCATGGATGTGGTCACCGCTGGGCTCGGACCGCTCGGTGGAGAGGTCATCGGCAACGGCGAGATGCGGAAGGACAAGGTGCCGGGCCACCCGCTCGCGGGTTCGGCGGCGTTCTTTGAATTCAACTGTACGGCGATCGAAGCAACGGTCGACGACGAGACGGGTGAGATTCAGATCATCAAGCACGTCACCGTCGGTGACGTCGGAACCGCCCTCAATCCCCAGCAGGTGCACGGGCAGGACGACGGCGCGGCGATCATGGGACTCGGCCACTCGCTGATGGAGGGATACATCCTCGACGAAGAGGGCCGCACCAGGAACCTGGGCGCCATCGACTACCGGATCCCGACCAGCAAGGACCTGCCGATCGAGTTGATCAGCGCAAGCATCGAGAACCACGACGGACCCGGACCGTATGGGGTCAAGGGCGTCAGCGAAGGAAGCCTGCTGTGCACGGCGCCGGCCGTCGGAGCGGCGGTTCGGGACGCTACCGGGCTGATCATCCGTGATCTGCCGTTGACGCCCCAGCGAGTGTGGGAAGCCATGAGGGAGCAAGAGTCATGAGTGAGATTCAGCATGTCGGCCCCGTGAGGGACATGCCGGCCGAGAAGGTTGTCGAGGCGGCGCAGATGGTGAAGGAGGGCCGTTCCTACTCGTTGTCGGTGCCACGCTTCACCGGGATGCCGCTCTTCCCCGGCCATCCGCCGTTCCAGGTGCTCAACTATCGGACGCCTCCCGGCATCAAGGCCGGCGGGGTGCAACCGTGGGGCCCGCCGAACGAGGTCGGCCTCGGCTACATGGCCGAGTACGTCATGGCGTGCTCACACTCGGGCGCCCACATCGACGGTCTCGGGCATATGACGATCGGCGATGACAATCACTGGTA
>Ga0316193_10001989_pt1 | contig 14110 bp, 14 predicted proteins | sample MerIslsedime2_MG_FD_207735 | JGI IMG/M metagenome (GOLD analysis project Ga0316193, IMG submission 207735) | Coastal sediment microbial communities from Maine, United States - Merrow Island sediment 2 | ecosystem: Environmental > Aquatic > Marine > Coastal > Sediment | place: USA: Maine...
GGCGCGGGAGAGCACTGGGAAATAGCCATGCCGGAGGGCGCCATCGATCGACTGGTGATGCAGTTGGCCATGCTATTTGACCTGCGTAAGGGCGATAGCGTTTTCAACTACCGGATACCGCGCCAGGGCCGCATCAAGAGCTACGACTTTGAACTGGTCGGTGAGGAATCCATCGAGCTTGACTCCGCGACCTACCGGACACTCAAGGCGGAACGAATCAACGATGACCGCGACAGGAGCTGGGTCTGGAGTGCCCCGGACCTCGATTATTTTCCGGTACGATTTCTCAAGCACAAAAAAAACGGCATCAAGATAGAGCTTGTTCTCAAGAAACTGGAATTTTCCGGACATGCGCAGGGCACCGAATGAATCAATGGAATCAATGGGGTCAGACTCGATTGATCGATGCATCGAACCTGACCCCATGGATCATCGATCAATCGAGTCTGACCCCATTGATTCTCCATTGATTCTGTTTGGATCAGTCCCCGCTATAGGATTTCACGCCTTCGGCAGAGTTACGCCGGTCTGGCCCTGGTACTTGCCACCGCGGTCCCGGTAGGATGTCTCGCACACCTCATCGGATTCCAGGAACAACACCTGGGCAACGCCTTCATTGGCGTAGATCTTGGCGGGCAGGGGCGTGGTATTGGAAAACTCCAGGGTAACGTGCCCTTCCCACTCGGGCTCCAGCGGTGTGACGTTGACAATAATGCCGCAGCGGGCATAGGTGGACTTACCCAGGCAGATGGTCAGCACGTTGCGCGGAATACGGAAATATTCCACCGTGCGCGCCAGCGCGAAGGAGTTGGGCGGAATGATGCAGACGTCCGACTTGACGTTGACAAAGCTGTTGTCGTCGAAATTCTTGGGGTCGACAATCGCCGAATTGATATTGGTGAATATCTTGAATTCGTCGGCACAGCGGATGTCATAACCGTAACTCGACGTCCCGTAGGAAATCACCCGCCCGACACCCTCGTGGTGACGTATCTGCCCCGGCACGAAAGGCTCTATCATGGCCTGCTGTTCCACCATCCGGCGGATCCACTGATCGGATTTAATCGACATTGTCTCTCTTTTGCCTGTTATTACACCCAAAGCAGACTGGCCGACGTCCCTTTACGGGACCGTCGGCAGCACGAGCCCATTACGGGACCGTCGGCAGCACGAGCCCATGGACGGGCGACGGTAGGGCAATGCAGGGGAATTGCCGAGGGATGCTGCCGTCGAGCATACAGGGAGGTATTAACAGCGTGTTCCATAAAGGGACGTCGGCCAGCCTGCGTACTCAACAATAACACGATGAAAACTGCAGCGACGGCGCTAGTTATTCTGAATAACGATCTGCGGGAACTTGGCGGCGAAATCCTTGGACCTCAAGGCCAGCTTTGCCGCCGTGCGACGGGCGATATCGCGGTAGATCTGGGCGATACGGCCGTCCGGCTCGGCAACCACCGAAGGCCTGCCGCTGTCAACTTGTTCGCGGATCTTCTTGTCCAGCGGCAGCGCGCCGAGGAAATCGACGCTGTAGTCATCAGACATGCGCTGACCACCGCCTTCGCCGAAGATATGCTCTTCGTGACCGCACTGGCTGCAGATGTGAATACTCATGTTCTCGATAATACCCAACACCGGTACCTCGACCTTCTCGAACATCTTGAGTCCTTTACGAGCGTCCAGCAGGGCGATGTCCTGCGGCGTGGTGACAATCACCGCACCGCTGACCGGTACCTGCTGGGCAAGCGTCAGTTGTATATCACCGGTACCCGGCGGCAGGTCGACGACCAGGTAATCGAGGTCAGACCAGTTGGTGTCACCCAGCAACTGCTGCAGGGCCTGGGTCACCATGGGACCGCGCCAGATCATGGGGGTCTCTTCATCCACCAGGAAACCGATGGACATGGTCTGGATATGATAGCTGACCAGGGGCTCCAGCGACTTGCCATCCTTGGATTCGGGCTTGCCGCTGATACCGAGCATGCGCGGTTGACTGGGGCCGTAGATATCCGCATCCAGCACACCCACGTTGGCGCCTTCAGCCGACAGGGCCAGTGCAAGGTTGGTTGCGGTAGTGGATTTGCCGACACCGCCTTTACCGGAGGCAACGGCAATAATATTCTTGATACCGCTGAGGGTTTTGACGCCTTTCTGCACCGAGTGCGCCTGAATAGCGACATTGACGTTGATACGTGCCTTGGCGACGCCATCGACCGATTCGACCATCTCCTTCAGCCTTGCCGCCAGCTCTTCCTTATAAACACCGGCGGGGAAACCCAGAACGATATCAACCACCACCTGGTCGCCTTCGATCATGACGTTACGCACACACTTGGTGGACACCAGATCCTTTTCCATGTAGGGATCGATATATTCCTTGAGCTTCGATTCAATCTGCTCTGTGGACAAATCTGCCATGCTCTTTTTCCTCTAGGGCTCAGTAACCGGCCGTCGGGCTTGATAAAAAATGATGCGCGATTGTACACAATTCAGGCAGGCGGGTCTTCACCGGGATTTGTACGGTTTCGGGCGCAGCGATGGGTCACTGCCCGTGACGCGGACCAACATACCTCAAACCCTGCGCTTCTGGCATAATATCCCGCTATCTATCAGTACAGTCAGGAATTTTCATGCCGGAGCAAAAACGCACCATGCTGGTGACCAGCGCCCTGCCGTACGCCAACGGTTCGATCCATCTCGGCCACCTGGTGGAATACATTCAGACCGACATCTGGGTACGTTTCCAGAAAATGCGCGGTCACGACTGCACCTATGTCTGCGCCGATGACGCCCATGGCACCCCGATCATGCTGCGCGCACAACAGGAAGGCATCGAAGCCGAGGCGCTGATCGCCCGGGTTACTGAGGAACACCAGGCCGATTTTTCCGATTTCCATATCGGCTTCGACAACTACCACAGCACGCACTCCGATGAAAACCGGCAGCTGTCGGAACTGATTTACCGGCGAAACCGGGACGCCGGGCACATCGAAACCCGCACCATCACCCAGGCTTACGACCCGCAGATGGAAATGTTCCTGCCGGACCGCTTCATCAAGGGTGAATGCCCACGCTGTGGTACCGCCGACCAGTACGGCGACAGTTGTGAGGCCTGCGGTGCCACCTATTCGCCCACCGAACTGAACAACGCCGTGTCCGCGGTATCCGGCGCCAAACCGGTAGAGAAAGAATCACTGCACTATTTCTTCAAACTGGCGGACTTCGAAGCCATGCTGCGCAAATGGACCACAGCGGGACATCTACAGGAGGAAGTCAGCAACAAGCTCAATGAATGGTTTTCCGACGGCCTGCGCGCCTGGGACATTTCGCGTGATGCCCCCTACTTCGGCTTTGAGATCCCGGACGCACCCGGCAAGTTTTTCTATGTCTGGCTGGATGCACCTATCGGTTATCTCGCCAGTTTCAAACAATACTGCGAACGCACCGGCACAGACTTTGATGCCTACTGGAGAACCGACAGTCAGGCCGAGGTCTACCACTTCATTGGCAAAGACATCATCTATTTCCACGCCCTGTTCTGGCCGGCCATGCTGAGTGGAGCAGGCTTCCGCACCCCTACCGCCATCTTTGCGCACGGTTTTTTAACGGTAAACGGCCAGAAGATGTCCAAGTCGCGCGGCACCTTTATCAAGGCACGCAGCTACCTCGACCACCTGAATCCGGAATACCTGCGTTATTACTTCGCCGCCAAGCTGGGCGGCGGCGTCGATGACCTCGATCTCAATCTCGATGACTTTACCCAGCGGGTCAACAGCGACCTGGTGGGAAAAGTGGTCAACATCGCCAGCCGCTGCGCCGGCTTCATTATGAAAAAATCCAATGGACGACTATCAGAACGTGTCAGTGAGGCGGATCTGTACCAGACCTTTGTCATGGCGGGTGATGAGATTGCGGGATTTTACCAGGCACGCGAGTATGGCCGCGCAAGCCGTGAAATCATGGCTCTGGCCGATGTCGCCAATCAGTACATCGATGAACAGAAGCCCTGGGTACTGGCCAAACAGAAAGGCGCCGAGCAACAGGTACAGGAAATATGCAGTGTCGGACTGAACCTGTTCCGGGTGCTGATGACTTACCTGAAGCCGGTGCTCCCCGCCATGGCCGAGCAAGTGCGCAACTTCCTGAATCTGAACTCGCTGAACTGGGACGACATTGCAGAACCACTCAGGGACCACCCTATTGAGCCATTCAAGCCGCTGATGACACGTGTTGAACCGGCGGCTGTTGAATCCATGGTGCTTGCTTCAAAACAACACCTTGAGGAGACAGGTCAAGCGGCGTCAGCCGCCGCCGGGCCGCTGGCCGATGACCCTGTCGCCGCACCCATTGCTTTTGATGACTTCACCAAGCTGGACCTGCGTGTGGTTCGTATAGCGAAAGCCGAAGCCGTCCCCGAGGCCGACAAGCTGCTGAAACTGACACTGGATCTCGGCGGTGAAACCCGCAACGTGTTTGCGGGAATCAAAAGCGCCTATGCGCCCGAAGACCTTGAGGGTAAGCTAACCGTCATGGTCGCCAATCTGGCGCCGCGCAAAATGCGTTTCGGTGTTTCCGAAGGCATGGTGCTGGCGGCAGGACCAGGGGGCAAGGATCTGTTCATCCTCGAACCGCACGCCGGTGCCAAGCCGGGCATGAGGGTCAAGTAAGGTTTTTCTCACCACAAAGGTCACTGAAGGTAAAAAACAGAAGAAAGGGCTTCGTTTCCGGTTTACCTTTGTGCCCTTCGTGACCTTTGTGGTTAACTGGATAGGAACTAAGACCTGAATCAGCAAAGCCTCCGTAGGTATCAATGACTGAATTTGCGCTCATTCTTGTCAGCACCGTCCTGGTGAATAACTTTGTCCTGGTGAAATTCCTGGGCCTGTGTCCGTTCCTGGGTGTGTCGCGCAAACTGGAAACGGCCACCGGCATGTCGCTGGCGACGACTTTTGTATTGACACTGTCTTCAGTGTGCAGCTATCTGGCCAATGAATACCTGCTGGCGCCGCTGGGGCTGGAATACCTGCGCACCATTACCTTCATTCTGGTCATTGCCGTAGTTGTTCAGTTCACCGAAATGGTGGTCCACAAGACCAGCCCCCTGCTCTATCAGGTGCTGGGTATTTTCCTGCCGCTGATTACCACCAACTGTGCGGTACTCGGTGTTGCACTGCTCAACGTACAGCAACAGCACGGCTTCTTCGAATCGGCGGTGTACGGTTTTGGCGCGGCGCTTGGCTTTTCCATGGTCATGATCCTGTTTGCCGCAATGCGCGAACGGATTGCTGTTGCAGACGTACCGGAAGCCTTCAAAGGTTCGGCCATCGCATTGGTCACCGCCGGGCTGATGTCTCTGGCATTCATGGGTTTTGCCGGCCTGATCAAAGGCTAGCGCACAGACCCTAACCCCTATGCTCACCGCCGTACTCGCCATAGGTATTCTTGCCGCCTTGTTTGGTTTGTTGTTGGGATATTCCGCCATCCGCTTCAAAGTCGAAGGCGACCCGATCGTCGAGCAGATCGATGCCATACTACCCCAGACGCAATGTGGACAGTGTACCTATGCGGGTTGCCGCCCGTATGCCGAAGCCATCGCCGCCGGTGAAGCAGACATCAACCAGTGCCCGCCCGGTGGTCAAGCCACTATACAATCCCTGGCTGAATTGCTGGGGGTTGATTCCAAACCACTCAATGCCGAACACGGTGTACACCAGGAAAAACGGGTCGCCATTATCGATGAACAGGTCTGCATAGGCTGCACCCTGTGCATTCAGGCCTGCCCGGTAGACGCTATTCTCGGCGCAGCCAAGCAGATGCACACCGTCATCGAACCTGAATGTACCGGCTGTGAACTCTGCATTCCACCCTGTCCGGTCGACTGCATAAGCATGGTGCCGTTGAAACAGAATATCCGCGAATGGAAATGGCCTTACCCGCAAGACGAGCAGCGTCCTATCGTCGCGCCTGCTGACTAAAGGTGTTGATTTAAGCCAAAATCCCAGTGATGCCCCCGGTATTTTCAAGCCCGGACCCTGTACAATACAGCGCCTGATGGTAACGATACTGGAACAACCGCTGAAAATCCCCGGTGGCTTGCGTCTTGGCGCGAACAAGTCGCAATCGTTACGCATTCCATTACGCCAGGCGGGAATACCTGAACGCCTGATTGTCCCCCTCAGCCAGCACATTGGTGAAGCCGCCGAACCCCTGGTCGGGGTCGGTGACAGCATTTTAAAGGGCCAGCTGATAGCCCGCTCATTGAGTTATATCAGCGCACCCGTGCATGCACCGACCTCCGGCAGGATTATCGATATCAGCATCTATCCGGTTCCGCATCCCTCCGGGTTGAAGGCAGACTGCATGGTCATCGAGGCAGATGGTGAAGACCGGACTGCATCAAGCGGCCTGAGGATGGAAGCTGTATTTGAGGCCGATCCGGCTGATATCCGGCAACGCGTCCGTGATGCAGGCGTCGTCGGCCTGGGTGGCGCCGGCTTTCCGACTTCGGTAAAGCTCAACCCGGGCCCGGGCCGGGAGGTTGAACTTCTGGTCATCAATGCGGCGGAATGCGAACCCTACATCAGCTGTGACGAAGCGCTGATGTGCTATCGGACACAGGAAGTGATCGACGGCGTACGCGTTATGCGTCACGCCCTGCACGCCAGGCAGGTGGTGATCGGTATCGAAGACAATATGCCGAACGCCATATCCTGCCTGCGAAACGGGCTCGACCAGGCGGGTGACACGGATGTCCGGGTGACAGCCATTCCAACTGTTTACCCGGCCGGCGGTGAGAAACAGCTCATCTATACACTGACCGGAGAGGAAGTCCCCAGCCAGGGCCTGCCGATTGACCTGGGTATCGTTTGCCATAACGTCGGAACCGCCGCCGCCGTGGGCCGTGCGCTGCTACAGGGAGAGCCCTTGATCTCGCGCGTGGTAACGGTCACAGGTGCCGGTGTCCGGCAACCCACGAATCTTGATGTCAGGATTGGTACGCCGATCGCTGAGCTCATCGAGCAATGTGGCGGTTATACCGATAAAGTGGCACGCTTGCTGATGGGGGGTCCCATGATGGGGGTGTCTTTACCCAGCGATGCCATGCCCGTCATAAAAACCACCAACTGCATTCTGGCGGCAAGCCGGCAGGAGGCGCCCCAACCGTTGCCCGCCCATCCGTGTATCCGCTGTGGCAAGTGTGCCGAGGTCTGTCCGGCCAGGCTGCTGCCGCAACAACTTTACTGGTATGCGCACGCGCGGAATTTTGACAAGGCTCAGGATTACAAACTGTTCGATTGTATTGAGTGCGGCTGCTGTGCCCAGGTGTGCCCGAGCCATATTCCTCTGGTTCAATACTATCGCTTTGCCAAAACCGAAATCTGGAACCAGGAACGCGAGCGGGAGAAAGCCGACAACGCGCGGCAGCGCCACGAATTCCATCTTGAGCGACTGGAACGTGAGAAGAAAGAACTGCAGGAGCGCCGCGCCCGGGCCAAGAAAGCACTCAACAAACCCAAGGCCGGCAATGCCGATAGCAAGAAAGCTGAAATTGCCGCGGCACTGGAACGTGTGAAAGCCAGGAAAGCCAACCAGTCGGTAACAGCAAGAAATACCGATAACCTTAGCGAGGAACAGCGGGCTGAAATCGCGGAAATCGATAAACGCCGTTCATCCAATCCCGACGAAAATCGACCCTGATGGAATTCCCGACACAGAGTTCACCCTATCTGCCGCTGAGCAACGACCTGAACCGCTTAATGGTACAGGTCATGCTGGCACTGATACCGGGCGCCTTGTGCCTGTTGTGGTTTTTTGGCTGGGGTGTGCTGTTTAACCTGTTGATCACCGCCACTACAGCCGTTGCCGCCGAAGCCATGGTGCTGAAACTGCGCAAAAGACCCGTGATGACAACGCTCAGCGATGGCAGTGCGGTATTAACCGGTTTGTTGCTGGGATTGGCCCTGCCACCGCTGGCTCCCTGGTGGATTCCGGTTGTCGGCGCCCTGTCTGCTATTGTCGTCGCCAAGCAGTTGTATGGCGGACTGGGTTACAACCCCTTCAACCCGGCCATGGTGGGTTACGTGGTTTTAATCATTTCCTTCCCGCTGCAGATGACGCTGTGGTCACCACCACGCGGGATAGAAGCGGAATTGCTGCCTTTCCTTGACACGGTACGAATGATATTCACCGAGGTACTGGCCGACGGCGTGACACTGGATGGCGTCACCATGGCGACACCGCTGGATGCTTCCAAGACTGAGCTTGGCCTGAATTTAACCTGGAGTGAGATTCTGTCCAAGCCCCTGTATGGCAGCTTCGCCGGCCATGGCTGGGAATGGATCAACACGACTTTCCTGATCGGCGGACTCTGGTTATGGCAAAGACGCGCCATAGACTGGCAGATTCCGTTTGGCATGCTGTCGGCGTTGTTTATTGTGTCCCTGCTCTTCTATATTGCTGACGCTGATAGCTTCGGCTCGCCGATCTTCCACCTGTTCAGCGGCGCCACCATGCTCGGCGCCTTCTTTATCGCCACCGATCCCGTCTCGGCGGCCACCACGCCACGCGGACGCCTGTACTTTGGTGCCGGTATCGGCATCCTGACCTATGTCATCCGCAGCTGGGGTGGATACCCGGACGGGGTGGCATTCGCCGTTTTGTTGATGAACATGGCCGCCCCCACCATCGACTATTACACCCAGCCGCGTGTATTCGGCCACCGGGACTCCGGGGATTCCTGAAGCGTGTCTTACCGGCCGATTTTAATCTCCGCCATCTTCCTGTTTCTGTTCGCTGTAATAGGCAGTGGCCTGGTTGCATTCACCTTTGACAGCACTGCCGAACGCATCGCCGATAACCAGCGCAAAGCCCTGCTCAAGAGCCTTAACGAACTGGTCCCCAGTGATCGTTACGACAACGATATTTTCTCTGACACCCTCTATGTACACAGCAGCGAACTGCTGGGAACCGATGAGCCCGTGCCGGTTTACCGGGCCCGCAAAAATGGTTGGCCGGTTGCCGCGGTGCTGGCAGCTGTCGCGCCAGACGGCTATAACGGCGCGATCAGACTGCTGGTTGCCGTCAACCTGGATGGCTCCCTGGCCGGTGTCCGTGTGGTCCAGCATCGCGAAACCCCTGGCCTGGGCGATGCTGTCGAAGCCGAAAGATCCGACTGGATTCTGGGATTCAAAGGCAAGTCGCTGACCAATCCGGCCAAGCATGACTGGAAGGTAAAGCGTGATGGCGGCATATTCGACCAGTTTACCGGTGCAACCATTACCCCCCGAGCTGTCGTGAAAGCGGTGCACAAAGCTTTGCTATACTTCCAGTTACACGCACACAGCCTGTTCGAACAAAGCCCTGATCAAGCCGCTGATTCATGACGCCCTATCAAAACATTATCCGCGACGGCTTCTGGTCCAACAATGTCGGGCTGGTACAGCTGCTCGGCCTGTGCCCCCTGCTGGCTGTCACGGGCACCTTTATCAACGGGCTGGGGCTGGGCCTGGCGACCATGGCAACACTGGTCGCCTCCAACGTCATCGTTTCACTGATCCGCAAGCTGGTCAGGCCTGAAGTTCGTATTCCGGTTTTCGTGCTGGTCATCGCCTCCATCGTCACCATCATCGAACTTTCCATGAGCGCCTGGTTCTACGATTTATACAAAGTGCTCGGTATTTTTATTCCACTGATCGTCACCAACTGTTCAATCATCGGCCGTGCCGAAGCCTTCGCTTCAAAAAATACCGTGGGCCGCTCTTTTGTCGACGGTCTTAGCATGGGGTTTGGTTTTCTGCTGGTACTGGTAGCGCTTGGCAGCTTGCGCGAAATCGTCGGTCAGGGCACCCTGTTTTCTCAGGCGCAACTGATGTTTGGTGAGGCCGCCCGCTCCATGACCATCACCTTCGTCGATTCTTACAGCGGCTTCCTGATCGCGGTATTGCCACCGGGGGCGTTTATCGGACTGGGCTTGCTGATTGCGTTGAAAAACATTATTGACAAACGCCTGCAACGAAAAATCGTTCCATTGCTTAGCAGTACTGAGCCGGCCAGAACCGCTGGTTAGATAATTGCGGATGAACAAACAAAAGCGCTTCGAAATTTTCTCCCGTCTGCGCAAGGAAAACCCCCAGCCAACCACTGAACTCAACTACGGCAACTCTTTTCAGCTTCTGGTCGCAGTCACGCTGTCGGCACAAGCGACCGATGTGGGCGTCAACAAAGCCACCAAGGCTCTGTTTAAAAAAATCAAAACCCCGCAAGCTATGCTCAGGCTGGGAGAACCCGGTTTAAAGGATTACATCAAAACTATCGGCCTGTATAACAACAAGGCCAAAAACCTGATCGCCGCCAGCAGGATTCTGGTGGAACAGCACGCTGGCAAGGTTCCCGATCAACGTGAGGCGCTCGAAGCGCTGCCGGGTGTCGGTCGAAAGACCGCCAACGTCATTCTTAATACGGCGTTCGGCCAGGCCACGATTGCGGTAGACACCCATATTTTTCGTGTGTCAAATCGAACCGGTATCGCGCCGGGCAAGAACGTCAACGAGGTCGAACACAAACTGCTAAGGTTCGTCGCGGAAGAATTCAGGCAGGATGCGCACCATTGGCTGATCCTGCACGGCCGTTATACCTGCGTCGCGCGAACCCCACGCTGTGGAAGTTGTGTCATTGAGGATCTGTGCGAATATCGGCATAAAACGGAAATCTGATGCGAATGGTACTTAACTAAGCTTATGTCGGGTAAATAGCCACGGAAAGCACGAAACTTCATTACAGATTATTTCCGTGTATTCCGTGGCTGAATTCCACGCTTTTGGATCGGGGTAATGCAGATTATAACTTGCACGCCGCGCCCGGAAATGCGTATTCTTCGCGACTGTCAGTCTATCGGACATGGTAATGCTATTTGGGCAAGATCGCGACCAGCTGCGCAAGTTCTACTGCGAGGCCTGGGAATCGCAGCGTCAAGGTAAACCCCTGGAGCCCTTGCAGGCCCAGATTGTTTCGGTAATCGAGAAGCACCCTGAATATCAGGAATTACTGGAAAATCCACAGCGCGCGCTCGCCAGGGACTACCTGCCGGAGCTGGGCGAAACCAATCCATTTCTGCATATGGCCATGCATCTCGCCATCCAGGAACAGGTCGCCACCAACCGTCCAACCGGCATCCGTGACCTGTACAGCAGACTGCTGATAAAAACCGTTGACAATCATGAGCTTGAGCATAAGCTAATGGAATGCCTCGCAGAAATGATCTGGCAGGCACAGAAAGACGGCAAGGCTCCCGATGAAGAACAGTATCTTACCTGTATAAAATCGATCGCCGAGAATGCCTGACCGGGACAGCACAGACGCCAAAAGCCCGGTTTCCCGAACACTTAAATGTTTCCAGCCTGAGAAGGTCTGGAAACTTTTTTTGTACCGGCGGGTCGTAAAGGCTGTCATTCATGAAGAATGATGGCTTGAATGCCGGTTTTACAGCGGTACCCGGTACCGCCGTTGTTATTTAGAGCCTTAAGGAGGCCTGTCCAATGTCCAACAAAACTGTTATGAAACCACTCGCGATTGCCCTTGGTGCCACTTTTATCACCTCCCTGGCTGGCACCACGATCGCAAACGCCACTGAAAACCCGTTCAGCATGACCGAACTTTCCAGTGGCTACATGGTTGCGGAAAAAGCCGAAGGCAAATGCGGTGAAGGCAAGTGCGGCGAAGGCAAAATGCAAAAAGAAGGTAAATGCGGCGAAGGTAAATGCGGCGAAGGCAAAATGAAGGGCACGGAAGGTAAATGCGGCAGCGCAGAAGATAAAGCAAAAGAAGGTAAGTGCGGCGGCAGTAAGTAAACCGCCTCAGCCATGAAGGAGTCATGTTACCCTGTCCATGGAGCCGGACTCGGACTGCGGCGGACCCTGATGGGTCCGCTCGCGGACCAGCCCCCCGAACAGGTCGGCTTCTATGAAGTCGCACCGGAGAACTGGATCGGCGTGGGTGGCCGGTACGGCAACCAGTTCCGTGCATTTACCGAACGCTATCCATTTGTCTGCCACGGACTGTCTCTGTCCATTGGCAGCCCAAGCCCCCTGGATGAAACCTTTCTGCAGCGACTGAAGCAGTTTCTGGACCAGCACCAGATCAAGGGCTATTCCGAACACCTGAGCTATTGCAGCGACGACGGTCATTTGTATGACCTGATGCCGATTCCCTTTACCGAAGAGGCCGTACGCTATGTCGCGGCACGGATACGCCGCACCCAGGATATCCTCGAGCGGCGTATCGCCATGGAAAACGTGTCCTATTACGCGGCACCCGGCAAGCAAATGGAGGAAATCGACTTTATTAATGCAGTCCTGACAGAAGCTGACTGCGACCTGCTGCTCGACGTAAACAATATCTACGTCAACAGCATTAACCATCACTATGATGCTGATGAATTCTTAACGGCATTACCCGCTGAACGGGTAATGTATTTCCATGTCGCCGGGCATCGTAACGAGGCTGAAGACCTGATTGTGGATACCCACGGTGCCGATATTATCGACCCGGTCTGGGAGCTGCTGGACAAGGCCTATGCACAGTGTGGCGTTGTACCCACCCTGCTCGAGCGCGACTTCAATATCCCGCCCCTGCCGGAGCTGTTGAGCGAAGTCGACCGAATCGTGTGCTTGCAAAACAAGTGGTATCAACACAAGGATTCCCGCCGTGCCGGACGCGGCTAAACCCGGTTTCATGCAACGGCAGTATGAATTTGCCGCGCATATTCGTGACCCTGAACACAAGCCGGCACCGGACGATATTGAAGATCGCCGCATGGGGATCTACCGGGAACTGTTCTACAACAATGTAGAAGGATTTCTGTCCAACAGCTTCCCGGTTTTGCGCAAGCTGATGGATGACGATAGCTGGCACGCCATGGCCCGTGATTTCTATGCCAGCCACCAGTGTCATTCCCCGTTGTTCCTCGAAATCCCCCGCGAGTTTCTGAATTACCTGCAACAGGAACGTACTGATCGTGCAGACGATCTGCCGTTCCTGCATGAACTTGCGCATTATGAGTGGGTGGAACTGGCGGTATCGGTTGCGGAGATCGATGATGCGGAAAATCGTGGTCGGGAGACGGTTTTTACAGCTGCAGAGGATGATTTACTGGACGCTGTTCCCGTTGTCTCGAAACTCGCCTGGCCAGTGTCCTACCACTACCCGGTGCACAAGATCAGCCCGGAATTCATACCGGCGACACCCGGTGAACAGGCAACTTACCTGCTGGTTTATCGCGACCCTGACGACGAGGTTGGATTTATCGAATTGAACCCGGTCAGCGCCCGTCTTCTTGCATTGTTGCAGGAGGATACAAAACTCAGTGGGCGCCAGGCACTGGAGCAGATCGCTGCCGAACTTCAGCACCCGAACCCTGACATTGTCATTGATGGCGGGCGACAGATTCTACAGGAGTGGCAACGGCGCGGAATTGTGCTCGGCACCAATGGCTGAAATCAGACAAAGGGCTATAAATGCTGGTTGCTGTAGCTGATGCCATGTAAATAGCCACAGAAATCACCGAAGGCACGGAAATTTTTGTACTTAACTGCTTTGATTTCCGTGCATTACGTGGCTAAATTGCCGGCAGATAAATCACGTCAAGGTACACAGACAAAAAGGAGACAGCCTAATGTACCCCCTGGTCCTACTGCAGCGACTACTCGACATGACACGAAGCCTGGATTTTCTGGGCCCGCTGGCATTACGCCTGTACCTCGTCCCCATATTCTGGATGGCTGGCAGCAAGAAACTCGCTGACATAGACAGCATCATTGAGTGGTTCGGAAACCCGGACTGGGGACTCGGGCTGCCGTTCCCGGAATTCATGGCCTGGGCCGCCACACTAACCGAAGTCGGTGGTGCAGTGCTGCTGTTGGTCGGTTTTGCAGTCCGCTGGGTATCGATTCCACTGATGGCCACCATGGTGGTCGCGGCGGTAACCGTGCACCTGCAAAATGGCTGGCTGGCGATTGCCGAAGGCAGCGGACTGTTCGCCACCCCGCGTACTGAGGGCGCCATTGAACGCCTGAACCAGGGTAAGGAAATTCTGCAGCAGCACGGTAACTACGAC
>Ga0316193_10001991_pt1 | contig 14108 bp, 11 predicted proteins | sample MerIslsedime2_MG_FD_207735 | JGI IMG/M metagenome (GOLD analysis project Ga0316193, IMG submission 207735) | Coastal sediment microbial communities from Maine, United States - Merrow Island sediment 2 | ecosystem: Environmental > Aquatic > Marine > Coastal > Sediment | place: USA: Maine...
TGAGGATCTGAGTAAACATATCTCAAAACCCTTGACTCTCGCGAAACAGAACGCATGATATGTCCACCCCCGGAACAAATTTCATCTCTAATCCTGGATAAAAGCCAAAGAAATGGGCTATGAAAATGGGATACAGCTACATATGCTTGGGTAGCCGGGTGCTGGAGTTGTGAAAAAAATTAGTTTTACCTTAACTGATCGATTCCAGGTTCAGGGTTCACGGCTCAAAGGTACAACTGTTTGAAACTGGTTATTATATTGATCAAGATCCGAAATAGCCGTCTTCATCCATTGGGTGTAAAGGTGTTATTTACACCGAAAGGCTGAATCCTTTAGATAGGAGCGGAGTGGGCGTTTTTCAACCCGGAACTTTGAACCCTGAACCGCTCAACCTTGGCCTTAAATAGATTCAGACAAATAACCTTAGAATATTATCATTAATTTCACTGCAATGCTGAAAATAAACAAACCTTACTTTTCTTCAATCGCGCTATTATTATTCATCACCGCAGTTCTCGTCGGGATTTGTTTCGCTTCCTCGGGGTTAAATTCTGCGGCAGATGAGGAGGTTGTCACGGCGGCAACCGCCTGGCCGGTGGATCGCGGGCGTCCTGGTGATGCGATCATGCTGGCAATTGTAGCCGATATCAAAGAGGGATACCACATCAATGCAGATGCACGCCAGGTTAAACCGTTTGAAGATTTCAAACCGTATCCCACCAAAGTGACGGTTGTCGATGCCTCTTCACAGCTGACCATTGAGCTTCCCCGCTACCCCCGGGCCGTCCCGGTCAAGGCGCAGTATGCTGCCGGGGAATTGATGTCCTTTAAAGGAAAAACCATCATCTATCTGCCGATCAAGCTGGAAGAAGCTCTCGAACCGGGGAAAGTGAGCCTCGAGCTCGAATTGGAATACCAGGCCTGTGCCGCCGACTACTGCCTATTTCCCAAAAAAGTCAAGCTTGAGGAATCACTTGCAGTGGCCGAAAGCGGCACGACCGTATCAGAAATCAATCGGGAATTATTTGCCGGCGATGATGCTCGCCCAACGACCGAGCACCCCCGGAGTGTTGAATTTGATCTTTTCGGCTGGACTTTTTCAATAGACATTTCATCCGGTCTAGGCCTGACGCTGCTGCTTCTTACCGCCGCTCTGGGCGGTATGCTGCTCAACTTCACGCCATGCGTATTGCCGCTGATCCCAATAAAAATTATCGGTCTGTCACATGCGGCCAAAGACCGCCAACAGTGCTTTATGCTGGGGCTGACAATGTTTTTGGGGGTGCTGATATTCTGGATCGCATTGGGAATCATGATTGCTCTGGTCAGCGGTTTCAGCGCCACCAATCAGCTGTTCCAATATCCCGCTATTACCATCCTGGTCGGACTCATTATTGGTACGATGGCCACTGGAATGTTCGGCTTTTTTTCCATGCGGCTGCCTAATTTTATCTATATGATCAACCCGGAACAAAATACCCTCTATGGCTCTTTTGGTTTGGGAATACTTGCAGCGATCCTGTCGACACCCTGTACTGCACCCTTTATGGGTGCCGCGGCTGCCTGGGCTGCGACCCAAGCAGCGCCGACCACGTTGGCGACGTTTGCCGCCATCGGCACCGGTATGGCTTTGCCCTACCTGGTTCTTTCAGCCTCACCGGCGTTGGTCGATAAAATGCCGAAAACGGGACCCGCCAGCGTGTTGATTAAGCAAGTCATGGGGCTTTTCATGCTGGCGGCGGCGGCTTATTTTATCGGGGTTGGTCTGGTATCGCTTTTTTCAACCCCGCCCGCCCCCCCAAGCAAAATATTCTGGTGGCCGGTAATGTTTTGCAGCATTACTGCCGGGGGCTGGCTGGCATATCGAACCCTTCAGATCACATCCAAAGTAAAATTAAAGGCGTTTTTTGCCGGAGTCGGCTTGCTGGTTATCGCCCTGTCGGTCTGGGGCGCGCTGCGGCTGACCGATCAGGGGCCGATTGATTGGGTATATTACACCCCCCCGCGATTTGAAGCGGCAATCGCCAATCGAAAAATCATAATGATGGATTTCACCGCCGAATGGTGTCTGAACTGCAAGGCGCTTGAGCAGGGAGTTTTACATCATCCAAAGATCGTAAAACTTCTTGCCCGTGAAGACATCCTGCCGATGAAGGTAGATATCACCGGTAACAACCCCACTGGAAAAGCAAAGCTCAGGGAGGTCGGCAATTTAACCATCCCACTTCTGATAATCTATTCTCCAACCGGCAAGCAGATATTTAAAAGTGATTTTTATACGGTGGACCAACTTTACGATGCGATAACCGAGGTCTTTAATAGCTCCGGTTCATCACTCAGGTAGCAGTATTTATTATCTTGAAATAGTAAGGAAAGTGTGAGAAGGTATAGGGAGTAACATTCACCGGCACAGTAATCCCCAATGTTGCAACGTCAGGGTCACCTGTGCAGTCTTAATTTTCACAGATATTGTTACCAAAATTCTCAAATTGAAAAGGAGAAAAGCACGATGACAATTGCTCAGGATCTGAAAGCCTTAAACAAGGACATCCAATCACTTGGGAAAACCCTGGACAGACTATTAAAGGCCGTAGAAAAGGATACAAAATCACAAGCGAAACCGACAAAAAAAATCGCTGCCAAAAAAGCCCCCACAAAGAGAGCCCCCGCAAAGAAAGCCCCTGCAAAGACGGCCCCAGCAAAGAAGGCCGCACCACCGACGGCCACTGACGAAATCTTGAAAATTATAAGGAGATCGAAAAAAGGTGTCGATGCGCCGACTCTGATTAAAAAAACCGGTTTCAATCAAAAAAAAGTACGCAACATCCTTTTTAGAACATACAAGCAGGGGAAGATTAAAAGAATGGAGAAAGGAATTTATATCGGTGCGTGAAGGTGATACCCCAATTGAGTCAAGCTCAATTGAGGAAATATTTGGTACTAGGTATCAGGTACTGGTATAGGAGAACTTTTTCCGAATTTTTATATTTCATTTTACGAAGATATATAAAATTTGCGCTGATTTCAGATAAACACCAATGCCGAATACCCGATACCCAGTGCCACCAAATTGAGTATCGCTCAATCAGCGACCACCAGCAGAGTTGGGGGTATGAGGATAGGCCCTGGAAGGGGCCGGGGCCACCTCTGCTGGTGGCCGCTGATTCTTAAAAAGAATTTTTTGATCTCTGTTTTATCGGACCTGTCGGTTCTGATGACTACTTGACCGATTCATCAGTGGCAGTATCTTATTCGCTTCAGTCGGATTTGGTGCTGGTTGTTCGTCTGGTGTATACCAATTAACCATAATAAATAAGCAAAAATTCTTTTTTATCTCAATTCATAAGCTGCCGGCATCGATCAGGTTTGCACCCATCAAGCTATGCCTTCGCGGTAACGGTAGAACCTTTTAAATTCTCATCCCGCCAAGGCGGGGTGGCTTATGAATTGAGTTAGGCTGATACAATTTGTTTGCGCCTGCCTATCAAGGAAGGTGGAGTGTAAATGTCACGAAACCGGAATTTCTGAAGATTCTGGCGTCTACAGGTTCATTGGTTTCCGCATATACCCTTTTCATGGAAGATACATTTTCGATGACCTGTCCTCCGATATCGACAATAATATCTCCCGTTTCCAAGCCATCTTGGGCGGCCTGACTTCCTTTGCGTATGCCGGAAACCATAACGCCTCGTTTCGGTGAAAATGACAAATATTCCGACAATTCAGGGGTGAGTTCCTGTAAGGATAAGCCGTATTCGTCCCCGATCTCTGCTTTAACTTCCATGGGCAGGGCCATTTGATCAAATAACGTTTTGGCAACGAATACAGGAGCCTTAAACTTTAGAGCCATGATCAGGGAGTCACTCGGTCTGGCATCGATCTCAACGAGGCTGCCATCTTTTTGGAGTAGGATGGTTGCGTAAAATACGTTTTCCTTGGTGTGGGTAATAACGACTCGGTGAACCTCACTATTGAACTCGTTGATGACGCCGGCGAGTAAATCGTGGGTGAGCGGGCGAAAATGTTTGGTGCCCTGCAACTCGGCGTAGATAGCACGTGCCTCGGAAGGACCAATCCAAATAAACAGGACACGCTTCTTGTCCGGACCTGAGAGCGTAACCACGGGATTTTGAGTTGCCGGGTCAACAATCAGTTTTTGAATGTTTACCCGCACCAGTTCTTCTTTGCCCAAAGCAGCCGAGGTCAATTCCTTGGCCGGGATCTCACCACAAGACCAGGTCGAAGCGAAAAGCCATAGAGCAATCAAAGCCAACAACAATTTTATTTTTTTTTGTATCATTACTTTAAGAATTCCCGGATTTTCTGGTCCAGAAATTTTTCCGGTCGGTTGCCGCCCAACCGTTCGATCATCTCGCCTTGTCTGATAAACAACAACATCGGTATGGCATTTAACTTAAATTTATCGATTGCCTTCTCGCCGCACCAGTAGATCGGAAACTCAATTTTCAGTTTTTTAACAATCGGCTGCATCGCACCGGGACCCTCAAGGTCGATGCTGATACCGACGATTTGAAGACCCCGGTCTTTATATCTATTGTGAAGCTTGTTTAAAGCGGGCAGTTCATCGATACAGGGCCCGCACCATGCTGCCATGAAGCTCAGCACCAGTCGGTTGTCATCGGCCGATATTATTTCGCTCAAACTCGCTTGGTCGATACGTTTTACTTTAACACCGACACCGGCCTGGGCGGTAATGCCGCTGAAAAGTACAATTGCCAGAATCGCTGAACGGATAAAAATGTTATTTATAGAGTATATCATCACAATAAACTTTCGCTGTTAGAGAAGTCAAGCATAGCCTCAGCTTGAGCCATTTAAATATTTTTAATTGCTCAAGAACCGCACTGGATGAACCCGCATCCCGAAACTTTATATCAGATTACAGAAAACAGAGCACAGAAAACAGATGTCGGATGCCGGAAATCAGATTGCATGGATAGTTCATTCCCGCAACCCATTGAATCTTCCTGCACCTTCCATTGAGAGATGTCTTACTCTATGCACTCTGCCCTTTGCGCTATGCCTTTTTTGCCCCGTAACCCGTAACCCGCCACTATTATTTATGCATTTTTTCCAAATTGGCCGCACAATAGGCCAGATCAGGCCGCTTATTTATATCGTTTACCCGGATATCCCGGAGGATGCCTTCTTTATCGATGAAAAAAAGCGCTCTTTCGGAAACGCCATCGGAACGCAAGACGCCGTATTTATCGGCGACCGCACCATGGGGCCAAAAATCCGATAGGACCGGAAACCACAAATTACCCATCTGCTGAGTCCAGGCATAAAGCGTCGGGATGTTATCCACCGTGATGCCAATCAGAACGGCATCGTTTTCGTCAAACATTTCATTGACAATGTTGTATCCCGGCCACTGATCGGAGCAGACCGGCGTCCAGGCTGCCGGAACAAAAGATATCATCACATTTTTCTTCCCCCTGTACTGGCTCAGTCTGATCTTTTGACCGCCAACAGAGGGCAGCGTGAAGTCAGGCGCGAAATCCCCGACTTTTACCTTTAATTTGCTGTCAATGGGCTTGAGTTTCCCCGGATCATAGATGTTATCCTTGAATGCGGCAGACCCGCCAAAGGCGGGGACAATCAGAAAGACCATCAAAATGCATGCCGCCCTAACAAACCCTTTTGCTGTTTTCATATATCTCACCTCCTTTGACAGATGACAGATGACAGATGACAGATGACAGATGTCAGAAAACAGATAACCGACGACAGAATACAGATTACGGATATTGGAATTCTTCTTTATGCTCTATGTCTTATAAATCCAAAATCCCATATCCAAAATCCTAAATCGATAGACTCGCATCCCGCAACCCGAAACTCGCATCCCGCAACCCGCAACCCGCAACTCGCATCCCGCATCCCGCAACCCGTAACTCGCACCCCGTCTATTCCAGTCCTGAATTCTCTAAAAGCTTGCGCAATAAGGTATCAGCATCTCCGGCGCCGCCAAGTTTTGAATAAAAAATGCTGTGGGTACCGTCATTCAGGTTTCTTAACCCAATGAAATAAGGTGTCCTCACTTCACCCAGCTTTTTGTGAATGACGAAATCGCCGTCGGGGAACAGCGGGAACGGGATTTTATAAACTTTTTTAAATTGTGCGACTTCGAAGGCCGAATTGCCCACACCAATGCCGATGAGTTTGACTTTTCCTTTCATCTTATCGTCATTTTCAATTTTTCGGAACATTTCATTTACAGAAGGAGCCTCCTTCTGACAGAACGGTCAGTACATGCTGAAAATTTCGATAAGCACCACCTCGGCTTTAATTTCTGGTATGGTGAAGGTTTTTTCTCCGCTAAGGCCTAAATAATGTTGAAGTTCGGGATTATCTGGCACGCGCAGAACGATAGCCGGTAACACACCTCCTTCGGCCGGAGGTTTTACTTCGGCACCAGCAAAACCGACGACGGTAAAAGGACTGAGGATTGCGACAAGGATAAAATATAGAATCAATCTCATTCGGCACGACCTCCCATATTTTTTTACCAATTCGGTTTAAAAGGAAAAGGCAAACGTGAAACGATCATGGTGTAAAACTGCCCATAAGCGCCATTCTGGCAGACGTCGTTAAATATAGTGGAATATGTGCTGCGGGTCAAACCTTATTCGATGAGGGAGGCATGAAAAAAAATTACTTTTAAACCGCGTGAAACTCTGTTAATGTGCTAGCCGTTTTGCCGGCATCTTACAAATCCAGCCGCCTGTGGTGGGACTTTTCAGCGTAATTTATCAGAATTCTAAACTGAACGTTTACCCGACCATTTATTTGATTAACCACAGTTATGGAATTGCCCTCATGAAATGTCTAGCAAATGCTGCGGTAGTGATTATTGTTACAGTCCTGACACTTTCTGTTTCAGCAGTCGCATCTGACAAGACGAGCACGATTCAACCGTTGCTGCACATGGCTTCAGCGGATCAACCGGCAGAGACCGACCCTGCTAAAACAGCACCCCATGAGGATAGCGACGCCGGCGCAGACCATGATCAATCCGGCGGGCATCACGGCGAAGGCCATGCCAATTTGGGTAAAATTCTTCCGCTCTGGAGTTGCATCCCCTTTGCTTGTATGCTCCTGTCAATCGCCCTGTGTCCGCTGCTCATGGCTGAATTCTGGCATCATCACTTCGGTAAAATTTCCGCATTCTGGGCGGCCAGCCTTGGCCTCCCGTTTCTGATCGTATTCAAAGGGGATGCCCTCTACGAGATTCTTCACATTATCCTGGCAGATTACGTTCCCTTTATAATTTTGCTGTGGTCACTGTATACCGTTTCCGGCGGTATTCTGCTGCGCGGCAAGCTGCGAGGGACTCCCGTCGTCAATTTGATCATACTCATCATCGGAACGGCCTTGGCTTCATGGATGGGTACAACCGGAGCCGCCATGTTACTGATTCGTCCTTTTCTGCGCGCCAACAACTACCGCAAGAACAGAACCTTCATGGTGGTTTTTTTCATTTTTCTGGTGGCCAATGTCGGCGGTTCACTGACCCCGCTGGGAGATCCACCGCTATTTTTAGGATTTCTACACGGGGTATCATTTTTCTGGACCTTCAACCTCCTGCCCCATATGATGTTGGTTGTCATCCTGCTTCTGGTAATTTATTTTTTTCTTGACACGTATCACTATCGCAAGGAAGGTGTTTCAGCCCCGGAAGAAGACGAGGTCAAACAGCCGTTAAAATTGGAAGGTATCCACAATTTCATATTTCTGGCAGGAATCGTCGGTTCCGTGCTGATGAGTGGTATCGTCGACTGGGGAGAAGTCAATACCTTGGGTGTTCACAGGGCCGTGCAGGACTGGGCACGGGATATTCTCTTAATCATCATGGGGATTTTATCCCTGGTAACGACTAAAAGGAGCCTGCGCGAGGACAATGACTTCACCTGGTTTCCCATCGTCGAAGTCGCATATCTGTTTATCGGAATCTTTATTACCATGATCCCTTGTCTGCTGATATTAAAGGCGGGATCCGATGGTGCCCTGGCATTTCTGGTAAACGGCGTAACCCAGCCCTTCCACTACTTCTGGGTTACCGGTGCACTATCCAGTTTTCTGGACAATGCGCCGACGTACCTTACTTTTTTCAACACCGCGCTCGGAAGCTTTTACACCGGCATGGCCGAGGCCGAGGCGGTGCCTTTGCTGATGACGGAAAATGCCGTCTACCTCAAGGCGATATCCGCCGGAGCGGTTTTTTTCGGAGCCTGCAGCTACATTGGCAATGCACCCAATTTCATGGTTCGCTCCATATCCGAAGAAGCCGGCACACCGATGCCGAGTTTTTTTGGCTATATTTTGAGATATTCTCTGATATTTTTAATCCCGGTCTTCGTTGTGGTCAACCTGGTTTTCTTTTAAAGGTGAACTCGGATGATAGATGAGCTGCTGAGATCTAAAATTGCCATTGTGGGCGGCGGCAGATTTTGCAAAAATATGATTGAGTTGCTTCACAGTGAAGATTTTGAGGATCAACGTCCCTCGATTTTAGGCGTCGCCGATCAAGATGATCGGGCCCAAGGATTGTTGTATGCCGCTCGCAAGGGGATATTCACAACCAGCAATTACAGAGAGCTTTTTGAACTGGAAAATTTACAGATAATAATGGAACTGACGGCCGATGATAAGCTATGTATGATAATCAACATGACAAAACCTCACAACGTGAGGTTGATCGACCATGTCGAGTCCAGAACCATATGGACCTCGCTCCGGGTTGAGGCGGAAAAGAGAAAGGCTTTAAAAGCGTTGGGCCGGCACGAGGACATCACCCATGACATCAATGCCCTGTTCGAAAAATACGCTGACCGCTTGGGTGGCGTGATTACGCGCAGAAGTAATCGCTATGTCGAAATAGAGCGGGAGTTGATCGAAAGCGAAATCGCCCTCTCTCAGATTATTGAGGGCAGTACCATACCAACCTTTGTATTAAACCAGGACCATATTGTTACCCATTGGAATAAGGCCATGGAAATGCTCACGGGTGCACCGGCGGCGACGATGGTGGGAACCACCAGGCAGTCGACACCATTTTGGGGTGAAGAGCGACCCACCATGGCGGATGTGATATTGGATCAAATCAGTGAGGATGAAATCCAGAAATTATATGGTGAAAAATGGCGCAAGTCCGCCTTGATTGAAGAGGCCTATGAAGCTGAAGTCTTTTTCCCCCGATTGGGGGAAAACGGTAAATGGTGCTGGTTTACTGCTGCTCCCATAAAGGGACAGGACGGTTCCATCGTCGGGGCCATCGAAACACTTTGGGATAAAACCGAAGATAAAAAAGCTGAAGAAGAACGGGAATTTCATACCAGGGAGCTAAGTACGCTTTGCACCATATACAGCGCTTTGAATGCCCCCGCAGATCTGGAATCAAGAATCAACCAGGCCGTCGAGGAGCTGTTAAAATTCCTGTCAGCCGACGGTATTTGTATCTATATGCTGGGTGAAGATGGAAAATACTACCTGCGCTTCTCACGGGGACTATCGGAGGAGGCCTGCAAAGAAGTTGGCGTTCTTGATGAAAACAGTATCATCCACCGAGTTGCCCGCAGCAATGAGTACACCATCTATGAAGAATTGCCGGAAGATTGTCCGGATGAAATCTGCAGCCTGGAACGCGACGAGATCGCTTCAATTGCCTATGTTCCCATCAGCAGTAAGGAAAAAAAGGCATTTGGTATCATTCGCATCGGCAGCAAGAAACCAATGTATTTCAGTCATGAACAGAAAGACGTTCTGGAATTGATCGGCAACCGCATCGGTGTCGCCATTGAAAACGCGATGTTACAGGAGCAGTACATTAAATCGGAAAAAAAATATCGCACCCTGTTTAACAGTGATCCCCATCCGATATTCATTCTTGACAGCAAAACCTTTACCATTCTGGATATGAACCAGCGGGCCCAGGATAGTTATGGCTATAGCCGTGAGGAGTTACTGGGTCTGCCGTTTCTTGAGATGGGTGATGAATCCGATGAAGAATTGGCCCAGGGATTAAAATCGCTCACAGAAGACCAATCTCTTTTATTCACCAAAAAGCGACACTACCGCAAGGGCCGCAAACCGTTTTACGTCAATATCAACACCAGCTTTGCAAAATACGGTGAACGCTATATTATTATGGTTGCCACCACCGATATCACCGAAGTGGTGGAAAAAGAAACCCAGCTGATACAGGCCGGCAAGATGACAACGCTGGGCGTCATGGCTGCCGGCATGGCCCATGAAATCAATCAACCGTTAAATGTGATTCAGGTGTGTGCCGACTTTTTCCTGAAGATGTTAAAAAGGGGTGCCAAGATTGACGACGAAGATCTGAAAACCATGGCCAATGATATTGTGTCCAATGTCGAACGGGCCACCGGCGTTATCAAACACGTGCGGGATTTTGCCAGGCAATCGGAACTGGTTCGCAGCAAAGTGAATATCAACGATCCCATCAAGGACGTTTTCAAGGTCCTGGGGCATCAATTGAAAGTTCACGATATCGATGTGCAACTCGATCTGGACCCGGATCTGCCGGATATTATGGCGGAGCACAACCGGTTGGAGCAGGTATTTATCAACCTGGTTTCGAATGCCATCGATGCCATGGATGAAAAAAGCAACCAGACCGATGCCCATGATTCGCCAAAACAGCTTACCATTAAGTCCTTTGTGGAAGGTCAACAGGTCACGGTGATGGTTGCCGATACGGGCACCGGGATGTCCGAAGAGGTTAAAAATAAAATTGTTGAACCCTTTTTTACGACCAAAAAAGTCGGCAAGGGCACTGGGTTGGGTGTCAGCATCAGCTACGGGATCGTGAAAGACTATAGCGGCAGCATTGAAATCGACAGCGAGATAGGCACCGGCACGACATTTAAGCTGATGTTTCCGGCGTTACGTGCTTAAGGCAAAGCGCACGGCGCAAAGGGCATAGGGTAGTGGAAATAAAGAAGGTGTAAGGTCAAAGGCTAAAGGCGCAAGGCCTGTAAATTTGAAAGATCTACCTTTTCCATACGCCTTGAGCCGTGCACCTTGAGCCCTTTTAAAATTTGCAACTGTTGAGGATTGGAAAGAACTATTTTATATCTACTAAACGACACTCTTATTATTAAATTATGGATAAAATACTCCTCATTGATGATGAACCCGATATTGTAAGAGTTCTTGGGATATCGCTGAAGGCAGACGGGTATGAAGTCATCCCGGCCCTTAGCGGCGCTGAGGGCCTGGAGGCCTTCACAAAGGATAAACCGGAAATTGTTATTACCGACATTAAGATGCCGGGAATGGACGGCATTGAAGTTTTAGAAAAAATAAAAGCGATTGAGCCCAATACGGAAGTCATCATTGTCACCGGCCACGGCGATATTGACAATACCATCGAAGCCCTTAAATACGGTGCTTCCGATTTCATCAACAAACCTGTCAGAGATGACGCCCTTTCAATTGCGCTGGATAGAGCCAAAGAAAAACTGGATATCAAACGAAAATTAAAAGAATATACCATTGATCTTGAAAAAAAAATCGACTTTGCCACCAGCGAATTAAGAAGACAAACCAATTTTCAAATCAAGCTCATCCGGAGCTCAAACGACGGCATTGTAGCAACCGACCGGGATTTGAAAATCGTAATTTTCAATCCCGGTGCCGAGAGCATCTTCGGACACCGTCAATCCGAAGTGATTTACAAGATGTCTGTAACGGAACTATATCCACCCGAACTCGCTTCCAAGTTTCGTGACGCGATCATCGGCGACGATGACATAGTGGATTTCCCCTGGATTGAAACGACCATAACATCCAAAGACGGTCAAACGATCCCGGTCAGGTTTTCGGGCACCGTCTTGCAGGAAAAAGACGAAGCAATGGGTACGGTCGCCTTTTTTCAGAATCTGAGAGAAATAAAGCGGCTGGAAAAGGAACTGGTCCAATCCGAGCGACTGGCCGCCATCGGACAAACCATTGCAGGCCTGGCGCATGGAATTAAGAATATCCTGCACGGACTAAAAGGGGGCAGCTATCTGGTCGACATCGGAATCAACAAAAACGATACCGAAAAGCTTAGAAAAGGCTGGGATATGATCAAACGGAACGTCGGCCGGACGTCGAACCTGGTGATGGATTTGCTGTCCTATTCCAAAGAACGCGAACCGGAATATGAAATCTGCAGACCGAATGAAATTGCAAAGGAAGTTTGTGATTTGCTGCAGGACAAGGCCATTAGACACAAGGTTGAAATTATTACGAAGTTTGATGATGCCATTGGAGAGGTCTCCATGGATCCCGACACGATTCATGAGAGTTTGTTAAATCTCATGTCCAATGCCGTCGATGCCTGTTTATTTGATGAAAATATGGATAAAACCTGGCAAGTGGCGCTTAAATCAACCAAAGAAGAGAATAATATCGTAAAATTTGAGGTCAGCGACAACGGTGCCGGCATGGATAAAGAGGTTTTGAAACAGCTATTTACCTCGTTTTTCAGTACCAAGGGACATCGAGGTACCGGACTCGGCTTAATGGTCACCCGCAAACTTATCAAAGAACACGGCGGGACGATTGAAGTAAATTCTCAGTTGGGCAAGGGAACCGTATTCACGATCCGATTGCCCTACAGGGAATACTTACCGGCAGAATGATTGCTGTGGACAGAGTTGGGTAAATACGGTAAACCTAAGTCGGATATGACGGAATAACCAAGAATTTTACGTTACCATATCTATGAATGCATGTACTTAGCTTTAGTACCTACTTTATTGAAATCGTATCAGAAATGCGAAGGATTTATCTAACAAAATATTTTCGCCACCAAGGCACCAAGACACGAAGTTAAATTATTAATAAACAGTTTTTCTTTGTGTCTTTGTGCCTTGGTGGCCATTTTTCCGGTTTATCCGGATTAGGTATTATCAGATATCTAAATTGTTCCCAAGGAGGATATGTCATGGGCAAAAAAGTGCTGGTTGTAGATGATGACCCCGACGTCAGATTGTTCAGTGTCACAGTTCTGGAGGAACATGGGTATACCCCACTGGAAGCAGCCAATGGCGAAGAAGGACTCAAGATGATCAAAGAAAAGAAGCCCGATCTGATCATTCTCGATGTTCTCATGCCGCGACAGAGTGGAATCCGGCTGTACCGTGAATTGAAGACCGACAAATCTCTGAAAAATGTCAAGGTAATCATTCTCTCCGGAATAGCCAGGAAGACCTTTCTGAGGTCCCAGAAAGCACTGACCGAATTTGGCGGCAAGGAGATCCCGGAACCCGAAATTTATCTGGAAAAGCCGGTGGAACCTGAAGAATTGGCTGAGGCGATTAAAAAATTCTTGGGCTGATTAAATTCACTTTTAACCAAATTGGCGAATGTAAGGCGACGAAAATCATGGATATAAAAAAATTGCTGTTTGTGACAAAGTTTGAAGAGCTGGGCTTTGATGCATTACAGTCACTACTGAGCCTGCGAAAGGCATCCCTAAACCATGTGGTCTTTGTCAATGTCATCGAGCGAGACCGGGTTGCCATGCATCGGGGAGCCGGGTACCTGAAAGAAGAAGAAATCCGCCTGAGGGAAACGGCCAACATTCGATTTATCGACTGGGCGGAAGATCTATTTGAACAGGGAATGGAAGTCGGCGTCTATATTGTGGTCGGCAGCATGGTTTCTGAGGTAATCAAAGCGGCCCAAAAAGAGGAATCCGACCTGATCGTCATTGGCCGCCCCCATAAAGGTGTTCTCGAGCAATTATATGCGGCATCTGATATTACCGAGCTGCTTCGCAGAGCAGCGATTCCCGTGTTGGTATACAAACAACTGTCGGAGACGGCTATTTCTATTGAAAAACCATTTGAAAAGCCCCTGCTGGCAATTGATTGGTCTCCAGCCAGCCTGAGGGCTGTAGAATATTTAAAAGTGCTAAAAGATGTCATCACTGAAATCCATGTAATTCATGTGGTCGGTGAAAAGGAGTTGAAAGGGGCTTCGGCGATGGAAGTGCAGCGAAAACGCAAAGAAACAAGAAAAAAGCTGGACGACATCTGCGATGTTTTTGAAACTGAAGGCGTCAAGGC
>Ga0316193_10001992_pt1 | contig 14105 bp, 11 predicted proteins | sample MerIslsedime2_MG_FD_207735 | JGI IMG/M metagenome (GOLD analysis project Ga0316193, IMG submission 207735) | Coastal sediment microbial communities from Maine, United States - Merrow Island sediment 2 | ecosystem: Environmental > Aquatic > Marine > Coastal > Sediment | place: USA: Maine...
TTCTTTCGTGAACTATAGATCGCCACATCTGATGCACCTTCGCGTGAACCGCCATACCAAACAGCCAGTAGCTCATCGCCAGCTAAAGAGGCAATTGATGAGGCATGCGCGCTGTCGGTCGGCTCCTGTTCAAAAATAAACGATTTATGGAAAAACGGCTCCTGCTCACTTTCACCTGACTGGGTTTCGGGCTGCACCTGCCAGCTGGTTATCTCTATGTACGACTGCCAAACCGCAATAGCAGCAAGCACTATAACAACTGAAAAGAAAACCAGGGATTTCAGATTTCCAGGCATTGCTTCGCCGTTGACCTTACAAGAATGATGTCAGTGCCCAGGGAATCAAGATCTCGATTAAAAAATGCCTGCTTCCAGTCTTCAGTGGTGGCATCTTCATGTGAAATTCTCAGCCATGAGCCGCGAGAAGACAGCACTCGGTATCGGCCCAGCTCTGCCCAGCTGTGGTTTAATTTATCCAGCTGCTTCCTTGCAGTGATGAAATGCTTGGTAGGACTAAAAATTAGAATACCCTTACAGCTATCCCGTTTCTCTACTGGCAGTGTCGACAGGCGTGATGTATCTCTCATACCAACGCCTGCGACGATCGGCAGCATCGCTGGCTGAGGTCCGGCAAACAATACGACATATTCACCCTTAACCTTATCAACGAGACCATTGGGGATCCTGTTAATACCCAGGGCCGGATAAACTATGCTGATGATACCCAGCCACAGAAGAATAGACATCATAGCCATCGTTATAAGATTCCGTGCACCCCACCAGCACAGGGTGAAGGCAAGCATAAACAAAAGCGGTGCAATCAGCAGTGGTTGCCAGCCTCTGAACCAGATCAGAAAGAAAACCAGCAGCCCTGCAACTAACAGAGATAATCCAGCCCCTGTCCTTAACCAGGTTCTATACTCCGTTAGCCTGTCTTTCTCAAACATCAGTAAACTTACCAGCAGGGAAAGCGGGATCATGCAGCCATACAGGTAGCGACTGAAGCTTTTAAAAAAGAAAAAAGGCAGGATAGAAACTATCAGCCATAGAATGAGAAACTTTTTTCTATTGAATTGTTCATTTAGCCTGTTAGCAACTTCCGGTAGCTGAGGCTGTTTGCGCAATATAATAGCCACTGCCACAGGCGACCACGGCAAAGCCATTAGAAGCAAGCTGAACATTGGACTCACTGAAAAATTCAGCAACTCACGCTCAGCAACTTCTGATGTGAATGTTCTGGCTAAAAGCTCAGGGTACTGCAGGTAAACAAAGACGAACCACGGTAGAGCTATAACAAGAAAGGCAAACAGCCCCATCAATCCTGCAGGCCAGGAACGTCTGAAAAATAGACGAATACCTGGCGCTGCAACTAGCAGTGCCAGAAATGCTGAAAAATAAAAGAAAAAAGCAACCGGCCCCTTAACCAGGAATGCCAGCCCCAGAAACGCGCCTGATCCAGCAATATAGACCGCTCGGCCATAGTTCAGCCAGTATAATAGAAGTAGTATTGCCAGTGCTGACAGCGCAGCGACTGGAATATCCAGCATCAAACGGCGCCCGTCTATCATGATGCCTATACTTCCCAGTATTACAAGACCGGCAAAAAGCATTACCTTCCTGTCTCTAAACAAACACCATGCTATCAGACTGCTGGCAACAGTTAATAGAGCGGCAAAAAACACCCCGATGATACGCCCGGAGAACAGCGATATACCGAATGTTTCATAGGAAATTTTTCCGAGCCAGTAGATCAGGGGAGGTTTTTTTAACCGTGGTTCGCCATCTAGCCACGGCAGCCAGCCATGTCCTCCTTCAATCATGTGCATAGGAGTACGTAAGCCGAGCAAATACTCATCCTTGCCTGTAATGCCGGTAATCTCAGTAATACCGGGCAATAAGACGGCAATAGCTAGCAGGAATAAAATGAGTGCTAGAAGTGGTGGTCTGGGGAGTGTCATACGGAGAAAAAAGGTACAAAGAGTCTATGAGACCAATGCTTCGATCAGCCAGTCTTCGTAGTCAGCGCGGTTACTCATTGCCTCACCCAGCATAGCAAGGTCATTCTGAAAATTACTAAAATCCAGCAGATGATCGTGCTCATCATATTTGTCATTAAACGCAATGGCTATATCAGTGGTATCTTCGATCGATGAATAGACTTTCGCGGCAACCTCCAACACCTGGTGGCGCCGCTCACCACCATTCGACAGGCGATCATAGATAGCAAAATGCCCGGCAGCGATATAGTCGATCATCTTCTGACAGAATGTCTTCAATTGATAGTCAACAGGTGCACTGGTCTGGTATGGCTCCAGCCCTGCCAGCTGACAGAAAAGAACAAGCATTTCCTGCCTCTCATCCAGCAGCTTCGAAACCTGGTCTCGTGTGTGGGCACGTTTGTCTGCATATACCGTCATTTTAGAATTTTTGAACCTTCTCCATAATTATCCTGCTGCTATCTTCTCACTATTCGCCTGGAGCGTAAATCGACCATCACGCTATTGCCTCATGTTTAGATAATCTTCGAAGCTTATCCGTCATTTAATATAAACACTACCGGCATTCAGCATGCATTCATGGCTCCTCACGATAGCTATCCAGTACCCTGCTTCGGGTATCATTACTGATAAACATGGTATCAGCAAAGCGTAGCTGTCCATTGGTTGCACGGTACAAATCATAAATATCAAACAAGGTGTAGTTATATTGATCCAGGTATTTCCATAAATCCAGCAACAAGGGGTTATTTTCATAATGTGGCACAAAAAGAGTTTCGCTATAGATCACTGATACCCTGTTCTCCTTCAAGACTTTTTCTGCACCTTTCAGCGCCATCAGTTCCCCACCCTGAATGTCGAATTTAAGGATGTCGATGTGATCGATATCATTAGTCAGAATAATTTCATCAATAGTGACAGCTTCAACATCAACTGTAGATTTGGAATCTGCTGCTTTACTGTAGTACCTTCTTGAATACTTCGTTCTTGGCAGTAAGGAATTGGTCGCATCGTTCTCATTGACGAAAAAGGTCTTACTGCCATTGATGTCTGATACTGCATTCTGAAAAACATGAACTGTGGGATCTGAAGAAAACCTTGATCGAAGTATTTCAGCGCTGCCCTGAAATGGTTCAAAACAGTATATCGTTGAGTCTGCAAACAGTTCTTTATAGCGGGCCACTGTTTCACCTTTATGTGCGCCAATGTCAAAAATTACCGGACTAGTGACGCCAAGCCTGTCAATAAATTCTTTTTGCGCATGGAAAGGGTCACCAGGAAACGAGCCAACACCTGGCCGGGTTCTGCGCAACTCAAGTCCCACTGAACCCAACATATTTTTACTCAATGACTTAAAAAATGATTTCATGTTATTTCTGGTGTAACTGTATTTACTCAATGCGGGTAACGCGGTTTGCGGAAAAACTGCGGCAATCGCGAAAGGACTTTCCTGACCATAAAAAATGGTGTTACAGGCAGGCCATTTTTTTGGCATGCTTTATATGCTTCAAGATTGCCTTTTATTACATTACTGATACGATTATTTGTCACACCGCCGATACGCATTTTGACCATGACACCTGGCAGGTAAAGAGTTTTTATCTTGTTAACGGCCATCAATCGCATGGTTAATTCAAAATCTGACTGGATCTGCAGATCAAGATCATACTTTCCTAATCGGCTGTAGATTTCTCTTTTTACAAAGAATGATGGATGCGCGGGCATCCAGCCTTTTTCAAACAGACCTTCCTCGTAGGGTTGTGACTGCCAGTAGCGAACAATGCGGTGCGGCTTGTTTTTTGTTACATAAACAATATCACCATATATAGCATCTATATCTGTATTTTCTGAAAAAGCATTAGCAACCCGGCTTATGACAGCATTATCCGCATACCAGTCATCGGCATTAAGATTGCCGATGATATCGCCAGTAGCAAGATCAATACCTTTATTCATGGCATCATAAATACCGTTATCCGGCTCAGACATGACCATAGCCAGGTGTTCTCTGTATTGATTGACAACATCCATGGTGCCATCTGTAGAACCGCCATCTATCACTATATGTTGTATATCCCTATAATCCTGGGCCATCACAGATTTAATCGTATCCTCTATGGTATCAACAGCATTAAAGACAACGGTGATGACAGAAATTTTCATAAATGAGATAGCTATGAAGCAAGCCTCAGCACACCTTTACTTGCGACAATAATGCCATCCGGTTGATGCCGTGTATCTTCCTCATCAAATTCGATTGTGTAACCCTTGCTCTTCAATATGTTGATACATTTCTGATGGATAGCTTTGCCATGAGTTCCTATGATGAACGTCTTTACATCTGCTCTTTCAAGAACACCCTCGCCACTCGAGAGAATATCAAGCTCCAGACCCTGCACATCCATTGACATCACATCAACTTGCTGCCCCACTTGTTTATAAAGCGTTTCAAGTGTTACTGAATCAGTTTCAGATTTCCTGCCAGAGCCAGCGGCAAATCGCTTTACTCCAAGACTGCCAAGGACTGTCTTGACATGGCTTTTAATGTTGGTAGCGAATCGATGAAATACACTCTCATTATCACGTTTCACCAGCAACTGGCTTTCATAGCCTTTTTCAAGAAAGCTGACCCGGCCATCTGTCGCACCCACAGCACAAGGATGAATGATAAAATCCTTTTCTGACAGGCCGTTTAATAATATGTTTTCGTTTAAGCAAGCCCGAAATGTTTGCAGTGGCTCCACCGCATGAACGTACAGTTGTGGTGAGAGCTTTTTTGCCAGAATCGCATAGTAACCAATAGCGGCACCAATGTTTACGAAGCAGCCATTCTCTGGCACCGATGAAATAATCTGTATGAATAGATCTTCTTCATCGGCTTCATGAACGTTGCGAATTTTATAGCGCTGTCGCTGCGCCGGCATAAGGTGGTCATCATAGACACGAATGCTATTATCAAACTGATGTATTTTTCTGGTCATGGATTTTTCTTGCAATCCTGCTTCATAATTTGTTCATCATTCCTATTTGCTGCAGATTCAACTACATTGATTCCGGGTAAGTGCTATATATTTATTATAAATTGCCAGAGCCTTTTGATAGAGCTCGCTATCTTCCTGTAACTCAACCGCATTCTTCAGGGAATCTTTGCCTTTATCAGGACGGTAAAGATGCGTCAGCTTGCCTTTATCGAGAGATCTATTGAGTTTATCAGTTTCTTCAAGAACAGCTGCTATCGCCTGTTCATCGTGATCTGGAAACAAATTAAAATCACTGCTAAACCTGTCATTCAATTGATGAATGATTTTGCCGTAATTTTGAATAACATCTTCGAACATAGCAACAATGAAGCCATGCTGTAACTCGTAAAGATCTTCATAAAACCTTATATAGTCCTCAAGGGCTTCATTTACTGGAACAAAGTCATGCCTGACAACCATAGAACGCACAGCCTCCAGGGGATGACGAATTAACAGAATCACCGGTATTTTGTATTTTACAGAACGAATAACCTGTGCCTGCACATGCAGATGATGGCCTACTTCATTCCATTGCAAATCATTAACATACTTGAAGGCATAAACGGCATATGTATTTGCTGATCGCGGATACCCTTCTATGGTGATCTTAGTTTTTTTTGTCACCATCAACTTTCTATTATGCGGACTTAACTGATAGAGACTAAAAAACATCCATGGATACCTCGCGGTAAACTGCCTGACACGAAAACGCAGGTTCCTGGCCCATCTGATAAAGCCTTTCGTACTCACCGAGTGGCCTCGCTTGTATCTTCACTTTCAGTTTTAATCTGTGAACTGTGCATTCGCCTTTGAATTTCGTTTACCAGGTCTCTAAACCCGGATAATCCGGCATAAATATTAATCTCCAGCTTATGTCTTATCATCACAAGCATCAGGATATTGATTAGTACGATTCCTGATGATGACGCAATAGCCATACCAAGACCACCATACAGTGAAGTTAGCCAAACCCCTGCCAGTAATGTTACCCCGCCCACAGCGACATTGATTAACATGGCGCTTTTCTGATTGTCAGTCATGCTTAACACAAAACCGCCCGAACCGGCCCAGACATGAAATAGCCAGCCGGCCGCCAGCACCATCATGGTATTCCAGTTACCGGAAAAATATTCCCCGAAAAGAAACTGTGGAAGCCAGTCACCGAGGATCATTAGCAGCAGAAATATCACTAGCGCAGCAAGCGACGTTAACCCCGCTGAACCTCGTAACATGCGTTGCATTTTCTTGATGTCATCCCTCGCATATAGCTCTGATATTATAGGCGGCAGAACACTGTTTACGATAATTAAAGGAAAACTGACCAGTAATGCCAGCCTGGCAACAAGAGCAAAGGCAGCAACTTCTTCAGGAGGCCTGAGATATCCAAGTATCCAGATTTCTGCATGTGTGATTAGAATCATCGCCATACTTGAAATCCAGAATGGCCATGCCAGAACGAACAGGCCTTTAACATGCCTCGCACTTTCACTGCTAACCTCAATGCTGTCGTGGCGTAACTTCCTCCGCAACTTGATTGATGCAAACAGGACAAGAACAGAACTGGAAATAATAAACAAAATTATCAGCTGCTTAAGGCCGATCGTAATCGAGCTGTACCACGCGATGGTGAGAGCCAATGTAACAAGAACAATGTTGCCAAGTCCGGTCAGCGCACCGCCATAAAATATTGCGGCTCCAATCTGGTGGTAACCCCGGCAGGTCTCAGCCAACAAACTTAATACAACAGTAGCTACCAGCCAGGATGCCACCAGCGGCATCAATTCGCCCAGCAAAGTGCCATGTGACAGTTGCTCTGCTAACCAGAGACCAGGTGGACTGATAAGAAAGACAACTGTGATAGCGATGGTAATCATGACCGCAATAAACACCTGCTTGATATGCAAATGCGCCCGTACTTCTTCACCTGTAGTGACTGCATCAGGAATTACGCGCAGCAAGGTCTTGCCGAAACCAAAGTCAGCGATAACAGCAGCGACTGTAACGATGCTCAACGCCAGAAAGAACAGGCCTGTTTCTTGCGGTGATAACAGGCGTGCTATCAACGCATTAACCAGCACCACCCCGATGGCGATAGCACTGCGTCCCAGCACAGCAATGATACCTCCATGCAACAGGCGTTGACTGATGGATTTCATATTGGTTTTTGGCACATTTATTTGATTACAGGGACAATAACATAAAGCGCAACATCGTCGATGGATTAAGCGTTGCTTATAAGGACAGGATATGCGATCGCACAACCTCAATCACCCTGTCGCCATAGTGATCCAGTTTATGCTGCCCTATACCCGGAACCTCAAGCAGGGAGTCTATGTTGCCCGGTCGCAGCTGCGAAATGGCAGCCAGAGTCGAATCATGAAAAATAACATATGGCGGCACGCCCTGGGTCTCTGCTAGCTGTTTACGCAAGGAACGCAAGTCATTATACAGGGGCCTGTCTTGTTCAAGCACTTCTGCCTGTGATCGCCTGTCTCTTTTGTTTTTACTGCTTTTACTACTATTGTCTGAGACACGCTGGCGACGTAGTTTCAATATTTTTTCACTGCGCAGCAACGGCCGACATTTCTCAGTCAGCAACAGAGCACCAAATCCCTCATGATCAACTTCCAGGTAACCCAATGCGATCAATTGCCGAAACAAGTTGCGCCATTGTGAAACACTAAAATCTGCACCTATAGCGAAGGTAGACTGCTGGTCATGACCGTTGCGCTGAATGCGATCATCATCTTTGCCACGCAGGACATCAATCAGGTAATTAACACCAAATTTCTGACCACAGCGATATACACAGGACAAAGCCTTGCGTGCTGCTTCGCTGGCATCCCATAGTTCAGGTGGGTTCAGGCAGTTATCACAATTGCCACAGGGTTCATCGAGGATCTCACCAAAATAGGCAAGTAGCGTCTGCCGCCGGCATTGACCTGATTCACATAGTCCCAGCATTGCTTCAAGTTTGTGTATAGAGACACGTTTATAATTCTCAGCGGCCTCACTGGAACTGACCATTTGCCGTAACGATATGACATCCTGTAAACCGTAGTTCATCCAGGTGTTTGCCGGCAGGCCATCCCTTCCAGCACGGCCAGTCTCCTGGTAATAGGCTTCAATGCTTTTGGGCAGGCTCAGGTGCGCAACAAATCGCACATCAGGTTTATCAATTCCCATACCAAAGGCGATCGTTGCAACGATAATCACCTCTTCGTCTCGCAGAAAACGGGCCTGGTGGTGCTGGCGCAGGCTATCACTGAGCCCAGCATGGTAAGGCAGCGCAATACGTCCCCTGGCAGTCAGCCATTCAGCCGTTTTTTCTACTTTCTTGCGTGAAAGGCAATACACGATTCCGGCATCGCGCGGGTGCTCCTGCTGCAGAAATTGCCATAATTGATCCAGTCCATTCTGTCCATCAATGATGTGGTAACGGATATTTTCTCGATCAAAACTGCTAATAAAAGTTTTCGCATTATGGAGATCAAGCTGGCTTTTTATCTCATTGCGTGTTGCTTCATCAGCGGTGGCCGTAAGTGCGATACGCGGCACGTCAGCAAAGCGCTGATGCAGAATAGTCAAACGTTGATATTCCGGGCGAAAATCATGCCCCCATTGCGACACACAATGGGCTTCATCAATAGCGAATAATGCAATTTTGCAGCGATCCAGTAAATTCAATGTATATTCATTGAGTAAACGTTCAGGCGCAATATAGAGGAGATCAAGTTCATCGTTGAGCAAAGCTCTTTCGATTTCTCTCTGCTGCTCACGGTCAAGAGTTGAATTGATAAAAGCACAGCAGATGCCCAGCTGTTTCAGCGCACTAACCTGGTCCTGCATCAGAGCGATCAGCGGTGAAATGATGATCCCGGTGCCAGGCCGGCAGATAGCAGGAATCTGGTAACAAAGGGACTTACCGCCGCCAGTAGGCATTAATGCCAGGGCATCATTACCCTGCATCAACGTGTGAATAATATCCGCCTGATTTTGACGGAATTCTGCATATCCAAAGGTTTTTCTCAAGAGTTCGAGGGCGCGTTCCATGGCGGTGGAGGATGCCGTTATCTTGCAGTGACTGCAAGTTATCTTTTTTTGTTGTGCTGGCGCACGGCCATGCTTATTGCCCATGCTGGGCGAGTTCATTTCTTGTTCTGTACTCTGCTAACACACTACGGAGTTTTTCGCCCTTTTTGGGCGAGTGGCTTTTCTTTGCTTATCCAAAGAAAAGTCACCAAAAGAAAGGATACCCAACATGCCCGCCCTGCGGGTGCCCTGCGATGCTCGAATGAGCCGGCGGGATGCTGAACTCGCTGCGCTCAGACAGACGCATCCCGAACTCCCCGGCTCATCCTGTGCTTCTCGGCGAGCCTGAACGTGGCTTGAAGGTCAACCCCAACCCAAAACCAACTCATAGTATTTACCGTCATTCCGGCATGCCTCTAGCCGGAATCCATTCTTTAAACCTATTTCTGGATACCGGCCTACGCCGGTATGACGGAATAATGGTGAGGGTGTATGACATAGCGTATCAGCTGCCACACAGGTTTTACTTCGTTGTTGATCTTATTACCCCTTTTGTGCTGTCGAGCACTGGAAGCCTAGAGCGGAAGTGCGCGAGGACTGCCTGAGCGATAGCGAGTTCCGCAGTGCCCGCTCTAGGCTGAAGCGCACAGAGCAGCCGAAGGCCAACACGTAGGGTAGCCTTTCTTTTGGTACCTTTTCTTTGGCCACGCAAAGAAAAGTCACCCGCCCATAAAGGGCGAAATAATCGGCAATGCGTTAGCACAACAGAGAATAAGAAATGAACTACCTGGTAGGGGTGAAAACCTCTGCCGTGCGCCAGCACAAAATCAATAAAAACCTATTGACGAAACACAATCAGATGCTCCGCATCAACCCCTACTTTCACTTTCTGCCCGATATTGATATCAAGGTGACTCGGTACCAGTGACAGCAATTCATCACCACCGGGTGTACGCAAGGTATACATAATCTGTGCACCTTTGAAATGGCGGTCGGTGATCAGGCAGCTCATACCCTCTTCGACATCAAGCAAAACGTCATCCGGGCGCAATAAAACGTCGACCCTGGTTTCGGGTGGCCATTCATAGGAGCGGTTGCCTGCCAGCAGGCCGAGGGAGGTTTGTACCGATTCATGACTGGCAAGCACACCATCGATTAGACGCCCCTGGCCAATAAAATCTGCGACAAACCGGTTTGCAGGTTCGTGATAAAGGTTATACGGCATGTCCCATTGCATTATCGAACCTTCATTCATCACGGCAACGTGTTCGCCGATGACAAAAGCTTCATCCTGATCATGTGTTACAAACAAGGTTGTGGTTCTGCGCTGGCGTAATATTTCGCGGATATCCAGTGCCAGCCTTTCGCGCAAATCGTTGTCGAGATTTGAGAACGGTTCATCCATCAGCAGCAATGGTGGTTCAGGTGCCAGGGCTCGTGCGACAGCGACACGCTGCTGCTGACCGCCAGAAAGCTCGTGCGGATAACGGTCAACGCATTCTTCCAGGCCAACCAGCTCCATCATTTCATGTACTACTTTTTGCTGATTTTTTTTCGATAGTTTACGTATACCGAAAGCCACATTTTCAGCCACGGACAAATGCGGAAATAACGCATAGTCCTGGAATACCATGCCAATACCGCGCTGTTCAGGTGGAATCATGATATCTTTCGATGAGATAACTCTGCCATCAAGAATGATTTCTCCGCTTGTGATCGGTTCAAAACCCGCTATTGCCCTCAGCACCGTAGTCTTACCGCAACCGCTAGGGCCAAGCAGGCAGTTCTGTGTTGTTTCGCGAAAATTCAGTGTGAAGTCATTCACAACTACCGAATCTTCATAGCCGCAGCGAATAGAGTGAATTTTCAGTATTTCCGGCATATCCAGTTAAATATCCTAGTGTTTCGAAGAACGTCTGACCAGTACTATGACCGGGATCAGGCCAACAAGTATAAGGGTAATCGCCGGCAGGGCAGCGCGTTCCCATTCTCCTTCTGATGTCATCTCATAAATCCGCACTGCCAGTGTATCCCAGCCAAATGGACGCAGCAGCATCGTCGCTGGCATTTCCTTCATCACATCTACTAAAACAAGCAGGGCCGCAGTAAAAAGCCCAGGCCTCAGCAACGGCAGATAAATACGCCACAAAGTAGCGGCAGGGCTGCTGCCAAGGCCTCGTGCGGCCTCAGCTATGCTCGCTCGAATTCGACCCAGCCCACTGTCGATTGGCCCGTAGGCAACAGCCAGGAAACGAACGACGTAGGCGATCACCAATGCAAATACACTTCCAGTTAGAATCTGGCCCGGCGATTGCCAGCCGATCAATCTCGCCATGGTTAACAGCACATTATCCATACTTGCAAATGTCAGCATAATTCCAACTGCCAACACAGACCCCGGCAGGGCATAGCCCAGAGTCGCAATATTCACAGAACTTCTCACTACCAGGTCATCATGCGAACGTCGGGTAAACGCGAGTATCATCGCCCCAATCACCGTGATTACAGCCGCCATTCCTCCAAGCATCAGGGTGTTAGTCAACATACTTACGTAGCGCACGTCCATATCTTCAGACAGGACTCCCCATGCCCACAGACCAAGCTGAATAACCGGCACAACAAATGCGATTAGCAGTATCGTACTTGCAGTTAGCACAGCAGCCCAGCGATGCCAGCCGGTTAACTGGTAGCGGTGCACGCGAGAGCTGCGCGTGGCTTCATGGTACTTTGCCTTTCCACGCAAATTTCTTTCGGCTGTCAGGGCAATAACTACCAGTATTAGTAAAAAGGATGCCAGCTGTGATGCAGCCTGCAGATTAAATAATCCAAACCACGCTTTGTAAATCGCCGTGGTAAAAGTGTCATAGTTAAAAATGGCCACGGTACCAAAATCTGCCAGTGTTTCCATTAGTGCCAGTGACAAGCCTGCAACAATCGCCGGCCGAGCGGTTGGAATACTGATACGGAAGAAAGCAGCCCAGGCATTCAGTCCAAGAATACGAGCTGCTTCTACCGTACTGTTGCCCTGTGTGATGAACGATGAGCGGGCCAACATATAAACATATGGATACAGCACCAATGTCATCACTGTGACCACACCGCCGGTTGAGCGAACCTCGGGAAACCAGAAATTATTCTGTCCGAGAAGCTGGCGCAGTGCGGTTTGTACGGGACCGGTAAAATCCATTAAGCCAAGGGCAACAAAGGCCATCACGTATGCCGGTACGGCTAATGGCAGCATCAGTGCCCAGTCAAAATAACGGCGCCCTGGGAACTCACATTTTGCGGTTAACCAGGCCAGTCCTACACCCAGGATCGTGACTCCAATACCCACACCAAGTAGCAGCCACGCGGTATTTTTAAGCAGATCACTGAGGACGGTCTGGGCAAGGTGTTCCCAGATCACGTTCTCAGTTTGCATCCAGCCGGAGAACACTACCAGTAATGGCATGACGACTGTCATAGCAAGCATGACAGTAGCTACTTTCCAGATCGATCTGCTCATAAGGACATTATCGTCAAATCAAACCAGACGATCTACAATACCTCGGCCCGAACTGAACATATGGATGTTAACATCGCCGCTCCTTGTTAAAAGGAATAAGCATCTAAGTTACTTGTACCCGGCCCTATCCATAAGCATCACCGCACTCGTCTGCAGTTCACCAGCCTTCGCTACATTAAGCTGGTCCTGCTTAAACTCACCCCAGGCAACGACAGTGGAATCCGCATTAATAGCCGGATTCGCCGGGTATTCCATATTCAGACTGGCAAAGATGGTCTGTGCCTCAGTGCCTGATAACCATTCAAGCAGCTTGATAGCCTGCTCACGGTTATTTGCATTCGTCGTGACACCGGCACCGGAGATGTTTATGTGCACACCGCGGCTATCCTGGTTGGGCCAGAACAGTGCCAGCTTGAGATCTTTTTCCTTTTTCATCAGGCGGCCATAGTAATAAGTGTTAACGATTCCAACATCACACTGGCCAGCAGCTATCGCCTTCATCACTTTTGTGTCATTAGAAAATGGTGCTGCTGCAAGGTTATTGACCCAGCCTTTAACTACTGATTCGGTTTCCTTCTGACCTTTTTCTGCAATCATCATCGCAACCAGTGACTGGTTATATACTTTCTTTGACGTACGTAGACAAAGCCGGCCTTTCCACACTGGATCGGCGAGATTCTCATAGGAAGACAGTTCGCTTTTTTTGACCCGGTCGGTGGCATAAACAATAGTCCGCGCTCTGACTGACAGACCAAACCATCGACCTTCTGGATCTCGCAAATGCGTTGGTATATTTTGCTCAAGAATCTCAGACTTCACCGGAGCAAGCACCCCCTTCTCCGCCGCCTGCCACAAGTTTCCAGCATCCACTGTAATCAGCATATCAGCTGGAGAATTTTCCCCCTCTGCCTGTAAACGGGCCAGCAGAGGTGCTGCCTTATCGGTAATATATTTAATATTCACACCGGTCTTCTCGGTATATGCATCGAATAATGGCTTGACTAAATGTTCTTTGCGCGCCGTATATACAACAATTTCGTCTGATGCCGATCCTGCAACAGGTGTTATCCCTGTAGACAGCCCCATGATAACTACTAAAAGGATCCTATGTATTGACATTTTCTTCATCTCATACTTGATAATAAGTTAGTTAACTGACTGATATAGCTTGTTATTTCAACAATATAACAACATTGTCACAAGACTGGTCCAACTGCTATTCTGATCTCATTCATTTGAAGTTCTCTGGCATTGAAAACTGACTAATCCATGCGCTGTACCTGTCACAGTAACGATAAAGCAATAGATATAAGGTCAACATTTTATATTTTAACAAGAATCATTATCATTTGCACTACGTCAACTAAATCATGAATAAATCGATGTGAACACCATTCTATTGAAATGTTGCTAAATTGTTACCGAATAGAGAGGCTAGAAAGCTAGAATTCTAATCAAATATTGTGAGACTGATGGCGCTGAGCCACAACTAATCACATTCCGGTTCGGTCTCAGCTTCGGCAAGTAAACTTTGATAAAGAAGTAGATATTT
>Ga0316193_10001995_pt1 | contig 14098 bp, 13 predicted proteins | sample MerIslsedime2_MG_FD_207735 | JGI IMG/M metagenome (GOLD analysis project Ga0316193, IMG submission 207735) | Coastal sediment microbial communities from Maine, United States - Merrow Island sediment 2 | ecosystem: Environmental > Aquatic > Marine > Coastal > Sediment | place: USA: Maine...
CGAACAGATATATATGCATTGCACAAAAACCGTCAACCAAAAATTTTGCACTGCACAACGGCGCGCCACGCCCCCCTGCCGCCCTTCGCTTAACGCTTTGGCAATCGCCGACTTCTAGCATTTCCCTTCGCCAGCATTGCGGCGCGACATTATCGGTCCGCCGCAATGGATGTCGGGCGCGCTCAAAAGCGCGCGCGGGGACAGCGTGTCAAACGGGGAAAGGCGTAAGCCCAAGTGTTCGTACGAGTATCATTCAGAGCCCGGAAGCGTATTTCTTGGGCAACCGCGCGCCATGCAGTCTGCCTCTGCATTGCGCTTTTGATGGGGCTCGGCGCCACGCTGACACAGATCAGCGAGGCTGCAGCCGATAGCCGGGTTAAAGCCGCGATCATCATCGATGCGAATACGAACAAGGTTCTGTATTCGAAATCAGCCGATGTAAGCCGCTCGCCAGCCTCGCTCACCAAAATTATGACGCTCTATGTTCTGTTCGCTTATATGCGTGCGGGCAAAGTGACACCCGACACGCAGTTCAAAGTCTCCAAGCACGCCGCCAGCCAGTCGCCGACCAAGCTCTATCTCAAGCCCGGTTCGACGATCGCCGTCAGGGACTGCATCAAGGCTCTGGTGACGAAATCCGCCAATGACGCTGCCGCGGTGGTTGCCGAGAATATTGGCGGGACGGAAGAGAACTTCGCCCGTATCATGACGCAGACGGCGCGAAATCTGGGCATGAAGAACACGACATTCCGCAATGCATCCGGATTGCCCAACAATGAGCAACTCACCACAGCACGCGACATGGCGATCCTCGCCATGCACATCATGCGCGACTACCCGGAATATTACGGTGTCTTCGAGACCAAGTACTTCGCCTACAAAGGGCGCAAGTACCGGAACCACAACCGCCTCCTGTTCAACTACAAGGGCACGAACGGCATCAAGACTGGTTACACCCGGGCGAGCGGTTTCAATCTCACCGCCTCGGTGGAGCGCGGCAACAAGCATCTCGTCGGCGTCGTTCTTGGTGGTCGAAGCGGTGCGTCACGCAATGCCGCCATGGTCGCGCTGTTCGACAAGAACTGGTCGAAGGCGAAGTCTGGAGCTCCTAAATCGACAAATTTCATCGCGTCACTTCTTGGTACGCCCATGCCACCACGCCCCTCGCGCAAGCCCAGTTTTGCTCTTGCAAAGGCCGCGGCTCCGCGAGCTGCCGCTCAACCCGCTCCTGCCACCGCAGCAAGACCTGCCGCCACAGCAAGACCTGCCGCCGCGCAAAGACCCGCTGTCGCGCAAGGCTCCGCACGTGCGCCTCAGGGCCAGATCGTCCAGGCGAGCCTCTCACCGAACCGTCTTTCAGCGCCCAGGCCGACCCGTCAGCGTATGGGCAACTATCACGTGCAGGTCGGCTCCTACACGTCCCCATCGGATGCGCAGAACCGTCTTGGCATGGTGCGCCAGCGCGCGCCCAAGCTTCTGGACGGACATTTACCCTTCACCGCCACCTTCATGAAGAATGACAGGGAGTGGTACCGCGCGCGGTTTGCCGGATTCTCCAAGTCGGACGCCCGCAGCACCTGCGAGGCTTTAAAGCGCATGCGGCTCGATTGTATCGCCCTGGCCGCCGAGTAGGATCGGCAGCGGCTCGATCGCAAGCAAAGCGCCTCAACTCCCGAGCAGGACGTCTTTGGCTTCATTGATGCGGGCTGCAAGATAGTTGGACCCGCCATGGTCGGGATGCATCTTCATCATGAGGCGGCGATGCGCCTGGCGGATTTCCGTCTCGCTCGCACTCGGGGTGACTTCAAGAACGGCTCGGGCCTCGTCGACACTCATGCGGCCCTTTGGGAACCCTCGCCCGCCCGCGCGCTCTTGGGCCTCCTCGGCCTTGTCCTGCCAGTCCGGAACGCGCCAATTCAGATAGGCCTCCATCAAGGCCGCCTCTTTGAGCCCGTCGGCATCGAATGAGACGTAGAGTTCAATCGCTTCTCGCTCGCTCAAGGACGAGAGCGTACGGCTCTCGAATTTGCCCGTGAGACACTTTCCGTCCATGTGACCGCTATCGTGGTCAAGCTCCATTTCCAACCGCTCGGTCTGGACATAAGACGTCTGGCCCTTGGACTTCCGTGACGACCCGGTCGCCCCGCCAAGATTGCCGCCGCCGACAAGACTCAAGGCGAACGCCGCAATGGGGATCGCAATGGGCAAGGCGCCACGCAAGGCCAGGAACCCAGCCACGGCGAACAGGGCAACGCCACCCACTTTGCGAAGACCGCCAGCGAGTTTTTGCGGATTGGCGCGGGTTACAAACCGCCCCAAAAATAGAAGAGCGATAAGAAGTGCGCAGCCGACAAAAAAGTAGGCCATGAGGGCTTGTTACCCCAGCTGTTCGAGGAGAAGCGTTGCGGCACCGCTTTTTGCATTCTCGAGCGCCTTGCGCCCGCCGGTGGCGTAGACGGCGACCGCCCTCAGAAGCTCACGCAACTGGCCGGCCGAGCCGGCATCAAACCGACAATAGGCGCCGCGCGAAAGTCGTGCGATTTCCTTGAACGCGCGTTCGGCAAGCGCATTGCCCCCTTCCTGGAACAGGAAGACCGGCACGCCGACAAGGCCCAGCTCGCCCGCGAGCTGGCTCAGAGTGTCGATATTTTCCTCCATGCAGTCGCCCACATAGACGAGCGCATTCACGGTCTGCCGCTCGTTCTCCTGACGCGCATGAGATAACACTTTGCGGATTTGGGTGTGCCCTCCTTCGCAATGGACCTGGCGCATCAGGCGAGCAAGCGCATCCGGATCGCCAACCCAGCGGCTTGCCCGGCATTCGCCAAAGCCCCGAAAATAGAGCAATTGCACATCGAGACCGCCCACTTCCTTGACCGCGCGAAACATCTCGCTTTGCAGCGATAGGGCAAGGTCCCAGCTGGGCTGCCGGCTCATGGTCGCATCCATGGCAAACACTAGCCGTCCGCGCCCTGTACGCGCGGGCTGGAGGCTCTGAACTTTGTTCAGGAATGCATCAAGCTCAGCCGACGAGGCGGCCTCGCGCGCGACTTCGCCCGTTGTCGTCTTTGCTGGGGCTTTTGGCTCCGCCATCAACCGGCTCCACGATGCTGTTCAAATGCCGGACAAATCATCTCACCTATAAATGGCCTCTTTGCCCCCTATTCACAATCCCAGCTCTATGTCACCGGCGGCATCTTTGCCCTCATCGCCCTTTATTGGTTGGTTCTACCAAGTCCTGGTTTGGCAGCGTGTGTTGGAACCGAAAACGGCGATTGGTGCATCCACCACTCCAATTTAGGGCTTTCAGGCTATTCAGGTGAGGCGTTATGGTCCGCCCCTTCTTGAAGGGCTGACTATGACGCATACGATTGAGGTCGTCAGAACGGTCGAGAGCCTGCGTGCGCGCATCGCCGCCTGGCGCAGCACCGGCAAGACCGTCGCGATGGTCCCCACCATGGGTGCAATCCACGCAGGGCACATGTCGCTCGTGACCCAAGCAAAGGGACTTGCCGCCTATGTGGTCACCTCGATTTTCGTCAACCCGCTGCAATTCGGCCCCAACGAAGATTTAGACGCCTATCCGCGCGGCGAGGCCCAGGACGCCGAACGCCTCGCTGAAGCGGGCAGCAGGCTTCTTTTTGCACCAAACGCCAGCGAGATGTACCCGGACGGCTTCGCGACCAAGGTCCATGTGGCGGGCTTGACCGAGGGCTTATGCGGCGCCAGCCGCCCGGAACATTTTGATGGCGTCGCAACCGTGGTCGTCAAACTGCTTCTACAATGCGGACCCGACATCGCGATCTTTGGCGAGAAGGACTATCAGCAGCTTCTCGTGATTAAACAGTTGATGCGGGATTTAAACATTCCGGTGGAGATCGTCGGCGGGGCCATCGTACGTGAGCCTGACGGGCTCGCCCTCTCGTCACGGAACGCTTATCTGTCCGCGAACGAACGCAAGACCGCTCCGCTCCTACATCGGGCGATCCAGAAAGCCGCAACTGACCTGGCTTGCGGCCTTAGCTCCGAGCACGCATTGCATACCGCACGCGCGGACTTGAGAGCCGCCGGGTTCCGCCTCGACTATCTGGAGGTCCGCGATCCCGAGACGCTGGCGCCGCTCAGCGGCAAGGTGACAAACGCGCGCGTCCTTGTGGCGGCCTATCTCGACACAACGCGCCTCATCGACAATGTCGCCGTGCCGCCCAAGGAGTAACGCGCAGACTCCGAGCCTCAGTCGATCAACCGCAAGGCGCGGAGTTCCTCACGCATGCCAGGGGGCATGTCGCTGTCTGCATCATCCAGCATGCGTGCATCGGGCGGTGCTTCGTCCGCCGTCAAATAACGCCACCCCTGAAAGGGGCGGCGCGGGTGCGGCCGCGTGGAAACGAGATCCGGGTCAAGCAAGATGACGCAGCACTTGCGGCCATCGTCCCTGGTCGTTTCCTTCAGATCGAGGATCCGTTGCCGCGCGCACACGAATCCCTTGATGACCCAATAGAGCGACCCACCCTCAAGTACCTCCTCGCGGCGGCGCGGCATCTGCATTGTCTGGTGACAGAGCTCAGGCCTCTGTCCGGCCCGCGCGAGCGAAGCCAGGCGTCTCGCCTGCCACTCCTGCAATGCCTCCAGGCGCTCGATCCCGACACATAGTTTGACGAGGTGAACCGTCATCGTCGTCTCAATGCGCCATAAAAAGCGGGATATTTGCTTCCTCAAGCATGGTGAGCGTGACACCACCCAGAATGAACTCCCGCCACCGCGAATGGTGAAACGCGCCCATCACGATCATGTCTGCCTGCAGATCCTTGGCGCGCAGCAACAGAAGCCGGCCGATATCAGCGCCCTCACTCTCGGGGACCTTTGCCACTTCGACACGCACACCATGGCGCGCCAGATGCCCGATCATGGGATCGATTGGCGGTTCGGCACCCTCTCCTCTCCCATCTTGAACGCACACCACGAGGACAACACGCTTCGCGGCCTTGAGGAATGCGAGCGCATCGCTAAAGGCGCGCGCGGCCTCCGCACTTCCATCCCAAGCCGCAACGATCGTCCCGTCGAGGCGAGAATCGGCGGGTGCTGCAGGTGCGATCATCACGGGTCGGCCCGATGCGAATAAACACCGTTCAACCAACGCATACTGACCGACAAGCGGATCCCCATCGCGCGGTTGGCCCAAAATCGTGAGATCGACCAAGCGCGCATCGGCGGCGAAATCGTGGGGAAATTCCTCGCTCGTGCCTTGCATGAGCCGGTCTTGGACGATGATCCCGGCCTTGCTGGCACACATCCTAAATCGCGCAAGAGCCTCCTCGCCTTGCGCCTTAACGCCATCGAGCACGCCGCTCATATCGGCGAAGGCAACGTCTGCGCCGTAAAGCGGCAACAACGCTCTGGGTGCGAACGCGACCCCTACGAGATGCGCGTCCTGGGCCTTGGCCAGGGACACAGCAAACCGGTCGCGCGCCCTGGAGGCTTCCGTCCCATCCACATAGACGATGATATCTTTGAAGCTCATCCACACTTCCCCTTGGGCCATGGATCATAGCGTGTCCCCAACCGCACTGAAAATCACCGATGGGCGCTCAAAAACGACCGTGGCGGATCACGGAACCGTGAAAATGGTCACAGACGCTTGAGGGCGTCTGAAAAGCTCTTTCCTCGAGGCGGCTCTGCCGGCAATATGTATTTTTACCAAATTACAACTTAGGTTTGATCCATAGGCGCCAACGAATGAAGCAAAATCACAAGACAGGTGCCAAGACTGCGATGACCGTCGCAGCGCTGCTCGTATCAGTTACTCTGGCCGGTGCAGCCATGGCCGAGAAGACCGAAGGCGCTGTATGGGATTGAACGCCTTGCAAGGGCCAGAGCGCGTGCAAGACCGCGGAAATTAGCTGTGGTGGACAGAATGCTTGTAAAGGCAAGGGCTGGCTTGCCTTGACCAAGGAAGAGTGCGACGCCAAACACGGCAAGTAGGAATCGGATAGCTAGCCGGCTCGCCGACGAAGAACGAGCGGGGGCCGGCCATGGCCGGCTCCCATTGCTCGCAAAGCCAGACACGAAACATGAAAGCCGGCAACCACGACAATCGGCCCTGTTTTGGTTTCGCTTGAGCCTTAGAGCCAACACAAGAAACAGGCTCTCCTCTGCGGTGAAGTCTCGGAACCACGCGCCGCACGGAACGAATCGATACCGTCGCCGGATGGCCGAGGGTCCTTCATCGCACTGAATTGGCCGGTGACGCGTTCTTCCAAACTTGCGCGCAAGTCACGTATCCGCGAGCCAAGTCAGGTATCCGCGAGCACAGTCACAGTGCTTTGAAGAGGTGTGACGCAGGCCACGGAAGAAACGGGGCTAGGGTCCAGCGATGGCGCCGAGCGTCATCACGTGGGAACCCCCATTAACAGGAGAGTACTTATGAAACTGACTCAGAAGTCTGGCACCACACTCGCCATCACCGCCGCAGCCTTGCTCATGTCCGGTACGCTTGCCACCTCAGCCGTTGCCATGGGCAAAGGCAAATGCGTTGGCGTCAACGCATGTAAGGGCCAAAGCGCCTGCAAGACCGCGATTAGCGCATGCAAGGGGCACAATGCCTGTAAGGGCAAGGGCTTTGTCGTGACCACCAAGAAGAAGTGCGAAGCTGCCGGCGGCACCTTCGAGAGCTAGGCGACTCGAATTTGGAAGCCGGCCCCATACAGTGGCCGGCTTCTTTCCCTCGAAACACATAGTATACTGTACCCGTAGGATCTTCGGAGCGCAGAATGATAGACAACAAACCGCCCTATCTCGGCTTTGGCCTCGGACTGCGCCCCGAGCACTATCAAGAGATCCTATCTGGCGAGCCTAATGTCGACTGGTTCGAGGTTCTCTCCGAGAACTACATGATCCCTGGCGGACAGCCGCTCCGCATCCTCGATCAAATCTGCGACCGCTATCCCGTCGTGATGCACGGCGTCTCCCTGTCGATCGCTTCGACCGCACCGCTGGACCTTGACTATCTCACCGGGCTTAAAGCGCTCGCCGATCGGGTCAATCCGAAATGGATTTCGGACCATCTCTGCTGGACAGGCGTGCATGGCGTGAACCTCCACGACCTGCTTCCCATCCCTTACACCGAAGAGGCCCTCGAACATGTGGTCAAGCGCGTGGGCCGCGTGCAGGATTTCCTCGGCCGGCGCCTCACCCTGGAGAATGTGTCGAGCTACGTCACTTTCAATGAGTCTGAAATGACTGAGTGGGAATTCGTGAGCGAGGTGGCCAAGCGCGCCGATTGCTGGCTCTTGTTCGACGTGAACAATGTCTATGTCAGCGCCTTCAACCATGGCTTTTCCTCGAGCGACTTCTTGCACGGCGTGCCGCGCGATCGTGTCGTCCAGTTTCATATCGCCGGCCATAGCCACGAGGAAACGCACATCATCGACACCCACGATCATCCCGTATGCTCGGAAGTCTGGGACTTCTACCGCCAAGCGGTTGCCCATTTCGGGCCGGTCTCGACGATGATCGAGCGCGACGACAACATCCCCCCACTTGCCGAACTCCTTGGAGAACTCGACCATGCGCGCAAGATCGCACGCGAAGTCCAGAAGAGCAGCCAGGTGATCGCGGCTGAGTAAACACCCCTCATGGCAAGCCTCAAGGATCTCCAAGCACGTTTTCAAGCCGGCATCGTAAGCGGCAACGACGATGTACTTGATGACGTTAAAGACAGCGAACGCGAAAACCGGCGCGTCTTGTTCGGCGTCTACCGCAATGCGTATGTGCTTCGGCTCGCCGAGATACTCAGCAACGACTACGAAATCACTCACGGCTATGTGGGCGATGAGTTCTTCGACAAGCTCGCGCGGGCCTATATCGCCGCTCACCCCTCCGACAAGAAAAACGCACGCTGGTTTGGCCGCCACCTTCCGGATTTTGCGCGAAAGACCGAGCCTTTCTCAGGCCATAGGGAGATCGCCGAACTCGCGGCACTGGAAAAGGCTCTTGCCGATGCATTCGACGGGCCTGATGCGAACCCCGTGACGATCGAGGAACTCGCTGCGATCCCGCCCGAGGATTGGTCCAACCTCGTCTTCACCCCGCATCCAACCACCATTCGCCTGAGCTGCATCACCAACGCGGCAGACATTTGGCAGGCCTTGAATAACGACAACCCGCCGCCCGAGGCTTTCAAGCTGCCTGAAGGGCAAACCGTACTGGTTTGGCGTCATGATCTGACGTCGCACTTCCGGCCCTTCGATGCTGAAGAGGCGATGATGTGGATCGAGGCGTCCAAGGGTGTACGCTTTGGCGTTCTGTGCGAGATGGTCGCAACCTTTGCCGGAGCGGACGACGCCGAGGTGCGCGCGGCAACCTATCTCAAGAACTGGATCGATACCGGCATGCTGGCATGCGTCAGCCTTGATTCTGAGGCGTCCGATCTGGTGCTGGGAACAGCGCATTAGTGCGGCCCGTTAGCCAGTAGGCCAGAAGACCCACCCACTCACGGGTTGCCGTATCCACACGCCTCAGACCCTCAGAGACTTTGTCGAAGGGCTTCGCAAAGTCCGCAGGCCCACGCGTGCGGTAATCCACCGGCCAGGGCTCAACATCAAAGCCCGCCTGCCGGAACGCACCGATGGAACGGGGCATATGATAGGCCGAGGTAATCAAGAGCCAACGCTTGTCCTTGCCCAGGGCGCCCTTGCCCAGCGCGTTCTGGCCGCCGAGTTCTTTCTTCAGATAGACGGCGTTCTCAAATGTATCGCGCGCATTCGCCTCGAGAATGAGGCGCTCGCGCTCGACGCCAAGCTGTGTAAGGAGCGCAGCGGCCCCCTCCGCTTCGCTATCGGACTTATAGAGGATGCCCGCCTCACCTCCCGAAAACGCAACTTTCGCACCGGGAAACTTCCGGGCGAGGATGGCCCCCTCAAGCAGGCGCTCGCCTGCCTCGTTCAGGGTTGGGGCGCCTCTTGCCCCACCTACGAGACGGTTCTCCGCGCCGCCAAGAATGATGATGCCCGCGGGCTCTGACGGGGTCGAAAGGTCAGCGCGTGGAAAGCGGTCTTCAAGCGGCAAAATGAGCGCATTACCGAGTGGCGATAGTCCCACGGCGAGCAGCAAGATTGCGCCGATCGACACGAACCGGCGCCCCCAACGCGCCCAGCCCGTCCAGATCAGAATGGCCCCATAACCGATCAGCAGCGCGATGAGTGTTGACGGCTGAAGGACAAACCACACCGCCTTAGCAAGATAGAAAAACATTGAGGCTCCCTTGCCCCTAAACCAGCCACAAAGCGGCAAGACCGAGGAAGACGAAGAAGCCCACCACGTCGGTCACGGTGGTGACGAAGACGCCGGAGGCAATCGCCGGATCGAGATCGAGCGCATCGAGCCCAAGGGGGATGAGAATTCCGGCGAGCGCCGCGGCGAACAGATTGACCACCATTGCGACCCCGATCACCAGCCCCAGTACATCGCTGCCAAACCAGAAATAGGCGATGGCGGCCATGATGCCCGCGAACAGAAGTCCGTTCAGAAGCCCGACGGCGGATTCACGCAAAATCACCCGGACAGCGTTCGCAGGACCCAAATCCTGCGTGGCAAGCGCACGCACAGCAACCGTCATCGTCTGAGTTCCCGCATTGCCGCCCATGGATGCAACGATGGGCATCAGCACGGCTAAGGCGACCATCTGCTCGATGGTCGCTTCAAACATGCTGATGACGATGGAGGCGAGGATAGCGGTGACGAGATTGGCCACCAGCCAGGCAAACCGCAGCCGTGTGGTCTCCCATACCGTGTCGGCCACCGACTCGCCGCCGACACCACCCATGGCCAGAATATCTTCCGATGCCTCTTCCTGGACGACCTCAACGATATCGTCGGCGGTGATGACACCCACAAGGCGCGTGTCCTCATCCACAACGGGAGCCGAGTTCATATTGTAGCGCTCGAACTGCCGCGCCACTTCCTCCTGATCGGAGTTGACCGCAATGGGATGCATCTCATCGTCAATGATGGAGTCGATGGACGTCGGGCGCTTCGAGCGCAAAATCTTGTTAAGCGCTACACAGCCCTTGAGGTGGTAGGCCGGATCGACCACGAAGATCTCGTAGAACCGTTCGGGCAGATCGCCGGCCTCGCGCATATAATCGATGGTCTGCCCGACCGACCAAAACGGCGGCACGGCGATGAGATTGGTCTGCATCATGCGGCCGGCAGAGTCTTCGGGGTACTCAAGGCTCCGCTCCAGCGCGATCCGTTCGAAATAGGGAAGCTTTGAGAGGATGTCCTCCTGCTCTTCCCGGTCGAGATCTTCGAGCAGATAGACGGCTTCGTCCGATTCGAGCTCTTGCAGCGCCTCGGCGACCTGCTCGGGCGGCATATCCTCAAGGACCTGGTCGCGGACGGACTCGTCCAGCTCCGGCAGCGCCGCGGCCTTGAAGTCATCGCCAAGAGCATCTATCAGCTCGGCGCGTTCATCCTGCCGCAGCAGCTCGAGGATATCGGCAAGATCCGCCTCGTGGAGGTCGAGGGTTAGCGCGCGCGCTTTCGCAACGTCGCGCACCTCCAGCGCATCAGCGACCGCTCGGAGGAAGTGGGGGCGGATATCCCCCTCTTCGTCGCGCAGGTGAATCTCGCTTACGGCGTCCTGCATCGGGCGTCCAATCGCTGGGTTTTTCAAACTCGAACGCAAGAAACGGCTCCGGCGGCAGCGCCGCCCGCAGCCGGCCGTTCGCCCCTCACCGGCCAGCCTGTGATATCAGGCCCGCCCGCTAATGCCTATATGCGCACGCGCGCAAGTGGCCCCCAAGCGCACATAGCGAAGGGCCCAGGCGTTCGCGCGACGGCCCAAAGATGGGCCAAAGTGAGGGCTACAGATTCGAAAAAAGAGAGTGGTGCGGTCGAGAGTTGTGTCACTTTCGCAATAGGACAAGGGCTTGCGCCAAGGTGCGGGATTAAATGCACCCTTGAGAAGCAAAAGGAATTTTCAGCGACTCACGCACCAGAGCCACTACCAGTGTGGGTGGCTGAAAGCTCGTTGCTCCTCTGGGACCCCTACTCGCTGTCACTTGTTTTGGGGGTCTGTCTGCAGACGAGCGTTAATGCCGGACAGACATTTCAAGGCCGCATCGAAGTTGAAATCTGCCATCAGCTCGTTGAGATTCTCAATCTCCATATCCGTCAGAACTCCAGACAGAGCAGGCCGTTCTTCTATGATGAAATCAGCGGCCTCGCCATCATCGCTCTCAAGGAGGTGCTTTAGCCGCGTCAATGATTCAGTCACTGCTTCTGGATCGGTGGAAGCAGCACCGCCTCCATTTACGGGCTCTCCCTCCGAGAGAGCTGCTCGAATGGCCCTGACTGCATTCTCTAGGACATCAGAGAGGGATAGCAGCGCGAGATCGATCCCCTGGCCGGTCCGAATTGCCGCCTCTGCCTTCGCGGCCGCTTCCGAAACCGCCATGGCACCGAGCGTACCAGCCGCCCCCTTCAAGGAATGCGCCATGCGCTCCGCTGTCGCCGCATCTCCTGAGGACAAGGACTCACGCATAGTCTCAACTGCGTTTTCCTGCTTTTGTGCGAACCGATGCAAAAGGGTCTCGTAGCGCTTGCGATTCCCGCCCGTCCGCTTCAGCGCCGACGTCACATCAACCTCAGCAATCTCAATCGGCGCTTTGTCCACAGCCGCCGCACTTCTACGAGCTTGCTTCTCCGGCACGGCACCGTCACCGTCACCGTCAGGACGCTTAATCCAGTGCAGCAGTGTGCCAATAAGTTGATCGGGATCGATCGGCTTGGCGATATGGTCGTTCATACCGGCCTTGAGACACCTTTCCCGATCCGCGGCCATGGCGTTGGCTGTCATCGCTATGATGGGCAGATCCTGGAACCCTGATTCAGACCTGATGGCTTGCGTTGCCTTGATGCCGTCCATGACCGGCATCTGCATATCCATCAGAACGGCGTCGTAATCGTTCTCACGAACAATCCGCACGGCCTCGGCGCCATTCTCAGCCAAATCCACAAAAAGCTCGATATCCTCAAGCAGCCCGATTGCGACTTCTTGATTGATCTCGTTGTCCTCGACCAACAACACGCGTGCACCTCGAATTCGGTCCACATCAAAGGAAGAGGTAGCCCGTCCTGTTTCTGCTGTTTCAACATCGGCACCAAGCACGTCAGCTGTGGTGTCGAACAGTAACGAGGATGTCACCGGCTTGATCAGGACATTGTCAAAGCCGTTCTGCTCGGCCTGTTTCAGCACGTCTTCGCGACCATAGGCCGTGACCATGACCACGTGCGGTGGCTTGTCCGAATTGGACGCGAGAATGCGCTTCCCCGTCTCGACACCGTCGAGCCCGGGCATCTGCCAGTCGATGAAGGCAATATCGTAGAATCCTCCACTATTGGTAAGCTGCTTCACCATCTCGATGGCTTCTTCACCGGATGGGGCCTCGTCGACTTCGAAACCCATAATCCCGAGCATAACAGCGAGCACGCTTCTCGCGTGTGAATTGTCATCTATGACCAAGACGCGATGACCGCGCAGGTCGGATTGCAGGACGCGCCGCCGGGGCGCTGCCGCAGCCTTGCCGAGACGCACCGCAAACCGGAAGGTGCTGCCTTTACCGAGCTCGCTCTCGACATCGACATCGCCACCCATAAGCTCTGCTAACCGTTTGGAGATCGCCAGCCCAAGTCCCGTGCCGCCATATCTACGGGTGGTCGATGTGTCCGCCTGCTCGAAGGCCTGAAACAAACGTCCCATTTGCTCTTCGGTCATACCGATGCCGGTGTCCCTGACTGAGAAGGCAATGAGCTGCTCATCTGGACAGTCCTCCAGAACCTCCGCCCTGACTGCCACCTCCCCCGTCTCGGTAAACTTCACTGCATTGTTGCAGAAGTTAATCAGGATCTGCCCAAGCCGCAGCGGATCGCCTCTGAGGTGCTTGGACACCGAGGGATCGATATCTAAAATCAGCTCAAATCCCTTCGCTACCGCCCTCTCAGAAATCAGATTGCCGACGTTCTCCAGCACCCTGTCGAGATCAAAATCGACAGTCTCAACCTCGAGCCTCCCGGCCTCTACCTTGGAGAAGTCGAGAACATCATTGATGATACCGAGCAGATTCTCCCCAGAGTTCTTGATCTTAGCCACGAAGTCCCGCTGCCGAGGCGTGAGCTCGGTCTTTAGTGCGAGCTGTGAAAGACCGATGATCGCGTTCATCGGCGTGCGGATTTCATGACTCATATTGGCGACAAAGACACTTTTGGCCTCACTAGCTTTTTCCGCCTTTTTTTTCGCGGCCATTAGTTCGAACTGTGATTTTCTCCTTTCAGTGGCACGTCGGTATTGCGTCAAGCCGAACAGTCCCAACAGCATGACTGCCAGGCTGACGAGTCCGCTAATAGTGAACGCGGCCCAGCGGAACCGCCCGATCATCGCTTCCCAATCTTTGGCACTTATGTCGAAGCCCAAGACGGCAATCAACTTTCCAGAGTCCGGATCCATGATCGGTGCGAGCCCAGAGATCCAGGTCCCCCACCGATCGGTGTAAGGCCCGTCAATGGTTGGCTCCCTGGTTGAGAAAACACCGCGCAATACGTCTGAGGCTTCGTCGTAGACCTGGCCCGGCGGCGAGTAATCGGGCGAGTCCATCGGCTCAGCATCGGCGAGAAAAATAACGTCACTGTTTCGGACGGACGTTAGGTAGGAAAAGCGGCAATCTTGAATAGCTGCCCGAACGCGCTTTAACCGTTCTCGCACATTCAGAAACGCCGCACTGTTATTGTCCTCGCTGCTCCCTGTAAGGCTTTTCAGCGACTCTGTACTGAGGGACGCCGCAGCCGCCGACGCAAGAGCAATCATCGATTGTCGTTGGATGCTTTCGCCATAGTAAGTGATATTCGTGACGAGGTACCACGTCAGCCCGAAACAGACGATCAAGAGCAAGACGAGTCCGCCTAGTAGGCCGCCCGGGCCAGTTGATCAGCCCCTTTTGAGTGGTCCAGTTTGATTGTTAGTGCATGGGCGGCCTTTGGTCTATTGGGACGATGGTCTCCGGGGCCGGCGGCCGGTAGCCCAGCGCACTGTGTGGTCGTT
>Ga0316193_10001996_pt1 | contig 14097 bp, 13 predicted proteins | sample MerIslsedime2_MG_FD_207735 | JGI IMG/M metagenome (GOLD analysis project Ga0316193, IMG submission 207735) | Coastal sediment microbial communities from Maine, United States - Merrow Island sediment 2 | ecosystem: Environmental > Aquatic > Marine > Coastal > Sediment | place: USA: Maine...
CTCTGTGTCTCTGTGTCTCTGTGGTGAATTGTTTTTGCTTTTAATGTTTTGCGTATATTTACGGACAAGTATTTCCTCTGTGGTCAGGGTGTTATCATGGGTCTACCCGCTGTATTTGGGGAAGGCCTATTATATTTAACTGGATAATATAGTCATGTCTATAAAAGAACGTGAACAAAGGCAGCTGAGGCGGCTTGAAACGCTGATCGATGTTATTTTTGGCATTACCATCTGGCGATTGTTTACACTGCTCCCCCGCCCGGAAGAGAATCCCGAATGGAATACTCTGATCGATATGATAATGGATAGCAGGCTTAATTTCGTTGTAGCCACGATTGCATTGATTATCGTAATCATCTACTGGGTACAGAGTAACCTGTTGTTCAAGTACCTTGTGCGTACTGATAGCTGGCATATTGGAATTTCTATCGCGCAAATGTTTTCACTGTTGCTGTTCCTGTATGCAATAAGAGTGGGGATTGACTTCGAGGCAAATGCAGCTGCACGCATCTTTGAGAGCTCGACGGCCTGCCTTCTGGGCGTATTCTCTTTTGCTGCATGGTATTACGCCTTGAATAAAGGCAATCTGGTGACGGATGAGCTTGATGCCGATGAGGCTAAATCAATAACTGAACGAATCAAGGCTGAGCCGATCACCGCGGCGATCACCATTCCTTTCGCAGCAGGTATGTGGATGTGGGAGCTGTCCTGGTTTGTTTATCCGTTTGTTGTTTATTTATACAAACGCAAGTTCAAGTCAAAAACCTGATTTTTATATGTTTGTAACAGATAGCGCAGATGCGTTTCAGCATCTGTTCGTTAATACCCTGTGTAATATGCTGTCGCCTGATCAGGCAGGCGCGTTTATTCTTGTGCTTGCAAATAGTATGCAGGATGACGAATTGCGAAACAGCCTGAAGCAAGAACTGGGTGCTAATTTCAAAGCCGTGCAGAGTGGTATTCGGCGAGGCAGGCTCGATATTACAGCAGATGATCTTGCTGTATTTGAAGCTATAGAAGCTATTGGTATAGATTCATTGCCCTGCTGGCAGCTGCAAAACACAGCCGAATGGGAGCTTGTCTATAATCCCATGCGCGCTTTGCGCCCTGTGCGTGTATCTAATGAAAGTATTGACAGCATCAAACAGCCTTTCGATGAAAACAGGTTCAATTTCAACAAGCCGTTTCTGCAGCCGGAAATATTATGGCAAGGCTGTTGGCATGAAACGCAGTTGCGAGTTCTCTTTAACAAATTTCCTTTTGCGCCCTGTCACCTGATCATCGTTCCTGATCCGGACATGCAAATGCCGCAGTATTTAACGGCGGATTATCACAACATGATGTGGAGCCTGGTTGAACAACAGCAGTTGGTGTTGCCGGGTTTTGGTGCCGGCTACAACAGCCTGGGCGCCTGCGCTTCAGTCAATCAACTTCACTTCCAGAGTTTTGTGCGTGCAGAGTTGCTGCCGATTGAACAGCAGAAATGGAAGCATGCTGGTGGTGACGACGATTACCCGATGCATTGTTATGTATCGGGTTCAGTGCAGGGTAGCTGGGCGCTGATAAATGAATGTCATAACAACAATCAACCCTATAACCTGTTGTACCGGCCCGGACGTTGTTATGTAATACCGCGTAAGGTGCAGGGTAGTGAAAGTGTGGCACCACGTGCACGCGGCGCCGGCTGGATCGAAGAATGTGGTGTGTTCAATGTGTCTGACTATACAGAGCTCGAATCAGTAAGCGCGGATGAAATCAGTAATTGCCTGCGTTCGCTTTCTGTAGCCAGTTCATGAATAGTAAAAATACTGGCCGCAAAACACGCAAATAACGCAAAATGCGTTTAAGCGTTAAAACAATATAATATTCAGCTTGTTTCGCGACTTTTGCGTTTTTCGCGGCTCACGTATTCTGTGTGTTTAATGAAATGAATTCACCGTTGCTGATGCCATCAATAGTCCAGCTGCCTACGCGATAGCGTATCAGGCGTAAAGTCGGGAAGCCGACCGCAGCGGTCATGCGCCTCACCTGGCGGTTGCGGCCTTCCTTTATGCTTAGCTCTATCCATGAAGTGGGTATGTTTTTGCGTTCACGTATTGGCGGCACGCGTGGCCACAAGGGCGCGGGTTGTTCAATTCGTTTTGCTTTGGCCGGTCGTGTTTTACCATCATTGAGTTCAATGCCTTCTGTTAAGGCCTGCAATGCTTCATCGTTGATTTCACCTTCCACCTGCACCCGGTATGTCTTTTCCATTTTATTTCTCGGCTCGGTTATTTTATGTTGCAGTTTGCCGTCATCTGTCAGTACAACCAGTCCTTCGCTGTCCATATCCAGTCTTCCGGCTGCATATACATTTTTATCATCAACATAATCAGCGAGTGTCGGGCGGCCCTGTTTGTCGGTGAACTGGCACAATACACCGTAAGGCTTGTTAAACAGGATAATTTTCGACATGGTTAGGTGTGCACAAACATATATTTATTAGCCGCAAAAAACGCAAAAGGCGCGAAAATGCTAATTGATTTTTAACATTAATACTTTAAATGCTTTTGCGTTCTTTGCGTTTTTCGCGGCTAAAAAATATCCCGGTTTAATTCCTGGACTCGATTTGCTAAACCGGTTGTAAATTGAGCCAGCGTTCGCGCCGTCCCGGCCCTGCATTGAGCTGATCGAACATCTTGTGCAAGGCGCTTTCGTCTATGCCGTACCAGCGCAGGTCCTGCTTCGGGCCTTTGAATTCAGCATCAGTAACAATCGTTGTAAGTTGCTTGGTCATCGGCAGCATGTGTTGATGCTCTTCTACCAGGCGCTGTATGCGTGCGGAACCCCTGAATTTCATTTCAGAGATTTTGTGAATATTCTCAAGAACATGCTCAACACCGGGATACTTTTTCAGCAGGTTCGATGCCATTTTGTAGCCGATACCGGGAATGCCGGGAATATTGTCAACAACATCACCTGATAAAGCCAGCAGGTCGGCAATGAGTTCAGGATTAACGCCAAATGTTTTTTCAACATCACGGTAATGCATGATTTTGTCACGTGCAAAATCCCACCAGATGTCGCCGGGCCTGATTAACTGTGCGAGATCCTTGTCAGCACTGATAATCGTGATTGCGTATCCCTCATCACGCAGTCGCGTCGCCAGGGTGCCGATGATGTCGTCAGCTTCAAAGCGGTTGCTGGAGTAATCGGCAATACCGGCAGCGCGGCAAAAGTCGCGGCAGTATTTGAACTGCCTTTTCAGTTCTGCAGGCGCGGGCGGGCGATTGGCTTTATAATCCTGAAAGATTTCCCTGCGGTAGGAATTTGTTTGTTTTGCATCAAAAGCGCAGGCAATATATTCGGGCTGTTCCAGCTGGATCAATTCATGCAGGAACTCGGTAAAACCGTAAACGGCATTCGACGGATTTCCGTCGATATCGGTCATGTGCTCGGGATAGACGTGCCAGCCCCTGAAGATATATATGCTGGAATCGACGAGATAGGCGCGTTTATTTGTTTTATTATTTGCCATTGCCGACATTGTACGTGACAGCTGTACAAAGTAAATCGATGGTTTCGCCTGTAATTATGTCCGGGCGCCACGTATTGATATGAAAATATACAATGAAATGAACAGAAGAAACCTGATCAAGCTCGGGCTTTATGGAACAGGCGCGCTCTGGGCCAACCTGATTGTGGGCAGCAGCCGCGCTGCTCAGGAGCCTGTTCAGCTGTTACCCGCAGACCGTAACGGTGTGCGCCTGCCGGCAGGGTACAGCTCTCGCATCGTTGCCGAGTCGTCCATTTCACCGCTCGGTGGTTGTGAATACGTGTGGCACGCCGCACCCGATGGCGGTGCCTGTTTTGCGGACCAGGGCGGTGGCTGGATTTACGTGTCTAACAGTGAACTGGGCGATGCTGATGGCGGAGCAGGGGCGCTGCGCTTCGACACTGATGGCAGGCTGATCGATGCCTATCCCGTGCTGCAGGATACCAGCCGAAACTGTTCGGGTGGCGCTACGCCCTGGGGCCGCTGGCTCTCGTGTGAAGAGATTGACGATGGAAGGGTGTGGGAGTGCGACCCACAGGGTGTCGAGGCTGCTGTAGCCAGGCCGGCACTGGGTGTGTTCAAGCACGAGGCAGTGGCCGTCGACTCGCTGAATCGAAAACTATACCTTACAGAAGACCAGGTCGATGGCTGTCTGTACCGGTTTACACCCTTCAATTATCCGGATCTTTCAGCGGGCAAGCTGGAAGCTGCACGGGTAATCAACGGCGATACCGGCAAGGTCGAATGGCAGGAAATCAAGGACCCTTTGGCCAGTCGTACCGAAACCCGCTTTCAAACCAGTGCCACCCGATTCAACGGCGGTGAAGGCATTGCCTATTTTGGCGGCAAGGTCTATTTCACGACCAAGGGCGATAATCGTGTCTGGGTGTTTGATATTAACAGCCAGGTTCTGAGTGTGCTTTATGATGTCAGCGCATACATCAATCCTGTATTGACCGGCGTCGACAACATCACGGTCTCGTCCGATGGCTCACTTTATGTTGCCGAGGATGGTGGCAATATGCAGGTTGTGGTGATTGCGAACGATGGAGCTATATATCCAATACTCGAGCTTGAAGGACATGATAAATCCGAAATTGCGGGTGTTGCCTTCAGCCCGGATGGCAGCCGTCTGTATTTCAGTTCGCAGCGCGGTAAGAGTGGTGATGACCTGGATGGCCTGACCTTTGAAATTCATGGCCCATTCTAGTTGCTATACGGCCAATCTGCTGCTAATACTAGTGTAAAATACTCAATCAAGTACGGGAAAAATAACAAGATATTAAAATGACCGAATTATCAAAGAAGTCCGTCATTGACCTCTCCAAAAAAGGCAGCCGCTTGTTTCGCAAGGGCCAGTTGGAGGACGCAGAAAAGGTTTATCTGGAAGCATACGAACTGGATAATCATAATCCATATGTGCTTGCCGGCCTGGGTGATGTTTATCGCAAACTGTGCAAGTTCGCAGAATCCGCGAAATATTACGATGCTATTCTGAGCGAGGACAACAAGAACCTGTTTGCATTGCGTGGCGCGGGCGATGCGCGGCGCGGCATGAAAGACCCGCAGCAGGCCATACCTTTCTGGTTGCGTTATCTTGAAATCAACCCTAAAGACAGCCACGTCATGGTGCGTGTCGCCGATGCTTATCACAAGCTTCATGATTCCGACAATGCCATTTCATTTTATGAACAGGCACTTGAAGTCAGCACCAATGATCCTTTTGCACTACTCGGCCTGGGTAATGTCTTCTACGCGCAGCATGAAGACACCAAGGCATTACTCTGTTTTGAAACGTTGCTGAGGAACAATTCTCAAAATGTGGTGGTCATGACCATGACGGGTAATATCTATCGTAGAAGAAAGGAATTCGATCGCGCAATGGATCATTACGAGAAAGCTCTCGAGCTTGAGCCGGACAATAATTTTGCCCTGTTCGGCATGGGTGATTGTTATCGCGGCAAGATGAACATGGAAAAAGCCGTCGAATGGTGGGATAAAATTCTCGAACAAGAGCCGGAGAACCAGGCATTGTGGACGCGTGTTGGTGACGCCTTGTTGAGCCTGAACAGGGTCGAGGATGCGGTTACGCATTACGAAGCCAGCCTCAAAAACGGTGCGGATGTTTACTCTTACCTCGGTCTTGCACGTGCACAACATGCGCTCGGTGATCTAACAAAAGCGCGTGAGTACTGCGAAAAAGCGTTGGCACATGATGACAACAGCGAGCGTGTACTGGAAAGGCTGGTCAGTATTTGCGAAGACGCCGGAGATTTGGCGGCTGCTGATAAAGCAAGAGAAAAGCTTTCACAAACTGATAACTGATTTAATATCTTTCTGCCCGTCAGTTGTTATAACCAGTGCAAACGCTCACTATAACCAGCATCGTTATTGGCAGTATTGGCCTGTTGCTCTGTGTGCTTGGCATCGCCAAACTCACAAAAAAATTGTTGATGAGCAGTGTCAGGTACGAAATCACCGGCATCGTTTTGCTTGCAGCAGCGGTCATGCTTTTCCTGGTTTCATCCAATATTCATACCTATGAACGCCTGGTTTTTGAACAGCCGATTGCCAATATCAGTTTTCATAAAATTTCGCCTAAACATTTCAGTGTTGAATTAATAGAGCTGGGTTCGGGAGAGAGCTGGTTTTATGAGTTACAGGGTGATGAATGGCAGCTCGATGCCCAGATACTCACCTGGAAAGGCTATGCAAACTTGCTCGGACTGGATTCCTATTACCGCCTGCACCGTTTATCCGGTCGCTATTCCGACATCGAGGAGGAGCGCAACGCGCCACATACTGTGCACGGGCTCGCAGAAGAAAAACGTATCGACCTGTGGTCTTATGCAAATGAATACAGGAACTGGTTAAGCATGGTCGATGCGACCTATGGCAGTGCTGTATTTTTACCGATGGATGACGCAGCCCGCTACAGCATCAGTATGAGCCGCAATGGCATGGTGGCACGACCCGATAATGCCGTAGCGCGCGAAGCAGTAAGTAACTGGATCGGTTTCTAAGGCTTGATGGCCAGGATCACTCAAAACATGGTTTTAACCGCAGAGTCACAGAGGAGGAACAGCTTCCACAGAAGTGAGAAAACACACAGGCCAGCATAAGCGCAGTGTTTCTGGCTATAGGCCTGATATGCAGGGCAAGGTCCGGAAATGATCTGATCTTTCTGCAGGGTTTGCACTACCCAGGCCGTCATTTTATTGTTATTTTTCCTTAATATTTTCTTCATATCCTGCACCCATAATCCTCGCTCACAATCATGTGGTCTAATTATCAGAGGATATTATGAACAGAAAATATCTTGTCCTGGCATCTGCAGCGGCAATCTGTTTTTCAACTTTGGCCAATGCGGCATCTCGCGATTATATTTCCATCGTCGGATCCTCAACGGTTTACCCGTTCGCAACCGTTGTTGCCGAACAGTTTGGCAAAAGCACCAAGTTCAAGACACCGAAAATCGAATCGACTGGTTCTGGCGGTGGCATGAAACTGTTCTGTGCCGGCGTTGGTATCGAGCATCCTGATATCACCAATGCATCACGCCGCATCAAGAAATCTGAATATGAAAAATGCCACAACAACGGCGTCAAAGGCATTATCGAAGTCAAGGTTGGCTATGATGGTATCGCGGTTGCGAATTCGAAAAAATCAAAACGTTTTGAACTGAGCCGCAAGGATATTTTCCTGGCACTGGCTAAAGATGTGCCAAACCCTGATGGCAGCGAAACCCTGGTTGCAAACCCATACAAGACATGGAAAGACGTTAATCCTGCGCTGCCAAACAGCAAGATCGAAGTGCTGGGTCCACCGCCGACTTCAGGTACGCGTGACGCCTTCGCCGAACTGGCAATGGAAGGCGGCTGCAAGAAAATCGGCTGGATCAAGGCGATGAAGAAGCAGGACAAGAAAAAGTACAAGTCCATCTGCCACACGATTCGTGAAGATGGTGCCTATATCGAAGCCGGTGAAAACGATAACCTGATCGTTCAAAAGCTGGAAGCTAATCCAAATGCACTGGGTGTGTTCGGCTTCAGCTTCCTTGACCAGAACACTGACAAGGTTCAGGGCTCGCTGATTGATGGTGTTGCACCTGAGTTCGAAGCGATTGCCAGCGGTCAGTACCCGGTATCACGCTCATTGTTCTTTTATGTGAAGAAAGCGCATATCGGCAAGGTGCCTGGTATCAAGGAGTTTCTTGGCGAATGGGACAAGGATGGTACCTGGGGTGATGAAGGTTACCTGACTGACAAGGGCCTGATTCCGATGCCGAAGGCAGAACGCGATGAGTTTTCTTCAGCGATCAAAAACATGAAGAACCTGGAGATGTAATACACCAGTATATAACGGTGGCCGCCTGGAGGCGGCCGCCGTTTTTCTGTCTCTGGAACTCGCTCATATGCGTAATTTCACTTCACAATCAATAGCCGTTGAGCCTGCTTCGATACGGTTATGCCTGTGCATAACAGACGTTGGGTATGCCGGAACAGGCAGGATTATTTAATGTCAACGACTGCTCTTATGTTCACCCTGGCCTTGCTGGCTGTATTCAGCTACTGGCTTGGTCGTAAACGCTCATTTGCTGTTGTTAATGGTGAAGCCTGGAAGCTGCACTCATTACCTTCCTATTACGGTTTTTACACAGCGATCTGGTGTGGAATTCCTGCGCTTTTTGTTTTAGCGATATGGATGTTTTTTGAATCCAGTATTATCACCCATGTTGTCGTTGCCGGCCTGCCTGAAGAAATTCGCAGCCTTACACCTGACAGGCTCAATCTTGTTGTTAACGATATCAAGAACCTGGTTTCTGGCAATATCGTTTCAGCTGAAGTCGATCCAGCCATGCGTGCTGCAGCTGATCATTATATTCACCTGCTGAACATCAGTCGGGCTGCGCTCACGGTCGTGGTTCTGGTGCTGGCGATTGTTGGCGCCTCGCTCTCTTTACGTACGATAAGACGTGAAAAACGTGCGCGTAATGCGGTAGAGACCATTGTAAAGATTTTCCTGATCGCCAGTTCTACCATCGCAATTTTTACCACCATCGGTATCGTGCTCTCGGTATTGTTCGAGGCGATCCGTTTTTTCGAAACAGTACCGCTGACATCTTTCCTGTTCGGACTCGAGTGGAGTCCGCAGATGGCAATACGCGAAGACCAGGTGGGTTCATCGGGCGCGTTTGGTGCAATTCCCCTGTTTGCCGGCACCCTGTTAATCTCATTCATCGCCATGCTGGTTGCTGTTCCGATTGGTTTAATGTCAGCTATTTACCTGGCTGAATATGCAGGCAAGAAAGTCCGTGCTGTGGCCAAGCCTCTGCTTGAGATTCTTGCCGGTATACCCACCGTGGTATACGGCTTCTTTGCAGCCCTGACGGTGGCGCCTTTCATACGCGACAGCGGTGGTCTGATCGGGCTGGATGTTTCATCCGAGTCTGCACTCGCAGCCGGCCTGGTGATGGGCATCATGATCATTCCATTTGTTTCCTCACTGTCTGATGACGTGATCAATGCCGTGCCCCAGGCCATGCGCGACGGTTCCGAGGGTCTGGGCGCAACCAGGTCGGAAACCATCAAGAAAGTGATTATTCCGGCAGCATTGCCGGGCATCGTCGGCGGCATCCTGCTGGCCGTGTCACGCGCAATCGGTGAAACCATGATCGTGGTTATGGCCGCGGGATTGTCAGCCAATCTTACTGCCAATCCGCTGGAAGCGGTGACAACCGTGACTGTGCAGATCGTGACATTGCTGGTTGGTGACCAGGAATTCGACAGTCCGAAGACACTGGCAGCATTTGCGCTTGGACTGTTGCTGTTTATCGTGACACTGGTTCTGAATGTAATTGCGCTGCACGTCGTGCGCAAATACCGTGAACAGTATGAATAAAGTAATTGATCAACATGGCTTATACACATAAACATACAACCGATATCGTCAGAGCCGGTCTCAAGAAGCGCTACAAACGCGAAGCGCGTTTCCGGCGCATGGGCCTGGCGGCAATCATCATGGGTCTGCTGTTCCTGTCGATGTTGTTCATCAGTATTATTGGTAACGGCTACACGGCTTTCTGGCAGACCTTTGTTCAGCTGGAAATTCACCTGGATGCAAGCGTCATTGACCCTGACGGTACTCGTGATCCTGAAATTATCTCAGCTGCTGATTACGGCGGTATGGTCAAAAAGTCGTTGCGCGAAATGTACCCCGAAGTGACCGGGCGGCGTGACAAGCGCACGCTCTATGGCATTGTCAGCAGCGGTGCGAGTTTTGACCTGCAAGATTACGTAATGGCTCATCCCGACCAGATTGGCAGTACCATACAGTTGTGGGTTCCAGCCGATGATGATGTCGATATGCTGATGAAAGGGCATTTCGATCGTGACAAAGTGGAAACGGAACGGCGTATCAAAGACAACCAGATCGCCTGGATTGACAAGCTGATTGCGCAGGATCGGATAGAAAGCCGCTTTAACACGACCTTTTTCACTGCCGGTGATTCGCGTGAACCCGAACTTGCCGGCATATGGGGTGCAGCAATGGGGTCGTTCTTCACCCTGGTGGTTACGCTGCTGCTGGCCTTTCCTGTAGGTGTCGCCACAGCCGTGTACCTTGAGGAGTTTGCGCCGCAGAACAGGTGGACCGATCTGATTGAGGTGAATATCAATAACCTCGCTGCGGTACCTTCAATCGTATTCGGTCTGCTGGGTCTTGCGGTATTCATCAACTTTTTCGGCATGCCGCGCTCGGCGCCGCTGGTTGGTGGTCTGGTGCTGACGCTGATGACCTTGCCGACCATCATTATCGCGAGTCGTGCTGCATTGAAATCGGTGCCGCCTTCTATCCGTGAAGCCGCACTGGGTATTGGCGCCTCGAAAATGCAGATGGTGTTTCATCATGTATTGCCTCTGGCAATGCCGGGCATGTTGACCGGCACCATCATCGGTATGGCGCAGGCGCTGGGTGAGTCGGCGCCCTTGTTGATGATCGGCATGGTCGCATTCATCGTCGACATTCCCGGCAGTGCCATGGACCCGTCAACGGTGTTGCCGGTACAGATTTATTTATGGGCAGACAGCCCCGAACGAGCTTTTGTCGAGCGAACTTCTGCTGCCATCATGGTATTACTTATGTTCCTGATAAGCATGAATGCATTGGCAGTGTTATTACGCAAGAAGTTTGAGCGTCGCTGGTGAATCAAGGTGACAACAGATGACTACAGATATGACATTTCAAATTGGTAGCGGAATAGGCCTGCCTGAACGGGAGATTGATATTGTGAAAGAGTCCGTTTCAGCGGATGCTTCTTTAAAAGTAAGCCGCGACGACCGCAAAACCGTCGGTGAAATTACACATAACGATGCACGCATGACCTGCCGCAATGTCAATGTGTATTATGGTGACAAGCATGCGATCAAGGATGTCAGTCTCGATATCGGTAAAAACGAAGTCATCGCAATGATTGGCCCCTCGGGTTGTGGTAAATCGACATTCCTGCGTTGTCTGAACCGGATGAATGACACCATCGATACTTGCCGTGTGACTGGCGACATTGCCATGGATGAAATTGATATCTATGACAGGAAAATGGATGTAGTGTTGCTGCGCGCCCAGGTCGGTATGGTGTTTCAGAAACCGAACCCGTTTCCGAAATCAATTTTTGAAAATGTAGCTTACGGGCCACGTATTCACGGCCTTGCTGCTAACAAAACTGACATCGAGGAAATCGTTGTTACTTCGCTGAAAAAAGCCGGTTTATGGGATGAAGTTAAGGATTATCTCGAAGAGCCTGGTACCAGCCTGTCTGGCGGTCAGCAGCAGCGTTTATGTATTGCACGCGCTATCGCGGTTAATCCGGAAGTCGTATTGATGGATGAACCCTGCTCGGCACTTGATCCAATTGCCACGGCGAAGATCGAGGAACTGATCGATGAATTGCGCGAGCATTATACAATTGCGATTGTGACCCATTCGATGCAACAGGCGGCGCGTGTGTCGCAACGTACCGCGTATTTCCACCTGGGTGATTTGATCGAAGTCGGTGATACAGACCAGATATTCACCAATCCGAGGCACCAGCTGACCGAAGATTATATTACCGGCCGTTTCGGCTGATACTGATGAAGGATTTAGCATGAACCAGATGACTGACGGCCATACCGTACAAAGCTTTAACGATGAAATGAACCGCCTGCATCAACATGTGATGCAAGTGGGTGAACTTGTGCGCGATCAACTACGTCGTGCGGTCGGCTCACTAAAAAACGAAGATGCAGAAGAGGCCAGGGCTGTCATTGAAAGAGATCAGGAAGTTAATGATCTCGATGTGCAGGTAGACGATGAAATCATTCATATCATTGCCAAGCGGCAGCCAATGGCGAAAGATCTGCGTGAGATAATGACTATCGGCAAGATTTTGACCGATCTCGAACGCGTTGGTGATGAAGCCCGCAAGATCGCAATGTTGTGTGTCCATTTCTATGATCACAACACCACATCGCCAAGCGATGTAATACTGCGTGACATTATAAAATTGTCGGAGTTTGTTGATGTCATGCTCGACAAAGCGATTCGCGCTTATGATGAGCCAAATCTTGAACTTGCCCTTGAAACCATTCGTATGGACACCGATCTGGATACCGAATTCAAATGCTGTCTGCGCCGTTTGTCGACGTTCATTATGGAAGACTCCAGGGTTGTCGGTCATGTTGTAGAAACCGTGCTCGGCTTGCGCGCGCTGGAACGTATTGGTGGCCATGCGAAGAATATCGGCGGCTACGTGGTATTCCTGGTCAAGGGCAAGGATGTACGCCACGAAGACCTTGAGGCCGTTGCAGCTGAAATCCTGTCAAATAGTTGATTCGCGGCTAAAGCCGCTCCTGTATGATGCTTCTACCTCGTAGGAGCGGCTTTAGCCGCGAATATCTGCTTTTTCGCAGGTAATCCATCTGCCCACACTATATAATACCCGCCTTTTGGAATACCGGAACTCACCTTGAGCGCAAAACTACGCAATATCGCCATCATCGCCCATGTCGATCATGGCAAAACCACCCTGGTTGACCAGCTGCTGCAGCAGTCCGGCACGCTGGACAGCCGCAAGGCGCCGACAGAGCGGGTGATGGACTCCAGCGATCTCGAAAAAGAGCGTGGTATCACCATTCTGTCGAAGAACACGGCCATTAACTGGGGTGATTACCATATCAACATCGTGGATACGCCAGGGCATGCGGATTTCGGCGGAGAAGTCGAGCGCGTGCTTTCAATGGTCGATTCCGTGTTGCTGCTGGTCGATGCGGTCGATGGCCCCATGCCGCAAACCCGCTTTGTCACGCAGAAAGCCTTCGCCATGGGTTTCAAGCCGATCGTTGTCATCAATAAGATTGACCGTGACGGGGCTCGCCCGGACTGGGTGCTGGACCAGACTTTTGACCTGTTTGACAACCTCGGTGCAACCGACGAGCAGCTCGATTTTCCGGTGGTCTATGCCTCCGCCCTTAACGGCTATGCATCGCTGGACTCGGCCGTACGTGAAGGCGACATGACACCCTTGTTCGAAACGATTGTCGAGCAGGTGCCGGCGCCGGACGCATATGATGAAGGCCCGTTCCAGATGCAGATCTCGACGCTGGATTACAACAGCTATGTTGGTGTTATCGGTATTGGCCGCATCAAGCGCGGCAAGGTATCAACCAATACGCCGGTAAAAATTATCGACCGTGAAGGCAAGGTCAGGTCCGGGCGCGTATTGCAGGTACTGGGATTCCATGGCCTTGTGCGCGTCGAAAGAGACGAGGCGGAAGCGGGCGATATCATCGCGATTACCGGCATCGATCCGCTGGATATTTCCGACACGCTGTGCGATCCGGACAATGTCGAAGCGCTGCCGGCCCTTTCGGTCGATGAGCCCACTATCAGCATGACCTTCCAGCCCAATACTTCGCCGTTTTCAGGCAAGGACGGCAAGTACGTCACCAGTAGAAATATCTGGGACCGTTTGCAGCAGGAGCTGAAACACAATGTCGCACTGTGCGTGGAACAGCTCGAAGGCGAGCGTTTCCGCGTTTCCGGTCGTGGCGAACTGCATCTTTCGGTGTTGATCGAGAACATGCGCCGTGAAGGTTACGAAGTGGCCGTCGGCCGCCCGGAAGTGATCATTCATGAAGTTGATGGTCAAAAGCAGGAGCCCTACGAGCAGCTCACAGTCGATATCGAGGAGCAAAGCCAGGGCGCCGTGATGGAAGCGCTGGGTGAGCGCAAGGCCGAGCTTAAAAACATGGTGCCTGACGGCAAAGGCCGGGTCAGGCTCGACTATATTATTCCTGCGCGTGGCCTCATCGGTTTTCGCACCGATTTTTTGACAATGACATCGGGCACCGGCCTGCTTTACAGCATATTTGACCGCTATGGCCCGTATCTGAATGTTGGCATTGGTCAGCGCAACAATGGCGTGATGATTTCAAACGGGCAGGGCAAGGCGCTCGGTTATGCACTGTTCAATCTGCAGGAACGCGGCAAGCTGATGATTGGCCACGGTGAAGAAGTCTACGAAG
>Ga0316193_10001997_pt1 | contig 14097 bp, 9 predicted proteins | sample MerIslsedime2_MG_FD_207735 | JGI IMG/M metagenome (GOLD analysis project Ga0316193, IMG submission 207735) | Coastal sediment microbial communities from Maine, United States - Merrow Island sediment 2 | ecosystem: Environmental > Aquatic > Marine > Coastal > Sediment | place: USA: Maine...
GACGCTAGTCGTGTTTGCCGTCTGGTTGACGAATTCCTACGTCGCTGCCTGGCCCGGCGTTTTGGCGTTCGTGACCCTCTTCGTTCTGTTCTTCCTGTTCGTGCCGGTTGTCGCGTCCAGTTTCGGCAAGCCGCTCGAGGGACTGGTGGAGCGTTCGGTTTTGGCCGCGCCCGCGCTGCTCTTTGTGTTCCCGGCGCTGATCGCGATCGAGCCGAAATGCGGTGCGCCGCTGCCGGTATTCGGCGCACTCTTCGCGCTGATGGCCGTCATCGCCGGGTTTTCGATTGCCCGGCGCGAGGGCTTGTTGCATCTCGTAGCAGCGTTTTTTGCGGTTGTCGCCGAGGCCGCCTGGTCGGTGCGTTATCTGAACGAGGAGACCCTGCTGGCAGGTCTTGCGGTGTATGGCGTTTTTGCCCTCTTCTACCTCGGTGTCCCGATGCTCGCGCGCCGTCTCGGCCGTGCCCTCGAGCCGGTTGGCGGTGCCGCAGCACTCCTTCTTGTCAGCTTGGCGCTGTTGTTCTTCCTTGCTCTCGGGGCGGCGGCGCAGGCGGCCCTTTGGGGCCTCGCCCTGCTGCTGGTTGTGCTCAACGCTGGTCTCTTCCTGGAGGGAGCGGCGGGCCGAGTCCCGATACTCGCGATCGCTGGGACCGTTTTGTCGTGGCTCGTTTTGGCCGCATGGTGGATGACTGCGGATGTGTCGGCTGCACTGGTCCCGGCCTTGGTGGTGGTCGCAGGTTTCGCCATATTCTCGGTCTTTGGCGCTCTGCTTTTAGGCGACCGGGCAGCTCTCGAGGATCCGTCCGAGGCCACTGTCGTTGGCGGCGGGGTGTACCTGCTGCTGGTTGGTCACGCTTTTCTGCTCTTCGTATCGGCGAAGCCTGAGCTGGCGATACCGCCCTGGCCGCTGCTCGGGGTTCTCCTCGTGCTCGACGTGGCGGCCGGCGTCGCCGCTCTCGTGATCCGTCGAGCCGAGCTCTTTGTTGCGGCTCTGGTCGCCTCGATGGGTGTGTTGCTGACGTTTGAATTTACGGCGCGACAGGCACCTTGGCCCGCGGTGGCCGTGGTCAGTGCTGTCGTGCTGGCGGCCCTCGCGGTCGCCTGGTGGCCGTTGGCCGGTCGTCGACTCGGTTCAGGACACGCGGCGCTCGAATTCTTCGCCGGAGCGGCCGCGGTGAGTCTTCTCCTCGCGCAGGCAGTCGCCATCGGCGCCTCGAAAACGCCGGGTGCTCCGGCCCTCGGGCTGATGATTTGTGCCCATCTCGCCCTGGTGGTGACCTTGCTCGTGGTGGCTCACCTGAAGCGCTGGTACTACCTTGCGGCGGTTGCTGTCCTTCCGACCTTTGTTGCCGTGCACTGCGAACTCGCCAATCGTGTTGGCTGGTCGGAGGTTCTTCTTTTCGACGTTCTCGCCTGGGCGCCGTTCTTGGTGTTTCCACTGATACTCGGCCGAAAGGTCGTCGATGATCGCTGGCCCTGGGTGGCGCCGGTTCTGGCCAGCGTGCCATTCTTTTTCATCGCCCACCAGGCGTTCTTCGATGGTGGCCTGAAGAGTGTTATCGGGGTGCTGCCCGTATTTCAGGCAATCGTGCTTGCGGTTGTTCTGGTCAGACTTGTGCAGTTGGAGCCGAAGAAAGACCGCGATCTCGGACGGTTGGCTCTGGTCGCCGCTGCGGTACTCGGCTTCGTGACCCTTGCGATTCCGCTCCAGCTCGAAAAGCAGTGGATCACCATCGGCTGGGCGCTCGAGGGCTGCGCGTTGGCGTGGCTCTATCTGCGGATCCGGCACCGTGGCCTGCTCGCCAGTTCGCTGGGGTTGCTGACGGTGGTTCTGATCCGGCTCACCTTCAATCCCGCGATCTTTATCTATCACGCTCGGTCCGAGATTCCGATATTCAACTGGTACCTCTACACATATCTGACAGCGGCCGCCGCGACCTTCGTGGCAGCCTATCTGCTGCGGGGAGAAGAGAATTTCTTTGAGATTCGGCAGCTCCGTCCGACGCCCGTTCTCTCCGCCTTCGGCACGGTTCTGTTGTTCCTTTTACTCAATATCGAGATTGCTGATTTCTTTGCGACCGGGCCAAATCTGACGTTCGCCTTCTCGGGCGCTTCGTTGGCTCAGGATCTCAGCTACACCCTGGGCTGGGCTGTGTTTTCTATCGGCCTCCTAACGGCTGGAGTTGCGTTCCGCAGCCGTGGTGCGCGCATGACGTCGATCGCGCTGTTGGCAGTCACAGTCTTGAAGGCATTCCTGCACGATTTGCCGAGTCTCGGCGGCCTCTACCGGGTGGCGTCCTTCGCCCTGCTGGCGGTTTCTCTGGCCGTTGTGGCGGTGGCGTTGCAGAAGTTCGTACTCAAGCGGCCCGAGGATGGAGACGAATGAACACATCGATGATGATCCGTTGTGGCGGTGTTGGATTTTTGATCCTCCTTTTAGTGCCCGGTGCTGGATTGTGCAGCGGGACCGAGCCGTCGATCGAGCGAATGGTCGCTCCCGGCGGCCCCGGAGGCAACAGGCTCGAGGTCGATGTGGATCTGCTGGCCGGCGCTGCAAATGACCTTCGGGATCTTCGTTTCGTATCGGCGGCCGGTGAGGAGATTCCGTATCTCCTGCTCGATCAACCCAGGGCGGATCGGAAATGGAAAGACGGCAGAATCCTGCCGCTGCGCCGGACGAAGTCGAGCAGCGGATTCGAGGTCGATTTGGGCGAGCTCATCCGGATCGACAGGATCCGGATCGAAGGCCTGCCGGCACCGTTTCTCAAACGGGTTCGCCTCGAGGCCGGAGGAGACCGGACCCGGTGGACCCTGCTGCACGAACAGGCGACCCTGTTTGACCTGCCCGACGAAGGTCTGCGACTCCTCGAACTCGGCATCGAACCGGGTGAATATCGCTACTTTCGGGTGGTGTGGAGTGATCGATCGAGCGGCCGGTTGCCGTTGCCTGGAGGGTTCAGCGCTCGTCTGCTCGAGGGCAGTCCGCCACCGCCTCCTCTCAGGGCCGAGCTGACCTTTGATCAACGGGCGAGTGAACCAGGTATCAGCCGGTATCGTGTGCTTCTTCCTGCACCGGGGCTGCCGATCATGGGGCTCGAGCTCGAAGTCGAGTCCCCGTATGTGTTACGCCAGGCAAGAGTCACCGAAGCCCGTTTATCGGGCAGCGAGATCCGACCCTCGGTCCTCGGCCAGGCCACCCTGCGGCGTGTCGTCCACGACGACCTCGTCGCCTCCCAGATGGAAATATCGATATCGACTCCCACCGAGTCAGAGGTGATGATCGAGGTCGACAACGGTGACAACCCACCGCTCGAGTTGAAGACAGTGACCGCCAGGTTTGCACCGCAGCCCTGGATCTACTTCGAAAGCGCGGACGGTGGGTCATTCGCTGCCCGCTACGGTGCCTCGGGGCTCCGGGCCCCATCGTACGATCTGGCGGCACTCCGGGAAGCGCTCGGTCCCGAAGGCATCGCAAGAGGAGTGAGTGACGCGCAATTCGGCGAGACCCGGCACCTTGTCGTGACAACGACTCCCGAAGATCTCGCGATCGAGGACGCCGTGGGCGGTGGGGCGAAGATCAAGCTGGCGGGTTTTCGGATCCGGCGGGCGGTGGAAGAGGGCCCGCTGGGACTCAACGCCCTGCGCCTTGACCCTGCCGTGTTGGCGGGCAGCCGCAGCCTATCCGAGGTGCGCGTCGTCGACGGCCGTTCCGTCCAGGTGCCCTACATTCAGGAAAGCCTTGGCGAGCCGACGATCCTCGATCTTGCCGACCCGGCGCCGATTCCGGAGCAGGCCGGCGACCGCCAGTCGGCCTACGGTCTGACATTGCCGTACGCCACCTTACCCGCCGCACGGTTGACGATTGCGACGACGGCTCGGGTCTTCGAACGGCGTGTCCGGCTCATTCGGGTCGAAAGCTGTAATCCTCGCGATCCGCCCGTTCAGGTTGTTCTCGACGAGCAGGTCTGGCGTAACCGGGATACCGGAAGAGAGGCGCCTCGTCTGAGTCTGACGATCCCGGCGCGTGCGGGAGCCGAGCTGATCCTGGTCGTTGATGAGGGCGACAACAGCCCGCTGCAACTCGGAGAGCCGAAGCTCTATCTGCCGACCTATCGGCTGCGGTTCCTGCGACGCAACGAGGAACCGTTGTGGTTGATGTACGGCCACGATGGGCTTGTCGCACCGCGCTATGACTTGGCGCTGTTGGCGCCGAGGGTGCTCGGCGCTCGGGTGCCCGAAATCGGCCTCTCGGACGCCGAAGAAGGCCTGCCCGCCATCTCGGCGGGTCGCACCGGCATGATGATTTTCTGGGGCATGCTGGTGTTGGTACTCATCGTATTGTTCGGAATGGTGGCCCGCCTCCTGCGGCGCGGCCCGGACGACGAGTAATGATTTTCAGATGAGCCCCCAGCAGATCGAGGATGATTTCGTCATCGGCTCGCGGCGCGCGGTCGAGGCTCTCGGTCTGGCAGTGGACGAGCTCGCGGCAGTTGTTCCTGAAAAATCCATGGTTGAACGCGCGACCCAACGCGCGCACTTCCGTCCGGCTGAGGAAGTCGTCCTGCTCGCCTGGTTCGGTCGCTTTCTGACCATCCGAAACGGCCTGTGGGAAGTCCTCGGTGAGGTCTCGCACCCCGTCGGGGGGAGCGTACGCCGGGTCCTCGATCTTGCGGGGTGGCGCTGCTTCGTGCTCGGCTACACCTCCGCCTGCCTGATCGTCCGGCTCGATCTCATGCTTCTCGAGGAGGTCGCCCGCGACTCCGTGACCCAACGCAAGCTCAACGAGGGATCCGAAATGCACCGGATTCCGCGTAAGCAGTTCACCGCCGTCTTCGAGTCGTTCACCGACCCCGTCAAGGCGCGTTCGATGGAACAGGCGATGCGCTTTGCGCGTCGCCATCGCAATCACCTCGAGACCATGGCTGACGACCCGGTCGTGGGGCGTCTCGTGGCTGATCTCAAGAGGCGGGAAGAGATCCTGGAACCGAGCCGGCGTCGTTATCTGTCCCGCCTCCTGGCATTTCTCGGCCATGCCGTTCGACGTACGGGCGCGTCCGCTCGGCAGCAGGCGCTCTTCACCGCCCTCGAGACCGGTGGCCGTTTGGCATCGGAGCTGAGGGACCATTGGACCCCGGACAGGATCGACGAGAAATCCCGGTGCGATCTCGAAAAGCTGTTGCGGCCGGGAGATGTGCTGGTGACCCGGCACGACCACGCGTTCACCAATCTGTTTCTACCCGGATACTGGCCGCATGCCGCCCTCTATGTCGGCTCCGAAACCGATCGACGGCAGATGCAGATCGACCTCGACTCCGAACGGGAGGCGCGGTGGTGTGGTGACCGGCGCGTCCTCGAGGCCCTCAAGGATGGCGTACTGTTCCGGCCGCTCGAACAGACCCTCGCGGTCGATGCCGTGGCGGTGATCCGCCCGCAGCTCGGTGAAGCTGAGCTCGGTCAAGCGATCGCGCGAGCCGCGCAACACGAAGGCAAGCTCTATGATTTCGATTTCGACTTCTTCCGGTCCGACCGGCTGGTCTGCACCGAGGTGATGTACCGCGCATTCGACGGCCTCGGGCCGTTGAAGTTGACCCTGACGGAGCGATCCGGCCGGCCCACCCTGTCGGCCGAGGATCTGCTCGATCTGGCCGTTGACGGCCGAGGCTTCGACCCGGTGGCGGTGTGCGGTGCGCCTACCTGTCCGGAAACCCTCATCGAGGGTGAGAGTGCCCGCGACGCAATTCTCCGCAGCTATCGATAGCGGGTGTGTCGAACCCAGGCCCGCGGGTTCCGCTCGACAGTTGCAGATGGCCTGGCTACCATCGCTCCTTGTGGAGATCTACGTTGCATCCTTTGCCGGCCTGCTGAGCACGCTTCTGCTGGCCGTTGTTTATCTCGCTGACAGGTACGAGAGAGAGCCTATCGAGCTGATCCAGAACTTCTTTCTGTCCGGGCTGTTCGGCCAGCTCGTGATCATTCTCGCTATCACTTCTGTGGGGGGAGAGGTCTCCTGGTCAGGTTTGTGGATTCTGCTCACTTTGGCCTGTTCGGCTCTCTACCTGCCGTTCCAGCTCCACCGTCAGACCGAGATGGACGAGCGTTTCGACGGTATCGTCTATTCAGTCGCTTTTGTCGGCGGCGCTACCTGCGCTATTCACCTCAACAACCTGCCGAGCGTGATTGCAGCGTCACCGTATCGCGATGCTCTTATCTCTGGCGCCGTGCCGGACGTTCGCGACCTGCTGATTCTCGCCACTTCCTCAGGGTTTGCGGCCGAGCTTGGCCAGGGGTTTGTCCTGATCCTCGCTGCAGTCTTCGTTGGCGCGGTCCTTGGCACGCTGCAACTGCGAGGGTGGTCACCGTGGCAGACCGCTCCCGTCTGCGTGGTGGTGGCTCTCGCAATCACCGGTTTTGACTTGCTGGCCAGTGGGACGTGGCCGGTGCGGGGGTTGCTGGCAGTGGCAGGGTTTGCGGTTGCCCTGGCCGTCAAACGGCGTTCCGTCTTCAAGGATATGCCCGAACCCCCCGAGCGTGATGTTCTCGTCCTGGGCCTCAGGACGGTGCTGATGGTCTTTGGTGCGGCGCTCTTGGCCACGGTGTTGCTCCAGGCGGTCGTCGAGCAACCCGAGGTCACCGACGTGAACGTCATTGGACGGTACCCTGCGCACGACGCCCCGCCAACGGCGGGTTCGTGAGGAATCGGTATCTGCTCGCCGTTTTTCTGGTGGCCGCATGTGCTGGAGGCGTTTCGGCGACCGATCGCAACTGGGAAAACCCGGTCTTCGACACGATGGAGGAGGCGGTCGCCGCGGCGAGAAGCAATATTTCCAGGCTCGACCAGGAGAGCCCACCCGCGCTGAGGTTCTTTGTGGATTTCACATTGTCGGAGGGGGATGTCGACGGCCGTCATCCGTCCTCGATCATCACCGGGGAGGCTGTCGGGAACCTGTTCATCACCCACCCGACCGCCTTTGTCCACAACCCGGTTCAACAGCAGACAATCGAGAGGTTTCGAAACGAGATGCCGCGCCAACGGGCGGTTCTCGAAGAGAGGCTGGCTCGCTTCGGCTACCCTGAGTTGCCAGGGTTGGTGTACTGCCGTTTGGTCGAAAGTGTTGACGCATTCGCCGACCTTGGCAGGGCATCCACTGAAAAGATGACGCAAATCGGCGGGGTGACCTACTACTGCCGGTACGTGGTTCTGCCACTCTCCTACGTGGGTGGGGAGAACCTCCGCGAGCTCCGCCGTTCGGCCGCGCTCAACCCGTCGATTAATGTGGACGACACGATTCGACGCTGGCAGCGCGAGTCGTTCGCCAATCTGGTCAACACGTTTCGCCACGAGATGATCCACGTTCACACCAACACCACCCTCGACGTACCCATCTACTCTGACCGTAAGGCGTACCCGACCTGGTTTCACGAAGGTACCGCGACCTACCTCGCGGCGGACCCCCACTCGGGACTTAGCAAGGGCTACCAGAACTATCAGGAGCTCTTCTTCTACCTGGCCCAGCGCTACGGTATTCGCGAACTCCAGACCTTCTACTCGGACGTGTTCAGCGGCAACGACGTGAAGACCGCCCTCGCGGAAGTTTTCGAAATCTCCGGTGCGGAGCAGCTCTTTGCGCGCAGCAGCCGTTGGCACCGCGCCAAGGAGGTGGTCAAAACCGCTCTTTGGATTGCGGCCCTGGCCATCGTCATCGCTGCTTTCCGGGGTGCTGACCGTCCGTACATCGGCGCTCTCCAGGTGCTGATCGGCGTTGCCCTTTTGTTGGCGACCGCAACCGGCCTCGCCGAGCATCTCTTTGGACTCCGTGGTCCTGGAGTCGCGCTGATCGCAAAACTCTGTTTCGGGTTCGGCGCCGTCTTCGTCGGGGTCAAGGGGTTCCGCCGGGTTCTGCGGCACCGAAATCGCCTCAAAACGAACTGGATGAGCGACGGTCGCCGCCCGTAAACCCAACGAGATGTGCAAGCTTCATATCGGTTCGGGTCGGGTGGCCCTCCCAGGCTGGGTCAATGTCGATATTCAGCCTCTTCCGGAGGTAGACGTGGTCAATGACGTGACCGAGGGCCTCCCGTTCGACGAGGCGCAATTCATCTTTGCCGAGCACTTCATCGAGCACCTGCCGTTTGACGCAGCCCTTCAGTTTCTACGTGAGTGTCGCAGAGTGCTCCTGGAAGACGGCGTGCTGCGGTTGTCCACCCCAAATCTCGACTGGGTCCTTCGCAGTCATTACGACCCGAGCCGGTGGCAGTCGACCGCCGAACCCATTCGCGATTGTCTCTGGCTCAACAAGGCCTTCCGCGGATGGGGCCACTGCTTTCTATACAACCTGGACACGCTGGCGCAGCTTCTGAGTGCTGCGGGCTTTGCCTTCGTCACGGCACAAAAGTATGGATGCAGTCAGTATTCGGTTCTGACCGGCCTTGAATCACACGAAACCGATCCGGATCTTCCGGCAACTCCCCACGTGTTGGTGGTCGAAGCCTCGGGGATTGTCGGGGAGATTTCCCCGATGATCACCGCCGCGGGGTCCGATTTCCTCACTGCGATCGACGCCAGCTGAAGTCGCTGCACAACTCGCTTCACGCAATCAGCAAAGGCACCTGATCGCGCCTGGAGCTTTCAAGCCAAAACGGGTTGATTGGAAAGCACCACAATCGTGATGCTCACCCTACAGTGAATCGTGGGGCGGCACCCAGGATCTACTTCGCCGCTTTTGCGGCCTTTTTTGCTGCCTTCTTTTCTTTCTTTTCCTTGGTCGAGAGCTTGGGTTTGTTGGTCTTTGCTTTCTTCACTTGACCCTTGGCCATATCGTTGCCTCCATCCTCAGCGGTCGGACGTTTCGGCCACGTGGCCGGTGGTCGCTGGGAGCTGTCGTTGTACTGTACACCCTCATTCCTCAGATTCAGTGTGCTTTTCAGCCCAACTGATGTCGTCAAAATGCATTTCCATGTGGAATTCGCGTTTGAGGAGGAGGATCTTCGCGAGACCATCTGTCACTAGTCGGGAAAGAAACAGCTGGTCCCCGATCTGTTGAAACTCCAATCTCATACGAAGCTCTCTGAGAGGTCTTGGTGGGTGGATGGCTTCCATCTCCAGCCATCGAGGCTCGAGGCTCTCCGCATCCCAGGCGATGGAGCCGCGTGACATATCGTCGTCATCTTCATGTCCTGGGGCAGGTTCGAACGAGATGACCTTCGTCGAGCCCCGAGATTCAAGGCTGCCAAAGAGGTAACTGTCAGCCGCGTCGCCGAACGGATCGGCGAGGTCGTCGCCTTCGCCGTGGTCCTCTTCTTCACCCTCGAACTTGGCCCGCTTTTTCTCGGTGACATCGGTTCCGTTTTCGATGTATTTGATGAGGCGCCGTACCGTCTCTCCGCCACCGTCTCTGATGACCTCGGCCTCGATGAGTTCTTCCTCTCTGCTTTTGCCGTTCGGTTTTTGGACTAATGTCGAGATCGTGATGCGGTAGCTGCCGACGAAGTCGTTTGCTTCGTCGAATGAAATGACGTTTTCGAGCCGGTCTTCGACCTCCGGTGGCAGCCCGGATCCGGCGGCTACGCCAGTCGAAATCAGTATCGCGATCACGATGAAATTGGTGATTCTACGCACATAGCCTCCATGCTTTGACGATCGTCCGAGGCGAGGCACTCAGCGGAGCAGCATACAGGTCCTATTGCGGCGGTGCGAGATGCCAACGCGACGTAGAGTCCCCTTTGACAGGTTGCGTTTCCGCCGGTGCGAGTGGGGGAGGCTCGAAATCAGAAAAAGGGGAAAACAATTCCACCATCGAAGAGAGTGCAACAATGTGAGTCCTGGGGAGCCTTTTACCCGATGGAGGGAGAAAGTAATGGCAGCGATCGATCTGGCTCGACCGGCGGGTTTTGGGGCTTTCACCAACTGGGCTGGGCGCCTCAACGCCGTTTTCGTTATTGCGCTCGTACTGATCTGTTTCGGCTGCGGACAGGGCGACAGAAACCTCTCCACTGTCACAATCGACAGTGGGTCGATTTCGGGGACGATGGACGCGGGCGTCCGCGTGTTCCGCGGCATCCCCTACGGCGCGCCTCCGATCGGCGATCGGCGCTGGAAACCTCCGCAGCCCGTCGAACCCTGGGAGGGCGTCCGTCAATGCACGGAATGGGGTTTCAGCTGCATCCACGTCCCGTACCCGTCCGACTCCCTTTGGACCGGCCCGGAGTGGGGTGATCCGGCCGAGCAAAGCGAGGACTGTCTGCATCTCAACGTGTGGACCACAGCGACGTCGGCAGACGAAAAAAGGCCCGTGATGGTCTGGATTCACGGTGGGAGCCTGCAACACGAATCCGGCTCCGTGGGAGCATACGGGGGGGCGAACCTGGCCCGGAAGGGGGTCGTCGCGGTGACGATCAATTACCGGCTCGGCCCGTTCGGGTACCTGGCACATCCCGAGTTGACGCGGGAGTCCGAAAACCAGTCGTCCGGCAATTACGGTGTCCTCGATCAGATTGCGGCTCTCGAGTGGGTCCAGAGAAACATCGCGGCGTTCGGAGGCGACCCGAACCGCATGACGATCTTCGGCGAGTCGGCCGGGTCGTGGAGTGTGAACTTCATGGTCGCGTCGCCATTGGCCAAAGGCCTCTTCCATCGCGCCATCGGCCAAAGTGGCGCCGGCTTCGGGCCAATGGTGCATCTCAGCGAGGATCGTGCCGATCTCCGATCGGCCGAGGAAACCGGGACTGCGTTGGCCGCTGTGCTGGGAAGTGCCGAAGAGCCGGCATCGTTGGAAGCCATGCGTGCTGTGCCCGCAACCGAGATTCTCGCGAAGTTCGCCGAGGTTCCCGGCGCCTACGTCGGCCCCAACGTCGACGGCTGGGTTTTCCCGGACGAGATTCACACGATTTTCGAGCAGGGTCGTCAGAACCGTGTCCCGGTGATTGTCGGTTCGAACGCCGACGAGGGATCGATGTATGCCGGCCCGAACGCGCCGGCAACCGTCGAGGATTTCAGGCTCCTTGCCCGGGAACGTTACGGTGACCGTGCCGACGCCTTCCTCGAGGCCTATCCCGTCACCGACGATTCGGATGTGAGAGACACCTTTGTGGCCGCCGTGGGCGATGCGCTCTTCACCTGGGAGATGCGAATGTGGGCCCGCACGACTTCAACCGTGGATGCAGACGCCTGGCTCTACCATTTCACCCGGGTCCCTCCGATTGCTCAAAGTCATACCCTTGGTTCTCACCATGGCGCCGAGATCGTTTATGTCATCGGGAACTTCCACCTCGCGTCCTTCACCCCGGAGCCGGAGGATGAGAGGCTGGCGGAGACGATGTCGGGTTATTGGGTCAACTTTGCAACGACCGGTGATCCGAACGGCGCCGGGCTTCCGGAGTGGCCGGCCTACAACGTCGAGGAGGAACCGTTCATGGAGTTCGGTGATGTGATCCGCTCGGGCAATCACCTGCTTGAAGAGGAATGCGATTTCTTCGAGCGGTACAACGCCGCCAGACGTTTGAACCCTTAAAAAACTGTCAGAGGGAATCCTGACAATCGGAAGGAGCTGAAAATGGTGGAGATTGATCGTGCACGACCGGCGGATCCATGCGAACGGGGGAACCATGCAGCGTGGATGAGCGCTCTCCTTTTCGTTGCGCTGGTGATTGTTGGTTTCGGCTGCGGTCGGTCCAGTGATCCAGCGGACCCGGGCCGCCAATCGGTAGCTCCCGCCCGGGAATTCGAATCCGCATCCACCGTTGAAGAGACCTGGCGCCAGCACAAGGCGCTGCCTGATCCGGCGGAGACGATCTGGTGGGACGTCAACGGCCCGGACATGCTCTGGAACAACAAGAACCTCCACCAGATCGTGCCGACGGTCAATGTCTACCGCGACGGGCCTGTGCGCGAGCTCGCATATCAACCGATGGCGGAGATCGCGGAATTTGGAATAGAAACGCCCGGTGGGGAAATGCCCTTCCAGGACTTCCTGGCAAGCGAGCACTCCTCGACCATGAGCGTGGTCATCGTGCACCAGGGAGCGATCGTCTTCGAAATCTATCCGCGGATGCAACCGCACGAGAAGCCTATATGGTGGTCAGTGACCAAGGCCTTCGTATCGACTGTGCTGGCGATCCTCGAAGACCGCGGCCTGGTCGACGTGCGCCTGCCGATCGATCACTACATCCCGGAGCTCGCGGCTTCGGATTTCGAAGGCGTCAAGATCCTCGACATTCTGGATATGGCCTCCGGTGTGGACTGTCCTGACGGCGACTATTCCGACAAGCGCTCCTGCTATCTCCAGTTCCAGGCGGCTTTGGGCGACTCGGTACGGTTCGAGGATTCCCCCGACAGCCCGTATGACTATCTGGCAAACCTCGAAGTCGGACATTGGGCCGAGCCGGGGACCGGATTCGATTACTCCGGCACGAACACATTCCTGATCGGCTGGCTGGTCGAGGTCCTCACCGGAATGCCCTTCCAGGATGCGCTCAGCAAGGAGATATGGACGCGGATCGGCGCCGAATCCGACGCCTCGATCTATGCCGCACGAAACGGCATACCGTTGATGGACGGCGGCCTTCTAGCCAGGCCGCGAGACGTGGCGCGCTTCGGCCTGCTCTTTACACCGAGTTGGGGCGTTGTCGCGGATCAGCCCATCATCTCGGAGCGCTATCTGAATATTCTTACGGACGGCGGCCGACCGGAGATTTTGCGTAACAATCGCGGTGGTTGGCCGGTGCCCGAGGACATCAAGTGGAACGTCTACCAGTGGGACCAGGTCTACACCAACAACGACATCTACAAAGGCGGCTGGGCCGGGCAGGGTCTTCTGATCAACCCTGATCGAGATCTGGTAGCGGTCTGGACCGGCTACGACGCAGGGGTCGAAGGCGTGAGGAACGGTTTCGGGCCGGTGCGAGAAGTGCTCGAGGGTGTATTTGGAGAGGGGAGTGGATCATGAAACCACCGCGTTTATTCGTTTTCTGTTGGTTGGTAGCCGTTCTTGCGGTCTTCAATGCCTCGTGGATGGGGGCGCAGACAACGGACCCGGCCGACCTCGAGGTCGAGAGCTGGATCGAGGAGAACGTCCCGCTCTACATGGAACGGGCGCGGATGCCGGGCTTCAGCATCGCGGTTGTCAGAGACGGCGAGACGATCTACGCCGAGGGCTTCGGTCTGCGGGACACGCAGAAAGACCTGCCTGCGACGCCGGACACCCTTTACGGGATCGGCAGCATCACGAAGAGCTTCGTGGCCATCGGCATCATGCAGCTCGTCGAAGCAGGGGAAATCCGGCTCGACGACCCGGTCAGTATGCACATCCCCTTCGAGCTGGGCTTGCCGGACCACCCGATCACAATCCGCCACCTTCTGACCCACACCCCCGGCATACCGAGTCTCGCCACCTCCCCGGTTGCCATTTCCCGCGGGCTCGGCCTGGACACGGGTGTGCCTTTGGGCAGCGCTGCGGACTTCTACCGCCTCGTCAACGGCGCCCAGGACGAAATCGTCGCTGCGCCGGGCGAGCGGTTTTTCTACCACAATGCCGCCTGGCGGATGCTCGGCCACATCATCCAGGAGAAATCCGGTTTACCCTTCCACCAGTACCTCAAGGAAAACGTCATCGATCCGCTTGGCATGCAGCGCACGACCTTGAGCCTGACCGCGTTCCATTCCGATCCCGATCACATTCTGCCGCACCTCAAGCTGGGGGACGAAGTCGAAGCGTCCCGCTTTCCCTATCCGAACCCGGACGACAACCTGGAATTCAGCTTCATCACCGCGGCCGGCGGTATCGTCAGCTCGGTGAACGAGATGACCCGATACCTCAATGCCCAGATCGAGAAGGGAAAGACCGCGAGCGGGCGGCTGGCGAGCGAGGAGTCATTCAACGAAATGCAGCAACTGCAGATTCGCCGACCCGACCGCTACTACGGTGAGTACGGCTATGGCTACGGTCTTGCCGTCACTCCCGATTTTCTCGGTCACAAGATGATCGACCACGGCGGTTCGATCGCTGTTTCAACGGCCTATATGGCTTTCATTCCAAATCTGAAGATCGGCGTCGTCATGATGGGCAACAGCTCGGGTATGGACTTCCCGACGATCGCCGAGTCGGT
>Ga0316193_10001999_pt1 | contig 14095 bp, 6 predicted proteins | sample MerIslsedime2_MG_FD_207735 | JGI IMG/M metagenome (GOLD analysis project Ga0316193, IMG submission 207735) | Coastal sediment microbial communities from Maine, United States - Merrow Island sediment 2 | ecosystem: Environmental > Aquatic > Marine > Coastal > Sediment | place: USA: Maine...
TTCCCCGGTCTCCTCGGAGATCAACTCCATCTTCTCCATCGCCGCGGTGGTCTTTTCCTGGCCAGACACGGCCCGGTCGATCACCATGCGCGACATCTCCTGGGCATTGCCTGCGTTGTCCTCGACCTGGCGGAAGGAGGCCACCATCTCCTCCATGTGTGTGGACTTCTCCTCCCAGGCCAAGCTGAGAGCGTCTGCGTTTCCCTGCAGGCTCTCCATGCTGCGCGCCATCTGCTCGATCGAGGTCGAGATCTCCTCGACGTTCGTAAAGAGCAGGTCGGCACTCTCCCGCAGCTGTACGCCCGCGGTCGAGAGCTCCAGGGAGGAGCTGGAAGATTCCTCCATCGACGCTGAGACGGACGCCGCCGAACCGGCGATGTCGGTGGCTTTCTGGTTAACGCCATCGAGCGAATCGTGGACGTGCTGAACGCTTTCGAGTTGCTCCGAAGTGATCCGGCTCACGGCGTCGGACGCGGACACGATGCTCTGGGTAGCCCGGTCCATTCCTTCCGCCGTCTTTATCACGCCACCGACGGTGTTCCGCAGGCTGCGCGTCATCACCTCAAATGCGCTGGCAAGGGCGCCGATTTCATCGTCAGATTCCACGATTGCTGACGCGCGAAGGTTCCCGCTCGCGATCTGATGAGCCTGCTGGATCAATCCCCGCGCCGGCGCGCTTACGTCGCCTACGAGCAGCGCCACCATCAAGACAGAGAGGAGTAGGGTACTCGCCAGCACGAGGACGAAGCCCTTCTGTCCTGCGGCGCTGCCGGATCGAAGCTCGGACGATGGCGTAACAGCTACCAGAAGACGCCCGTCCGCGAGCTTCCGCCAGGAGAAGGCAGCGGCCGTCTCGAACCGGGTGCTGTCGCCAGAATCGGTCGCCGCGCCTGCGAGCAGCGCCCGATCGCGTTCATGCAACGTGCTTGGATCGCCGGCCAGGACGCGATTCGCATCAGCATCCAGGAGGAGGAACTGGGTCGCTGCCACTGGAAGGGGTAGGGTCGTCCCGCTCCTTTCGCTGCTGCAGCAGCCCCGCTCGAGGGCATCCTGGAGGAAGGTCTGTTGCTCGCGCACGGCGAAGGCCTCGGCAGCTCGGTTCTGGCTCGCGAGGGCAAACAAGCCCGCGAAGATGACGGAGGTGAGCACCAGCCCGGTGAAACACACCAGCTGCTTCACAGCAAGGGGCACGGGCCGGACGATGGCCCAGCGGGTCTCAGGATCCTCGATCCGTTCTGCCAGGTGCGATTTCGGGGACTCGAGCAGCCGCTTGAAGATGAAGAAGTGGAGGATCATCGCGCTCAGGCCCCCGGCCATCGCAGCGACCACCATGATGACGAGCTGGCGAATCCCGAACTCCTCGAAGAGGACGCTCATGACGACCCCTATGACGGCGCCTCCGAGCGACCAGAGGGCGACCCCCAGGAGAAAGATGTCTCGCGGAAGCCGGGACGCGGCCTTGTAGGCCTGCGCGATCTCTTCCTCGGTGGCCGTGCCCGAGCGCAGCGCCAACAGTCCTCGGGAGATGGCCTTGCCGCTCCGGTAGGGGAGCTGCTCCAACATCAACATCAGGGGCGGAACAGCCACCAGCACCAGCGTGATCAGCCCCGAAAACGCATCCGAGCTCAAGCGCAGGAGCAGCACGAGATAGCTGAGCAGAATGCTCACGGGACCCACGACCAGCGCCACGCTCACCAAGACGAGTCGCCCGGCGATGCTCGTCCTAGAGGGGATGCTTCTCTCTGACTGGTTCACCAGGACCCTTCGCGGCCAATAGCTGAAGCACGTATTCGATTCATGCTCATCGGCGTCTTGTGGCCCGCCTTTAGCTCCTGAGGAGCCTCAAGTCGCCCGCCGCACCAGCCGAATTGCAGGTGTCGACGTGCGAACGGCCGACAGTGGGTGGAGAAGCCTACTCGTGGGCCGGATTTGCGGACGAACTCTCCTTGGCGAGAAGGTCCCATATGAGGTGGGCTGTCCTAAGTGGCTATGGGCTGGGATGCTCGGCGCGAATGCGTCGCAGCGCCTGGTTGTCCGTCCTTCTCGCGTTGCTCGCCCACCTGGGTTGTGTCGAGGAACCGCGCGGCGCCGAAGCGGCGGTACGGTCGTCGACGGCGGCGGAGATCGAGGTCACCACGGCGGTCGTTCGGGCCGCGGAGCACGCCACGGGACTGACCGTTCCTGGAAGTCTGGTGGCGCGTCGCGAGAGCGAGATCGGCGCCGAGGTGATCGGACGAATCGACGAGGTCTTCGTCGACGTGGGGGACCGCGTGGAGGCTGGTGATCCTCTGTTCCTCATCGATCCCTCGAGCTATGAGGCGCGGGTACGGGGAGCAGAGGCTGCCATCGCGCGCGCCATCGCGGATCGGAAGCAAGCGGAGCTCGATGTCGACCGCGGGCGAGCATTGCGGGAACGAGCAACGATCTCGCAGGAGCGCCTCGACCACCTGGAGACCTCCCTTCTCAAAGCTCTGGCAGCCGAGGCCGAAGCGAATGCTCAGCTAAGCCTTGCCGTTCGCGACCTGGAGCGGACCCGGGTGACCGCCCCCTACGCGGGCACGATCAAGCGCCGGCTCGCGGATGAAGGCACCACGGCACGTGTCATGCCTCAGACGGTGGTCCTGGTGATCCAGGAGACCGGCTCGTTGGAGGCTCACGCACGCATTCCGGAGAGCCACCGGCAGCGGATTCGGGCCGGCGAGGCTGCCATCGTGCGTCTGGAAGAGGCTTTCGAGCCAATCCACACGACCATCACCGCGATCGCCGACCACGTAGAGCCCGACAGCCGGACAGTCCTGGTGCGAATTGACGTGCCGAACGAGCACCACCGGTTCAAGGCGGGCGCCTTCGTCCGTGTCGAACTCCAGCTGCAGAGTCCCGACGGCGCCGTCTGGGTTCCCCACGACGCGATCCGCAGTCAAGAGGGCCGCCACTCGGTGCTGCGAGTCCAGGAGGGCCGCGCCGTCGAGGTGCCGGTGGAGCTGGGTCGCGTCTCCGAGCAGGCAGCGGAGGTCGTCTCGGGTCTCGAACCGGGCGACGACATCGTGGTTGTCCCCGCAGCCAGCTCCGTCCGCCCTGGAGCGCCTGTCCGCATCCGGTCGAACCCCGGAGCCCATACGTGAGACTCACAGAGGTATCGGTCCGCCGGCCGGTCTTCGCGGTAATGCTGATCGGGGCCCTCGTTACCCTCGGAATCGTCTCCGCGCCCCGACTGGCCACGGATCTCTTTCCCCGCGTCGAGCTGCCTCTGGTCACGGTGTCCACGGTGCTGCCGGGGGCCTCGCCGGACACCGTGGCACGCGAGGTGACGGAAATCCTCGAGGAGGCGATCAACAACATCGAGGGTGTGAAGGCGATTCGCAGCAGCTCCACCGACTCCCTCTCGCAGGTCGTGGCGGAATTCGGCCTCGACTACGACATCCTCGAGAAGATGCAGGAGGTGCACGGCAAGGTGGTCGCCTCTCGTGGCCTGCTGCCGACCGACGCCGAGCCACCCGTAATCGATCGTCTAGACCCGGACTCCACTCCTGTCCTCGCTTTACTCGTGTCCGGGCCCGGCTCCGTCCGCCAGCTGACCGAGTTCGCCGACAAGACGCTTCGCCGTAAGCTGGAGCGTGTGCCGGGTGTCGGCAGCGTAAGAATCGTGGGTGGACGTGCTCGGGAGATCCGGATCTGGCTCGACCCCGTGCGCCTTGCCGGCTACGGGCTGGCCGTCAATGACGTGATTTCCGCCGTTCGTCGCGAGCACTTGGAGCTGCCTGCGGGCCGTATCGAATCCGCAAACAGCGAGATCGTCATAAAGACCCAGGGCAAGATGTCCTCGGCCGCGCAGTTTCGCGATCTCGTACTGAGTCAGCGGGGAGGAGGGCGAATCCACCTCGGCGACGTCGCCGAAGTCGAGGACGGTCGCGCTGCCGAACGAACCGTGTCGCGTCTGAACGGACGCCGCGGCGTCGCGCTCTCCATCCGCCGCCAATCGGGCGAGAACACCATCGACGTGGTCGATCGGGTGCGAGCGTCGCTCGCCGAGCTTCGCACTTCCCTCCCGCCGGGTGTGGAGATCATCGAGGCCCAGGATGTCTCGCGCTTCATCCGAAGCTCCATTCGCGACGTCACCATCGATCTGGCCTGGGGATCGCTCCTCACCGCGATCGTAGTCCTGGTTTTCCTGCGAAACCCGCGCACCACCCTGATCACGGCGGTCGCGATTCCTACCTCCCTGGCCGCGAGCCTCTCCTTCTTCTACTTCTTCGACTTCACATTCAACCTGATGACCCTGATGGCGCTCTCCCTCTCGATCGGCATCCTGATCGACGACGCCATCGTGGTCGTGGAGAACGTCAACCACCACGTTGAATCCGGCTCGACCCCTCTGCGCGCCGCCGTGGAAGGCACGCGCGAGGTCGGGCTCGCGGTGGTGGCGACGACCCTCGCCCTGTGTGCGGTCTTCGTACCGATCGCGTTCATGGAGGGCATGGTGGGGCGCTTCTTCCACGAGTTCGGACTCGTGGTCGCCTGCGCCGTGGCGACATCGACTCTGGTGGCGCTCTCGCTGACGCCAATGCTGTGCTCACGATACATGCGCGCCCAGGGTACTCACGGTCCCCTCTGGCTGGCCCTCGAAGGCTCCTACCGGGCGCTGGAGCACCGGTACCGGCGCTGGTTGGGTCAGGCGCTCGCGCACCGGAAGACCGTCATGGGCGTCGCGGCGGTGGCTGCATTGGGCGGGATTGCCGTCGCGACGATCATCCCGATTGACTTCATCATCTCGACCGACCGAAGCGAGTTCAACGTTCGTCTCAAGCTGCCGGTGGAGAGCCGGCTCGGTGCCACCGAGGAGGCCGTGGCCGTCGTGGAGGCAACCCTGAGGGAGCACCCCGAGATCGAAACGGTGTTCTCTGTCATCGCCGGCAGCGCCCAGCAGCGATCCGACGAGGCGAGCCTATACGTCAAACTCACACCCAAGCAGACGCGATCGGTGGGAATGAAGGAGGTGATGAGCGACGCGCGCGCCCGCATTGGAGCGCTGGACCTCCCGCTTCGGGAGTTCTCCATCGAGGAGATCGTCTGGGTCAGCCTCCCGGGCGTACGTGACTACCACTTCGCCGCGGCCATCAAGGGATCGGACCCAGAACACCTCCATCAAATCGCCACCGCGACCCTCGCCCGCATCAACGAGACCTCCGGATTCGTCGACGCGACCTCGTCTCACGAGCCCGGGAAGCTCCAGCTGGATCTTGTCGTGGACCACGACCGCGCCGCCGAAGCCGGAGTCTCGGCCGCTGCCGTCGGCCTTTCGGTCAATGCGCTGTTCTCCGATTACAGGGTTGCGAGCTTCGAGGAGGACGGAGAGCGCTACGACATCCGTACCCGCGTGCTTCCGGAGTTCCGCGACGATCCGGCGCGGGTCGGTCTGGTCTTCGTACGGTCGCCCTCGGGTAGCCTCGTCAACGTCGCGGACGTCGTGGAGACGCGTCTCCGCAAGGGTCCCGTGGCGATCGACCGAAGCGATCGGGCGCGAGCGGTGACGCTCTACGCCAATCTGGACGGCAAGGCGCTCTGGAAGGCGTTTGACGAGGTGAGGGACTTCGCGCGAGACGCCGGGCTGGAGGGAGACGAAGAGATCGCGGCCGCAGGCTTCGTCGAGCGCATGCTGGAGTCGGTCTCGTCGGTAGTCTTCGCGCTGGGATTGGCCCTGGTCGCGATCTACATGATCCTCGCGTCTCAGTTCAACTCGTTCGTTCACCCGCTGACGATCATGCTCTCCGCGCCGCTGGCGTTCATCGGGGCGTGTGCCGCGCTACGCCTGCTGGGTCTGCATCTCGACATGATGGGTCAGATTGGCTTTCTGATGCTGATGGGCCTCGTGATGAAGAACGGGATCCTCCTCGTCGATTACACCAACACGCTGCGCGAGCGAGGGCTCGGCGTCCGCGACGCGGTCTTGGCGGCCGCTCCGAGACGGCTTCGTCCCGTGCTCATGACAACATTCTCCACCGTCTTCGGCATGCTCCCGGTGGCTTTGGGACGAGGAGACGGAGCGGAGCTGCGCGTTCCCATGGCCGTCATCGCGATCGGCGGGATGCTGAGCTCCACGGCACTGACCCTGATCGTCGTGCCGGTGGCATACACACTCCTGGCTGAGGGCGAGGAGCGGCTCCGGCAGGAGATCTCACGCCGCTTCGCATGGGCACTGCCGGAATCCCCACCTGTCATCCTACCGACGGCGGATCTCCTCTCATCCGACTCCACAGATGGTTCGTGGTACGAAGATGAGGAGAAGGAAGAGGACTGATATCCAGCGAGTGTCGACGCGGCGCCCGGACGGGTTCCCGTTATGCTGCCCGCGCGTAGCGAAGATGCCCAGGGACGTTCACGCGTCTCGCGTCCCCGCCAGGGGAGGAAGCCGCGCAGCTGATCGAAGCCGGTGCCGGGGTGGATCGCCGAGATTCCGTCACCGGCATGGCGCCGCTCATGGCCACGGGAACTGACCGAATGACGCTCACCAGACGCAGGAGAGTGTTGCGACGGCGTTCTAAGTTCGCACTCACTTCGCAGCGAGATCGGCCCCGTCGTGGAGCGTGGCCCACGAGCGGATGGCTGCCCGCACTTCCTCCACGAATTGCTCAGTGAGATAGGGGGCGAAGGCCAGCAGGCCGTGGAGGGCTCCCTCGGCGAGGTCATCCGGCTGCAGATGGGGCTGCGGTCGCGACGCCACCACGAAGTTCACCCAGCTCGTCCACAGAATGACCGCGATGGTGGCGATCCGCTCGATTTCACCGCCGAAGTTGCGGAGATTCATCTGCCCCTGAGAGACCAGCCGCCGGAACAGGGAAACGAATCGCCCGATCAGCCACCCCTGCAACTCGCGGTAGTCCTCGGCGAGTGTCGGGTCGCGGGAGAGGAGCTCCGTCAAGTCGCGAAAGAAGAATCGGTACTCCCACAGGCTCCGGATTCCGGCGAGGTGGTAGCGGCCGACCTGCGCCGCCGTGATCTCCCCCTCCTCGGGAAGGCGGATGGCGCTTCGTGCGGCCTCGGCGATGCGGGGGAAGATCTCCCGGATGATCTCCTCCTTGTTCCCGAAGTGGTAGTAGAGGTTGCCCGAGCTGATGGAGATGTGGGCTGCAATGCGGTTCGTCGTCACGCTTCGGACGCCATGCGCATTGAACAGCTCGAGACTCGCCTCGATGATCCGCTCGCGGTTTCCCACCTGCCTTCCTCTCGGAAGAAATGGCTTGACACCCGCCGATGATTAGAGTACCAGGTCTAAAAATAGAGTAAAGACCCTAGGCGCCGATCATGGCGGTCGCCAGCAGGAGGCACCAATGAGGACGACGGATCGAAGGATGGCGGGCGATTGGGCAGACCAGTACCGCGAACGGTGGACCTGGGACAGCGTGAGCTTCGGCAGCCACTCGGTCGACTGCTATCCGGGCGGGTGCTCGTTCCGGGTGTACACGAAAGACGGGAAGATCCTCCGCGAGGAGCAGTCCGGCATCCACTCGCCGATCGAGCCGGGAATCCCCGACATGAACCCGATGGGCTGCCAGAAGGGAGCCTGCTGGAGCCACTGCCACTACTCCCCCGATCGCGTCACCCAGCCGCTCAAGCGGGTCGGCGAGCGCGGAAAGGGACAGTTCGAGCCCGTGTCCTGGGACGAGGCGCTCGCCGACATCGCCGACGCCATGCTCGATGCCATCGAAGAGCAGGGTCCGGAGTCGATCATCACACTCCTCACGCCGGAGGTGGGGGCAGTGTGGTCGCGACTCCTCGCCCAGTTTCTGGGACTGCCGACCACGGATGGCAACGCGGAGTTCCAGGACTTCAGTCCCGGCTGGCATTTGACCTGGGGGCTGTTCAACCCCACATCGACGATGGACGACTGGTTCCTGGCCGATCTCACGCTGATCTGGCACGCCAATCCCGTCTACACCAACATTCACTGGTACCACTACCTGGCCGAGTCCCGATACAACGGCGGCGAGGTGGTGACGGTGGCGCCGGACTACAGCCCCTCGGCCATCCACGCCGACTACCACCTGCCGGTGCGGATCGGCACCGACGCGGCGCTGGCCCTGGCGATGTGCAAGGTGATCATCGACGGGGAGCTGTATCAGAAGCAGTTCGTGCAGGAGCAGACCGATCTGCCGCTGCTGGTGCGCAAGGACAACGGCCGTTTCCTGCGCGGGTCCGACGTGGTCGAGGGAGAGCGGGAGGATCAGTTCTACTGGTGGGACACCCTTGCGGGGGTCCTCGCGGCAGCACCCCGTCACACGCTGGCGACGATGGACTTCGACCCGGCGCTCGAGGGCACTTACCAGGTGACGCTCGAGGATGGGAGCGCGGTGGAGGTGGAGCCGGTCTTCGCCCGGTTGCAGCGGCATCTGGAGGACTACACGCCGGAGGCAGCGGGGAAGATCTGCGGGATCCACCCGGAGAACATCCGCAAGCTGGCGCGGAAGGTGGCGACGCGGAAGACCAAGATCTTCATCGGCTGGAACTCGGGCAAGTACTACCACGGGGACCTGATGGAGCGGGCGATGGCGCTGCTCCTGGGTCTGACCGGCAACTGGGGCAAGAAAGGAACCGGCACCCGCTCCTGGGCGGTGATGGGAATGGACGGCACCAACTTCATCAACCGCAAGGAGGGGCCGGGGCAGGAGGAAGCCCAGAAGCTGATCGCGAATTTCATCGCGATGCGGCGTCTGGTCTCTGCCGAAGACCCCTCGATGACGCCCGAGATGATCCAGAACCGCGTGGCGGAGGGGGCGCCCGAGCTCGGTGGCCTGGGGAACACCTTTCCCCCCGCCTTCCTCTGGTACCACCAGTACGGCTACAAGGAGCGCTGGAACGATCCGAAGAACAACGATCCCACCATGGCGCGCCGCTTCGGCGACTACCTGAAGGAAGCCGTCGACAAGGGCTGGTGGGATCCCGTCTACTCGAAGGCATACGAGGAGGTCGAGCCCCGCGTGCTCTTCGAATCGGGCGGCAAGATGCTTCGCCGCCAGCGGGGCGGACAGAAGCTGCTCCTCGAGCATCTCTGGCCGAAGCTCAAGATGATCGTCTCCTGCGACTATCGGATGACGACGACCGGACTCCATTCCGACTACATCCTGCCCGCGGCACAGCACTACGAGAAGCTCGGATACAGCATGCCCTCGGTGCATCACCTGAACTACGTGTTGTGCGACAAGGCCACGCCGCCGATGGGGGAGTCGCTCCCGGACGTCGAGATCGGGCTCAGAATGATCGGGAAGCTCGAGGAGCGGGCCGCCAAACGCGGCCTCAAGGAGTACAAGGACCGTAAGGGGACTGTTCGCAGCTTGGAGAACCTGCTTTCAAGCGTCACGTTCGACGGGGCGGTCGGGGACGAGGAGAGCCGCTTCAGGGAGGCCGTCCTCGACAACGCGGTCTACGGCATCCTGCCCAAGGGGACGACGCTCGAGACGCTGCGCGAGAAGGGGCAGGTCCGCTTCACGAACTGGGGAATGGTCGGGCATGGGATCTCGCAGGCCTCGACAATCCGTCCCGACGAGGTCCACAACCCGCTGCGCTGGCACACCGAGGACAAGGTCCCCTACGACACACTGGTGCGGCGGGCCCAGTACTACATCGACCACGAGTGGTTCCTGGAGGCCGGCGAGGAGCTTCCCACCCACAAGGAGCCGCCCAATGCCGGTGGAGCGAGCCGGCGCTTCCAGATGACCAGCGGCCACAATCGCTGGAGCATCCACTCGATGAACCTGACCAACAACATCATCCAGAACACCTACCGCGGGGAACCCTTCGTCTCCATCAACGATGCTGAGGCCGCCGAGCTCGGCATCGAGAATGGCGAGCAGGTGCGCCTGGTGAGCGACGTAGGCGACTGCCTGCTCGCCGCCAAGCTGACTCCCTCGTGCCGGCCGGGTCAGGTGATTCTATACAACGGCTTCGAGCCCTACATGCACGAGAACTGGTACAGCCAGTCCGATCTCGAGACGGGCCACGTCAAGCACCTGGGGATGGTGGGCAACTACGGACACCTCAAGTACCGCGTCTTCTCCTGGCAGCCGATTCCGGCGGACCGCGCGGTTCGCGTCGACCTGGAGAAGGTCGGCTGAGCCGCAGACAGCGACCTCCCGAACCAAGGTGTGGCCAGCAGACGCCACCCCGCCAATGTCGAAACGCTACGCGTGATCTTCGAGGATCATTGCCGAGGCCTTCTCGCCGATCATGGTACTGGGTACGTTCGTGTTGCCGGACACCAGGGTCGGCATGATGGAGGCGTCAGCAACACGCAGGCCAGTTACGCCTCGGACCCGGAGCCTCGGGTCGACGACGGACAGGTCGTCCCCTCCCATTCTGCAGGTACAGGTGGGATGGTCGCCTCTCCATGCGGTTCTCCGCACATAGGCCTCGAGCTCCCGGTCGGAGTCGATCTCGCTTCCGGGTGCGAATTCGCCGGTCAAGAAGGGTGCGAGAGCATCCTGCGAGAAGATCTCCCGGACCGTTCGTATGCCCGCGATCAGCTGCTTCATCTCGTAGGCCGAACCGATCAGCTGGTGGCGGATGACGGGGGGGTCTTCTGGATGAGCAGAACGCAGGCCGATCGAGCCCTTGTACTCCGGGTGGAGGGCAAGGACGGAGGCATTGACGCCCGGCCGTTTGGAGATGCGGAAGGTCCTCATTCCTGTCTTCTCATCGATGCCCGGGGCATAGGACATGGCCTGAAAGATCAGCTGGAGATCCGTCCATCCGTGATCCGCACCGAGCTGGTTCTTCAAGAAGGCCTGAGTGTGGGCCGTGCACATCGATAGAGGTCCGCGCCGGAACAGCAGGTAGTCGAGGCCGTGCTTGACACTCCTGACGGACATCAGATCGCTATTGATGGTCGGAACATTGACGCCCCACGAGAGGGTGACCACCGGATGCTCTTGCAGGTTCCGACCCACATCGGGACTGCTCGAGATCGCCTCGATGCGGTGGCTGCGAAGCTCGGCCTCCGGACCAACTCCGGAGAGCATCAGAATCTTGGGGGAGGCAATGGCGCCGGCACTCAGCACGAGCTCTTCGTGGCATCGAGCCTGGCAGGTCCGTCCTCGGTGTCGGTATTCCACACCGACAGCCCTCTTCTCCTCGAAGAGGATTCGGGACGCAAACGCGTTCAGGACGATGGTCAGGTTCTTCCGGTGCCTGACGGGACGAATGAAGGCCCTTCCGTTGTTGTGCCGGAAACCCTTCCTCTGATATGCCTGGGCGTGTGCGATCCCTTCCTGGCTCTCGCCGTTGTAGTCGGGATTGGGAGGGATTCCCGCCTGCCCGGCCGCATCGATGAACGCGTCCATCATCACATGCGCCAGGCGGATGTGGGACGATCGCAGCGGGCCACTTCCGCCGCGATGCGGACCAGCGCCCCCCTCGTATGTTTCGATTCGCTTGAAATGGGGCAGGAGGCTCTCGTAATCCCATCCCTCGCAGCCCAGCTCCGACCAGTGGTCGTAGTCGTAAGGGTGTCCACGGACGTAGATCATTCCGCTGATCGAGCTGCCGCCTCCGAGCACCTTGCCACCATGCCAGATGTCTCGGAGACCATGTCGCGAATCATCCGGTTCGGCGAGATACTTCCAGTTGTGTGTCGCGATGGCGCGCATGACCAGCGCGGGTACGGCGATGGTCAAGGATCGATCGGATCCGCCGGCCTCCAGCAGGAGCACCTTTCTTCCGGGATCGGCTGAAAGCCGATTTGCCAGTACACAGCCGGCGGAACCGCCACCGACGATGATGAAATCCCAGGCCTCATTGTTCGAGTTGGCAACCATGACCATCTCTCCCAGTACCGAGTTCCCATGGTAACGCAACGGGATCGACTGCTATCGCCTTCCTGGCCACGCACTCCGTCGTATCCTAGAGTTTCTTCCTGCGGGTCTCGCGAGCACCGTACTGCCGATGGCCGGCAGAGAGACCATGGTTGTTCAGCGTTCAGCCAGAGCAAAAGGACTGTGACCGACCGACCCGATGTCCTGCTGCTGTTCACGGACATGCAGCGTGCTGACACCATCCACGCGCTCGGGAACGACGTGATCAAGACGCCCCATCTCGATCGCCTGGTCAGGGAAGGAACATCCTTCACCAATTGCCACACGCCGTCACCCGTGTGCGTTCCTGCCCGCTGCTGCATGCACTACGGCCTCTACGCCCAGAGGACAGGGGTCTTCGACAATCGTCCGATGATGGATGACAACGGAAGATCCCTGCCGGCCGTGTTGGGGGCCAACGGCTATAGGACTCGTGCCGTGGGGAAGTGCCACTTCACGCCGGACAAGCACGCTCTGCGCGGTTTCGACTCCCGGCGGACACAGGAGGAATGTACATCCGACCCTGAAGATGATGACTACGTGGCCTGGCTCGAGGCAAATGGATATGACTACTATGAAGCCAACGGCGCGCGTGGCGAGATGTACTACATCCCCCAGGTCTCATGTCTTCCGGCGGAGGCGCATCCCACCCAATGGGTCGGCAATGAGAGTGTGAGATTCATACAGGAGAGGGCGACGGTCGAAGAGCCGTGGTTTCTCTTTTCCAGCTACATCCATCCGCACCCTCCCTTTGCGCCGCCCAAGCCGTGGCACAAGCTCTACCGCACCAACGAAGTGCCGTTACCGTTCGTGCCCACCGAGAGCGAGGGACTCCTTACGTGGGTGAACCGCGCTCAGAACAGGTACAAATGGCGCGACCGGGGCATCGACCAGAACCTGGTCAGGACGATCAAGGCGTACTGCTATGCGACCATCTCCTTCGTGGACTATCAGGTCGGTCGAATTCTGGCGGCGCTCGAAGCGACGGGGAGGCTCGACAATACGCTGATCCTTTTCGCCTCTGATCACGGTGAGTATCTCGGCGACTACAACTGCTTCGGGAAGCGGTCGATGCACGACGCGGCATCGCGGGTACCCATGATCGTCCGCATGCCCGCGCGCTTCGAGGCAGGTGTTGAATGTGACGCCGCCACCTCACTCGTGGACGTGATGCCCACCATTCTCGGCGCGGCGGGTTTCGGCAGGGAAGGACTCGACCTCGATGGCCTCGACCTGGCGGCCGTGTCTCGCGGAGAGCACGCCGACCGAACGGTCTACTCCCAGTTCGGGTCCCATCAGCAGGGGATCTACATGGCGGTCAACCGGAAGTGGAAGTATTTCTACTCGGCAGGGGATGACCGCGAGTTTCTGTTCGACCGCGTCGACGATCCGCAGGAAAGCGTCAACCTCGCAGGGGGCGAGACTTCGCGGACGTCCCAAGCGGAAATGAAGCAAGACCTGCTCGAATACCTGCAGAGCGTGAACGCGTCCGAAGCATTCCTGGAATCAGAAACGGGTCTCGAGTGGAAGAAGTACGATCATATCGATCAAACCTATTTGCGGGATCCTGACGCGGGCTTCCTGTTCCAGGACTATCCGAGCTACGAGCTCGACGCGCCCGAGTATTTGGGGAGAGGCGACTCGGAGTAGGGCCTCCATCGACCCCCGGTCCACTTGCCTCCGGATCGGTCGAAGAGAAGCCCTCTCGCAGTGTGGACGGTTGACGCGGAGCCGAGGGGCCAGGAGAATTTCGTTGGAGGAGCGGAGCGATGGATGTAGCGACGAGGAAGGAGAGGGTCTGCCAAGGAGTCGATCGACTCCGCGATACGGTCCTGCGGATCTCCCGGGAGATCCACGCGGCCCCGGAGCTCGCTTTCGAGGAGCACCAGGCGGCGGCGTTGCTGACCGACGCTCTCGAGAAGGCGGGCATCGCCGTCCAACGAGGAGTCTACGGTCTGCCGACGGCCTTCGAAGGACGACTGGGCTCGGGAGACGCGCCGTGCGTCGCTCTGCTGGCCGAGTACGACGCGTTGCCCGAGATGGGCCACGCCTGTGGTCACAACATCATCGCCGCTGCCGCGGCGGGTGCGGCGCTCGCGCTCCGCGAGCTGGTGCGCGAGGGGCCGAGCGATGTGCTGCCCGGGCAGATCCGGATCCTCGGCACGCCCGCTGAGGAGCGCGGCGCCGGGAAGGAGTTGATGGCGCGTGCGGGTGCCTTCCGGGAGGTGGATTTCGCGATGATGATCCATCCGTCC
>Ga0316193_10002000_pt1 | contig 14094 bp, 13 predicted proteins | sample MerIslsedime2_MG_FD_207735 | JGI IMG/M metagenome (GOLD analysis project Ga0316193, IMG submission 207735) | Coastal sediment microbial communities from Maine, United States - Merrow Island sediment 2 | ecosystem: Environmental > Aquatic > Marine > Coastal > Sediment | place: USA: Maine...
CGATGAAGACGCCCGTATTGAGGATATCATTATCGATCCCATTGCCGAGCTGGAACGGCTGGATTGCACACCGCATCCACACATCCCGCTGCCCCCCGATTGCTATGCGCCGGCACGGCGCAATGCCCTGGGCCTGGACCTCAGCGACCAGGCCCAGTTGCAAGCCCTGGATGAACAGATACAGGGCGCATTGGAGACGAGCCTGACGGCAACACCCTTGCTCGCCGAGCTCACCGCGACCGGTACGCCACGACAACTCAGCAACCCGGCCCAGGCACAACAGCATATCGGCACCGTGCTTGAAACCGGGCCCGACATGGTGGCCCAGGCCTTTGACCTGGCCGCTGATGGTTTTACCCAATGGGGTGTGACACCGGCACAGGAGCGGGCCGAGGTGTTGGAACGTTGCGCCACCCTGTTTGAACATCACCTGGCTGAATTAATGGCCCTGATCTGCCGTGAAGGCGGGCGCACCATCCCTGATGCCCTGGCCGAGGTACGCGAGGCGATCGATGCCTGTCGTTACTATGCACAACAGGGGCGACGCCTATTTGGCGCGCCCGTGTTACTCGACGGCCCCACGGGTGAACAAAACACCCTGTCCTTACATGGCCGGGGGGTGTTTGTCTGCATCAGTCCGTGGAATTTTCCCGTGGCGATCTTTACCGCACAGGTGGCCGCGGCCCTGATGGCCGGCAACAGTGTCATCGCCAAACCGGCACGCGCCACACCGCTCAGCGCCTTTCGCGTCATCCAGCTCATGCACAAGGCCGGCCTGCCGAAGACGGTGTTGCACTTCCTGCCCGGCAGCGCCGGACTCTTATCCAAGGCCTTACTCAGCCACCCACAACTTGCCGGCCTTGCCTTTACCGGCGCCACCGAAACGGCCTGGGCCATCCACCGACAACTGGCTGCACGTGAGGGACCGATCCTGCCACTCATTGCCGAGACCGGCGGCATGAATGCCATGATCGTCGACAGCTCCGCCCTGCTGGAACAGGTGGTGAAGGATGTGCTCACCTCGGCCTTTAACAGTGCCGGTCAACGTTGTTCCGCCCTGCGCCTCCTGTTCGTGCAGGAGGATATTGCAGAACACCTGCTTGGCTTACTCGGCGCAGCAATGGATGAACTGCAGCTTGGCGACCCCATGGCGCTCAGCACCGATATCGGTCCACTTATCGATGCCGAGTCAAAGCAAAAGGTCCTGCAACATATTGAAAAAATGAAAACGGCGGGACGCCTGCTCAAGGCCCTGGACTTACCTGCCGGGTTGCAAGGCGGCCACTTCGTGGCACCGCACCTGTTTGAGATCGAACATGCGGGTATACTTGAAGGGGAGGTGTTTGGTCCGGTGCTGCATGTGCTCCGCTATAAGGCGAATGAACTGGATCAGGTCATCGATAGTATTAACGCAACGGGTTATGGTCTCACTTTGGGTGTACACAGTCGCATCGAATCCACTTGGCAACGAGTACAACAACGTGCCCGGGTCGGAAATCTATATATCAATCGCAATATCATCGGCGCCGTCATGGGTGTACAACCCTTTGGCGGCGAAGGTCTGTCCGGCACCGGTTTCAAGGCCGGTGGGCCACATTATCTGTTACGCTTTGCCACCGAGCGCACCACCACCATCAATACCGCCGCCATTGGCGGTAACACCAGCCTGTTGGTCATGCAGGACGAAGACGATGCCACATCGTCCCTGACTTGATCATTTGTGAACGCGGCATGATGGAAACGTTCACGGCCCGCTTTCCTCTCTGGGCCATGCTGCTCGCACTCATCGCCTATATCCTGCCTGATTACTTTATCGGACTAAAGGCGGGCATCATTCCACTGCTGGTCATTATCATGTTCGGCATGGGCATGACCCTGACCGCGGCTGACTTCAAACAGGTCTGGCTGCGTCCGAAGACCATCGCCTTGGGCGTCTTGCTGCAATACCTGTTGATGCCGCTGGCGGCATGGCTGATCGCCCTGGCCTTGCGCCTGCCAACGGAATTGATGATCGGCATGGTGTTGGTGGGGAGCAGTGCCGGCGGCACCGCCTCGAATGTCATCTGTTATCTGGCCAGGGGCAATGTGGCCCTGTCCATTACCCTGACCCTGTGTTCAACGCTGCTGGCCATTGTTGCCATGCCGGCCCTGACCCTGCTCTATGCAGGGCAGAGTATCACGGTACCCGCCGGCAGTATGTTGCTCAGTATTCTTAAGATCGTATTGCTGCCGGTGTTGCTGGGTGTCGGTTTAAATACCCTTTTTCACAAACAGCTTAGGCCCCTCACGCCGTTTTTCCCGGCAGTGTCGAGTCTGGCCATTATCCTCATCATTGCCATTATCATCGCCCTGAACCGGGACAATATTGCGAGCATGGGAACAAGCGTGCTGGTCGCGGTGATCCTGCATAACCTGTTTGGCCTGGCCAGCACCTATGGCATCGCCCGCGGCCTGCGCTACGATGAGACCACGGCACGCACCCTCGCCATTGAAGTGGGCATGCAAAACTCCGGCTTGAGTGTGGCCCTGGCGATCAAATACTTCTCCACCACCGCTGCCCTGCCCGGTGCCCTATTCAGCATCTGGCATAACCTGTCCGGTTCGATACTGGCCAGTTGGTGGCGGCGTCACGATCGGCAATAGTAACAAAAAATTTAGCGCTATTTTATTTCGGGAATTACTTCGCGATCACCCTGCCTTTGACTATAGTTGGATCAGGACGACTGAATCTGAAGTTTGTCATGATATACCTACAACTGTTGTTATTACTCCTCGTGGCCAATGGCGCGCCCATCATTGCACGGAACCTCCTCGGTGAGCATTTCACGACGCCGGTTGACCTCGGCGCGGTATTGAAAAGAGACCAGCGCCGTGTTTTTGGTCCAAGCAAGACCATACGTGGCATCCTTGCCGCCCTGCTCATCACCCCCGTCTTCGCCCACCTCATCGGCATCGGCTGGTTTGTTGGCTTGTTCATGGCCTTATACGCCATGTTGGGTGATCTACTCTCCAGCTTTATTAAACGCAGGACCAATATCGAATCAAGTGGTATGGCCCTTGGCCTCGATCAAATTCCGGAGTCCCTGCTGCCTTTGCTGGTGGTGATGAGCCATGTTGAGATCAATCTGCTTGAAGTGATCCTGCTGGTCGCCGCCTTTGTCGTCATTGAACTCAACCTGTCCAGGATTCTGTTTCACCTGCATATCCGCAAACGGCCCTATTAAAAATGATGTGCGGGACGTCCCTACGCAGGACAAGACAGTTCATGCAGGGTGATCTCCGGTGGGCAATTCAAACGTACATCCACCACGCAGGAACCCGTACCGACTGAGGTATAGCCCTGCAGGCCTTCATAAGTCCACTTCCCGGCACACATCGCCCGGGGACAATGCGCATTGGACATGATCATGGTGCCACCGGGAAGACAGATCTGGCCACCATGGGTATGACCACAGAGCATGACATTAAAATCGGTAAAGGCCGCATGGCGGTAGATCTCGGGTGAGTGAGAGAGGAGGATCGTCACGACCTCATCGGGGATCTGTTCCGATGCCCGTTCCAGATTATCGGCACGATAGTAATGCGGGTCATCGATGCCTGCCAGATAGATGCTGTCATGACCACGTTGCAAGGCGATGGCCTCGTTTAACAGGATCTGGATACCCTGTTGTTCCAACTCGGGGACCATGCGAATACTGTCATGATTGCCCAACACCGCATACACCGGGCCGCTTAAATGCCGGCGCAGATAGTCCATCCCGCTTAAGGCCGGTTGGTAATCACCAAATGTCCGGGCCCGCATATCACCCGTGATGACACAGATGTCATAGTCCAGCCCCCGCAGTTTGTCCGCGATGACCCGGGACATATCCGCGGCAATATCGATATGCAGATCGGAAAGATGCAGAATGGTGAAGCCGTTAAAGGCCGCTGGCAGCGTATCAAGTACAAAGCGGTTTCGCTTGATCCTGATGTCACGGGCATTGCGCCTGCCCCGGCCATGCAGCAGGGAAAGCCGCAGAGACAACCGGATCAGGGCATGAATCGAATACCAGTTTTCGATATGAAAAAAGTTGCGCCCCTGGCCAAACACCCTGGTTTCGTAGTCCCGTTCGATACCAAGCCGTTGTTTGAGATGCCAACGCGCAACCCGCTGCTTTAAATGATCATCAATTTCCTCATCACTCAGCAACGGCATGAATATCCTGGCTTGTATTAATACCCGTAAGACTTGGACTTAGGCTCACGCTTAATGCAGCGATAGACATCAAACACCTGTTTCCCATCCTTAATCGCCGTGCTCGGCACAATCGTATCCCCATCAAGTTGTATTGCCGTATTCCGTCCCAGTGTTTCCAGTTCCTGCTTCACCTTTTTTTCACTGCGATCAAAGCCGGCGACTTGTGACTTGAGTGATACCGCTGCCTTGCCCAGCTTGGTGCAGCTGCTTACCTCGTCCTGGCTAAGCACCCGGACCTTTTTGGCCTCATCGGACAGCTCAACCCAGGTACAGGCCTGCAGTCCAAACACCAGAGAGGCCAGAATAATTATTCGTTTCATCGATTTCTCCTGCTATTTTTATACCCGTTTTCCAACGGCCAAGAATATAGAACATTAAACACGATTGGTAGCCATAACTCACGCATGGATTTTAGTCACATATGCTTGACATATTATGACTCTTTTCTGCTTAACTTTATCCAACTATTACCGATCTAGATAGAACAGGGATAATTCGGCTCAAGGACGGCATGCCATATACTTCAGTATAAAAAAACGGGTTAAACAATGACTGATCTCTATACAATGCAACCAGGACTCGATTTGGACCATGTCAAATAAGCCCTCAAGCCCCAAAGTCGGAATAGTCCTTACTGGTGGTGGTGCCAGAGCGGCCTATCAGGTCGGGGTTCTGAAGGCCGTCGCCGATATACTGCCACGAGGGGCAAAAAACCCCTTTCAGATCATTTCCGGCACCTCGGCCGGTGCCATCAATGCCGCCTCACTGGCCTGTTATGCCGCGAATTATCGTGATGCCGTGCGTCGCATCCTCCTGATCTGGGCCAACTTCCGCGCCCATCACGTTTTCCGCACCGACTTGCTCGGCATCAGCGCGACCGGCGCCCGTTGGCTGGCATCTCTGTTTCTCGGAGGCCTGGGAAAAAACAACCCACAGTATTTGCTCGATCGCTCACCACTACGAGTCCTGTTAAGCCGCTATATCAATACCAACGCGATCCAGAATGCCATCGACAATGGCCACATCCACGCCTTGTGTGTCTCTGCCTCAGGTTACAATTCACATCAATCCGTGAGCTTCTTCCACGCCCATCCCTCGGTTGAATCATGGTCACGCTCGCGTCGTGTCGGTTGCCGTTCACAGATCACGCTCGAACACTTGATGGCCTCCTCGGCAATTCCCTTCCTGTTCGAACCGGTGAAACTGCATCGTGAATATTTCGGTGATGGTTCCATGCGTCAGATTGCCCCCATCAGTTCGGCCCTGCATCTTGGCGCCGAACGCATCCTCGTTATCGGCAACAGGCAGGAAATAAACTTTGCCCCCAAGCGTATCAAAGACCCGCCCTTCCCCTCTTTGGGACAAATTGCCGGTCATGCGCTGGATAGTATCTTTCTGGATAGCCTGGAGGCCGACCTTGAACGCCTGGAGCGCATCAATCGCACCGTCGGTTTGATACCGAAAGAAACCATACAGACCCATGGTATTGATCTGCGTAAGGTTGAGACCATGGTCATCTCGCCCAGCGAAGATCTGGGTAGTATTGCCGATCAATATATCGACAGGCTGCCACTAACCATTCGCTTTTTTATGCGCGGGATTGGTGCCTCGAAAAAGAACGGCTCCAGCCTGGCCAGTTATCTGTTATTTGAAAAGGAGTATACCCGGGCCTTGATCGACCTCGGCTATGCCGATTCGATACAGAAAAAAAATGAGCTCAGGGAATTTTTGCAGATCTAAACCGGGGACTTACTTCTTCGCCCTGAGGATGTCGATAAAGGCATCGGCCACCGGGTGTTCGATATTGGTCCGGTTGCGCGCAATCCATAGTGTGCGCAAGATTCTGAAGCCCTGCACCTTGATATGAAACAGCGCCCCGCGCGCCACCCGTTCCTCCACGGCAAAACGCGGCAGGAAACTGACGTGGTTCCCCTTGGACAGGATCTTGATAATGGTGTCGGTTGAACCGACTTCGATTTGTGGCTTGATGTGTTCGATACCGATACGTTTCAGGGCCTCATTCATGGTGTAACGAATGGACGACTGGGGTTCGCGCAAAATATATGATAGGCCGCTCAGCTCATCGATGGGGAGTAACTCCGTACCCGCAAGGGGATGCTGCATGCCGCAGATGAGCCACAGTTCATCCTCGCGCCACTTTTGCACCAATATCTCAGGATGGTCTGGCGCAAACTCCAGCAGTGCCAGATCCGCCATCCCGGTGGCCAGGTTAGTCTGGATATTGCGGCTGTAACCCAGGCGACTCTCCACCACATAGTGGGGGAAGGTCTCATTGAACTGCAGTAACAACTCGGGCAACAGATACTCACCGATAGAAAAGGTCACCTCCAGACGCATGCCGGAGAGTCCCTGGGCCATATTATTGAGTTCACCCACCAGCAGTCGATTGCGATCCAGCACATGTACCGCCAGCAGGTAGACCTTTTCACCCGCCGAGGTGAGACGCAGGCGCCCTCCGATCCGTTCCATCAGTGCGACGCCATAACACGCATCCAGTGCCCGCAGGCGCTTGGTAATGGCCGGTTGACCGACATGGAGTGTCTTGGCGGCCCCGGTGACCCCGCCCTTCTCCACCACGGCACGTAGGGCGGCCCAGCCATTAATATCGGGAAGGTTTTTATATTCCATATAAGAATATTATAATAAAACCTTTCATTACAAAAGCATGCTAAACAATCTAAAATGATCATGCTTTACTTACAGCAAGTTACCCTTATTTTAATAGCCAGTATTGCTGTCTCCAGGCCCTTTCCATTGCCTTAGTAAGGCCTTGATTTGACACATAACATTCTTAATTGGAATATAAAATAAACAGCTATTAAATATTGCATGGACAACAACGGGCCTAGGAATGATTGCCACAAGACCGACTGACAGTACCGGCAAATGCCACATGTGGACGCTGCTCAAAAATTGGTGCATGAATTGAAGGCCCTCCGATACGCGATGGCTCTTAGTGTCGGCAACCGTTGCCTCAAGGCAAGATCAGGAACGACCGATAGACTATTTAATAATGAACCGGTTTTTAGAAAAATATAAATAGCACAAGCCATGACGACAACTAAGACAACAAAGTCGCTCATCTGGGATCTCCCCACACGGGTCTTCCATTGGCTATTGCTGGCCAGTTATGTCCTGGCCTGGATCAGTTATGACGATAACCGTTTCCTCTTCGTTCATGTCTTTGCCGGTTATGTCTTTTTCTGCCTGCTTGGCTTTCGCCTCATATGGGGCCTCATTGGTACCCGCTACGCACGCTTTCACAGCTTTGCCCATGACTGGTCATCGGTAGGTGAATACCTGAAGGGCCTGCTCACCGGTCAGGCCATGCGCTACATCGGACACAACCCCATTGGTGGCCAGGCCATTTTTGCCATGCTCGCCCTCGGGCTGCTCGTCAGTATCACCGGCATGTTGGTACTCGCAGGTGAAGAAGGACATGGACCGCTAAAGGGACTAATCGGTTATAGCACCGGTATTGCCTCGCACCGGATCCATGAAATCCTGGCGTGGTCGATGCTGGGCCTGACCGCAGTGCATGTCATTGGTGTCATTGTCGAAAGTGTATTTCATAAGGAGAACCTGATCTGGTCCATGATCAGTGGCCATAAGGAAGATGCCGCCGGTGAACCCGGAGTACGTGGTCACCATTATCTTGGTCTGCTGATCATCATTATTGTTATCGTGTCTACCCTGCTCTACTTTCGCGGTTACATGCAAGAGACGTCGGACCATCTTTATCAGCCCTATCAAGGGCCGGTACTGCCCGATAACACTACTTGGCGGGAAGCTTGCAGCGAGTGCCACTTCACATTTCATCCCAGCCTGTTGCCGGCCCGTTCCTGGCAGAAGCTGTTTGACAATCAACACGAGCACTTTGGCGATGACCTGGACCTGGAAGCGGCAACACTGGCGGAACTGCTGAAGTTTCACCTCGATAATGCCGCTGAACAGGGCCTCACTGAATTTGCACGGAAAATTCTCTATTACACCCCTGAAAATAAAACACCGATCCGTATTACAGAAACCGTGTACTGGAAAAAGAAACATGCCGACATCGACCCGGTCTACTGGAGGCATGAAACGGTAAAATTCAAAGGCAATTGTGATGTCTGCCATCTGGATGCCAAACAGGGCACCTATGAAGATTCGGATATGCGCCTGCCCACACTGGACAAGGCGCCTGAAGAAAAACAACAACCTTAATTAAAAAGTTTATATTTTGAAAAACTGATCATGTAGCGACTTTTAAACAAAATAATCTTGATGGAATACTTTATAATTAAACCATTCCCTACGCTGCACAAAGCCAGGCCTTGTACCCTGAATAAAAACTTGCCGACATAAACAAAAAGGCATATATACACGAATCATGCACAACCAAATATTAAAGAGGCGATCATGTTGAAGTCCTTGCTAATCACTATCCTCACCCTGTTCTATAGCACCCTCGTCTTTGCCCAGGATGAAACCATGCTCAATTATGGTTCATTAAAACTGGACCTACCGCAACAGGAACGGTTTTTAAGCGATGATCCCTTTAACATGCAGCCATCGCAACAGGCCGATACTCAGCTCAGTGCGGCAAAAACACCACAGCCCGCTAACATGGCAATGAGCACGGCAAATGAACCCGAGTTTGAAGAAGACTGGTTGACCGCCAACAAGGTACATAAATATCTGGGTATCGGTTCACTCAGCATGGCCATCCTGGCGGCCATCGCCCCCAAGCCACCGAAGGACAATCTCGATGATGGCATGCACAAAGACCTGGCCGAGGCGGCCGCCTTGCTAGGTGGGGCCGCCATCGCCACAGGACTGGTCTTTCACTACGATGACATCTTTAACAATGGCTTCTCTGACCCGGACAATCTACACGCCCTGTATACCACCATCGGTGTACTCGGTTATGCCCTGGCGGTAAACGATGCCCCCGATGCACAGCACGTTGGCTATGGCGCCCTTGGCGCCCTGAGCATGATCATCGGCATCAAATACACCTGGTAGAAATTCTCAAGCATGAGGACACAGTATATGAAGAAAACCTTATTTGTATCGATGTTAGTCTTACTAAGCCACACGGCCATGGCACAGACCGTGGTTGATGGGGCCCTCAAGAGCTATGCGGAAAACGGTAAACTGAAATTTGATGCCCAGCGTGGACAGGCGCTATGGGTGAAAAAGTTTTCCAGCAAAGACGGGAAGCTACGGCAATGCTCTCTCTGCCACGGCGAAGACCTGACAAAAAACGGTAAACATGCCAGGAGTGGTAAGCTGATCAAACCCATGGCACCATCCGTTAATCCTGAACGTTACACCAAGATGAAGAAGATCAACAAATGGTTCAAACGCAATTGTAAATGGACGTTGGGACGGGAATGCACCAATCAGGAAAAAGGTGATCTACTCAAATATCTCTCGCAACAGTAATCTTACAGGTCCTTATTATGAACAAATATGTTATTTCTATATCACTCATTATCACCATCCTGTTTGGTACTGTACCTGTATCACAAGCCGAAGAGGGTTTCTTTTCCTGGTTCTTTAGCTTTGAACGGCGCAAGGGGGTCAAGCCCGTCACAGATGGAGTCTATAACGAAGAATGCGGTGCCTGTCACTTCGCCTATCAACCCGGCCTATTACCGGAAGCCTCCTGGGAGAAACTCCTCACACGTCAGGCCTTGGAAAAACACTTTGGTGAAAATGCCGAACTGGACGAAAAGGTGCGCCAGCATATCCTCAAACTCGCTCTCGCCAATTCAGCGGACAAGTCCCGCTATAAACGCTCCAAAAAGGTTATGGTCTCGCTTGATGACGACAAGGCACCACTGCGCATTACCGAAGTGCCCTATATCAAACGCAAGCATCATGACGTCAGGGAAGATGTGGTGAAACACAGTAAAAAGATAAAATCCATGAGCCTGTGTAACAACTGCCACAAAAAGGCCAAACACGGCATCTTCGATGATGACACCGTGGTCATCCCCGAGTATGGTCGCTGGACATGGTAGCTAGCTGCTGGTCTTTCACAGGACCATGAGGTAAACGCTACCCTCTCTTATTCACTTCTCCCATTCAAGACATGGAAACGGAGATAAGATAGGTATCAAAGAATAAAATAGACCAGCGCACTTAAACCTGCCGCGATTGGCAGCGTCAGTACCCACGACATAAATATCTTTGAAATCACCCGGGGATCACCTTGCCGGGTGATGATACCAATACCAAACAGTGAGCCCACCGAGACATGGGTGGTGGACACCGGCATCCCCAGGCTACTGGCAAAAATAACCAATAGCCCGGTACTTAAATTTGCACTCAGGCCCTGACCGTGATTAAGGGCGGTGATCTTTTTTGACATGGTGTGAGCAATTTTCTTTGCATTAAGCAAGCCGCCCAGGGCCATGGCAAGGGCAACGATTAACATACTGAACTGTAGCTCCAGTAACTGGAAACCAACCAGCAGGGCCATGATCTTGGGTGTATCGTTCAGGCCACGCGCAAAACTGACAATACCGGCACTGATAAAATGTAAACCATCCATGATCTTCTGCAGTTCTATCCCAAACACATGACCAGAGTAGCGCAAGGCGCAATTTTCCACACTATCCATTGACAACGTGGGTGGCGTGAGTGCTCGATAGCGCATGCGTTCCTGCGATGCCGCAACAAGCACGGTCTGCTCCGTTTCACCGGCACAAATACACCATTCCTTGTTGATCCCGGTCTTCAGTCGAACATAGCGAAAGACGGCATAGAGTAAGGAACCCAAGAGGATGGCGAGCAAGGGACTGAACAGCAGCGGAAGCACAAATTTGTTGCCGAGCACAGCCACATTGACCTTGCTGCCAACCGCCATAACACCGGCACCCAGCAAGGCCCCGGTGAGACTATGGGTGGTGGAGATGGGAAATCCGGTCAAGCTGGCCGCAATGACCGTCAAGCCTGCACCCAGGGCAACCGCAGTGAGAAATTGAAGTGATGTCGCCGTGGCATCGGGCACCAGGCCCTTACCCGAAAAGTGCTGTAACAGTTCCTGCGCAAGAAAGAGGGAACAAATCGAACCGGCTAAGGTGGTGATGGTCGCCCACCACAAGGCGCGCTTGTAATCCAAGGTATCACTACCGAACAGCGTCGCCACGCCCTTGAAGTTATCATTGGAACCGTTCGAGTAGGCCAGAAAGCAGGTGGCCATAAACAGGCTGAGTAATAAGCTCATCGTATCAGTTTCCCTTTTTCAGGGAAGTCTAGTCGATAACACCTGACGGATGTGTTTTGTGATAAAAATATGATAATTACGGGAACCAGTCCCTGGCAACCGGTAGCTTGCAGCCTGCAGAACATTTTATTCATTCATCAATAATGTAAGCACATCATTAATAATCTTTCTGGCCACATCATAGATAGCGGGTTGTTTACTGGCACGCGGACCGGCAACATTGAGTATGACGACCTTGCATTCTCTTATGAAGGTGTTTATCCGAGTCACAGCTTGATCAATATCTGTCTCGGCAAGATCAACAAGACAACAGGGTTTATCATGTGTGTAACAATAATCCAGCGTTTGCTTCGTCCCCCCTTCCAATTCACCAGCATAGATAATGAGGGTGGCATCACTATCCAGTACATTGCGCCGGGTACGTTGACTGTAACTTGTATGCGGCATCTCCTGTAACGGATAATGTGCCGCTATCACCCCATCCTCGGCGATGCGCCCCTTGGGACACCAGCCGCCACAATCGAGCTTTAATTCCAGTGCGGCATCCAGTGCCGCACGGTCAACCCCAGTTTGTCCACCCGATATGATTTTGATCATGATTTGACATCCTGATATATCGATCGCACCTTCACCCATCCTCCTACTATACTAGGAGGAACGATAAATCATTGGAGTAAAATTGTCCGCCGCAAATATACATTGTTTTGCCCTGCGTGAATTATCACCCTTCATGGGGACCATTCAGGTGATCGAGTCAAGAGAGGCACAGGCATCGACCCATAATGGTCAGGATTGGCGCATTCTGGTTCGGGTGTTTGATGCTGCACAACAGTGGGGCAGTCTGGCAATACCGAATAAACAACAAAATATATTATACGGTTTCTGATCAAGGCAAGGCGGACTTGAATCCGTTCCTCTGACACCGCTTGTGAATGCAAAACAAATCAATACCTCCGTGAAGGCCCTGCTCGAGGCTCTACCCGAGTGTGCAGCACAAGCGCCCTTCCCCTTACGTGACACCATTGAGCTTTGGTTACTACATGAAAAGACGGGCTTACCCCTCGCCCTGCTGAACAGCTGTCACGACAAGGGGCATCTGCTCAGCGTCCGTCACCCCAGCTGGCAAGCGACGCGACGCAGTGATCACAGCTTTATCAGCCAGCGCCTGGTGGCACAGCAGGGTGCCGATGCCCCGGCCTATCTATCACGCGACTGCCTGACCCAACTGATCAATCGCGCTGCAGGGCAGACCGCAAAGGCACAATGGTTTGCACGTCAGGCCGATGGTTCAGGCCATGGCCTTGCAGGTATTCATCTTGATCCGGCATGGCAACAGCGACAATTGCCAAATTCTGATTTTCCTGAACTGTTGTTACTTGAAACCTGGCAGGATGAAGACGAACAGCAACTCATCAATGATTATATCGCCTGGCAGGCCCCGTACTTGTTAACCCTGCCCACCCTCGACACACAAACACGACAACGCATTGAGGTACTGGCCTTTCAACAGGCATTAAAGGTGCGAGGTTTATATCAGCTCTATCCCGAGGTCATCGATCATGCTCGCCTCAAGGCGGTATTGGTGGAAGCAACCATGCGGCGAGGCAGTCCCCAGGCGGATGCACTAGACACGCAATAAATTGAATTTGTAGGGTGCGCAGGACGGCCTTAATATTTAGTGCACGGCAGTATGCAGCACAAATGACTTCACCACGGCACACCAGGCACGGGCCAGATTGTCGAGATTATAGCCGCCACCACCCATGGCGATGATGCGGCCATCACAATACTCATCGGCTAATTCACAGAGTCGAGCTGCGGCATGGGCATGGGACTTTTCTGTATATTGCAGATGGGTAATGGGATCGCCATCGAGGCTATCGGCACCACATTGCAACAGGATGATCTCCGGTTTCGCATCACGGATAAAGCTTTCCGCCTTGTCCCACACCCGCATAAAGTCGGCATCCTTGGCACCCATGGGCATGGGGATATTGAGCTTGGTGCCTTTTGCCTCGCCTTGGCCTGTCTCGTTTGCAAAGCCGGTGCCGGGATAGAGAAAATGACCATCTTCATGAACGTCGACAAAGGCCAGGTCCGGATCACCCTCAAAGCTGTAGAACACACCATCGCCATGATGGGCATCGATATCGACATAGGCCACCCGCTTGATACCATGATCGCGGCGCAGGACTTCAATAGCGACACCACAATCATTAAAGATACAAAAACCCGCGGCACCATCACGCTGGGCGTGGTGTAGACCGGCGATGGGCACAAAGGCACGCCTGCATTGACCTTGCATAAGCTTCTCGATTGCATCTAAGGTCGTCCCCACGACGGTCGAGGCTGCCTCGAACATACCGCTAAATGCCGGTGTATCGCCGGCATCGAGATAGCCGCCGCCGAGCTCAGACATGGCCTTTACCTTTTCGACATAGCCATGTCCATGGAAATACTCAACCTGCTCCTGTGTGCTACTGACCGGTTCACAGAGCTGGACCTGCTGTTGCAGGTGCTGGCGTTTGAATTCACTCTCAAAGGCCGCATGCCGGCGTGGTCCGAAGGGGTGCTCCGCACCAAAATTGTATTTCGACAGAGCCACACCAAGATA
>Ga0316193_10002002_pt1 | contig 14089 bp, 11 predicted proteins | sample MerIslsedime2_MG_FD_207735 | JGI IMG/M metagenome (GOLD analysis project Ga0316193, IMG submission 207735) | Coastal sediment microbial communities from Maine, United States - Merrow Island sediment 2 | ecosystem: Environmental > Aquatic > Marine > Coastal > Sediment | place: USA: Maine...
ACCACGCCTGGGTCTCCGACTTCGGCGTAGCGCGGGCCCTGGAGGAAGGTGGCGGCGAACGTCTCACGGCGACCGGCATCGTCGTCGGTACGCCAGCCTACATGAGTCCCGAGCAGGCCGGAGGAGAGCCGCTGGACCAACGGAGCGATCTGTACTCGGCGGCCTGCGTCATCTGCGAGATGTTGTGTGGGACGCCGCCGTTTGCATCGAGGACGGCCCAGGCGACGATGGCGCTGAAGTTGACGGAGGAGCCCCGCACCCTGCTTACGGTTCGCCCTTCGGTGCCCGCCGGCGTGGACGCGGTGCTTCGGAAGTCGCTGTCGCGTCTGCCGGCAGACAGGTTTGGTTCGGCGGAGGAGTTCGCCGGCGCCTTACGGCGAGAATCGAGCGATACCGTCGATCGCAACTCGGACTCCAGCCTGCCTCCAGTCGCTCCTAAGGTCGGGAAGCTGACGTTCTGGGAGGAACTGCGGCGCCGCAAGGTGTGGAGCGCCGGCGTCGTATATGCCGGAGTCGCGTACGCACTGATCTCCGCGGCTGACATCGTTTTGCCGTTGCTTGAGCTCGATATCGCAATGCGTTCCCTGATCTTCCTGGCGCTCGCCGGACTTCCCGTGGTGCTGTTGCTCGCGTGGGCGTTCGAGATCGCTCCCGAGGAGGGAGTGCGGAAGACCGGGGCCTGGAAAGTTCCGAGCGACAGCGATGGTCGAAACTGGCCGTTGCTGTCGACCAGCGCCAAGGTCATCCTCGCTGTGCTGCTCGCGCTGCTCGCGGTGTGGTTTCTCGTCGTCAAACCGCTGCTGCCCGGCTGAGCGGGCCGGACGGCACCTCGCGAACTCAGAACACCGAGAACTTCAGCCCCTCCGTGTAGTGCTCGGGACGTTCCCTGACATCTCGGGTCAACAGCGCAATCTCCTCGGAAGCCGCTTCGATGTTCTGCAGCGTCGCCGTGAGGCCTACGTACAAAGAGGAATCGTTGACCATCAGCCCCAGACTTCCGTCTCCGCGGTCGATCTTCCCGAGTACGGAGGCAAGCGACTCCGAGGTCTGATCGAGGTCGGAGCTAGCAGCCGCGAGTCGGGCGGTCAGGGAATCGAGATGAGACACGGTCCGGTCGAGTTCGGGGCCGGAAGTGATCTCGGCAAGCCGGGCCGATGTAGCCGAAAGCCCCTGGATCAGCTTCTCGATCGACTGGGATTCCCGCGCGAGCAGGGTCTCCAGCTCCTCCATCCCGCCGGCGAACGAGCCGATCCCCGACTGCGCGTTGGCGATGGTGGAGTCGTTCAACAGCTTGCGGACCTGAGCCAGGACCTCGGAGGCCTCGCCACCGAGATCTCCGACGAGGTCCTGGAGTCCCGGCCCTCCGCCGGCCGCGTAGATCGTATCCCCCTCGTTCAGGGCCACCGTCGACTCCCCCGGAAGCAATGCGAGCGCTGCCATTCCCATGATTCCTGCCGTCTGCTCCTTGGCCTGAGTGTCGATCGGCAGGGTACCCCGGTGCGTGATCTCGAGCTCGAGCACAACGCCGTCCGATCGCAATTCGACGGTCTTGACCGAGCCCACGTCGACGCCCAGCAGCGTGATGCGCGTGCCTTCACCTATCGCGCCTGCCTCGGGGGCCTTGGCAAACAGCTTGAACCTGGGGGTTCCGGGCTGAGCACCGCTGATCCACAGGATGCCCATGGTAAGGGCGATGAAGGCGAAGAACAGTAGCGCTCCCACCAGAATCTCGGTCCGAAGCTGGTCCCGCAGTCCGGGATCTCTCATCCGTCAATTCCCTCAGTTTCAAGCTTGGGGTGCAGGAAGTCCTGAACGATCGGGTCCCGCGACTCTCTGAGTTCACTTGGAGTGCCCGATGCCTGTACCCGACCGTTGGCCAGCAGTACGATCCGGTCGCCGAGAAAGAAAGCACTCTCGACATCGTGCGTGACGATGATACTGGTCGCCCCTAGCTCGCCCTGCAGACGCGCGATCAACCGATTGATCACATTTGCGTTCACCGGGTCGAGCCCGGTGGTGGGTTCATCGTACAGGATGTACTTCTGTCGCCCGACGATGGCCCGTGCGATAGCCACCCGCTTCTGCATGCCACCCGACAGTTCGGCCGGGAGCAGGGAAAGAACTTCGTTGCCAAGGTTGACGTGTGAAATCGCTTCCAGGACCAGTGGGTCCGTGTGAGCGTAGACCTTGCGGCAGTGCTCCTCGGACAGCCCGAGCTGGATGTTCTGGCCGGCGGTCAGAGAGTCGAACAGGGCCGCGTTCTGAAACACGTAGCTGATCTTGGACCGGATCTCCTTGATCTCCTTGCCACCGGCACGAGGGACGGACATCCCTTCGACCAGGATCTCCCCGTCGTCGGGGTCGAACAGGCCGACGATGTGCTTCAGCAGCACGCTCTTTCCAGTACCCGACGGGCCCATGATCACGAGGCTCATGCCTTCATGGATGTCGAGATCGACCCCGTCCAGCACGGCCTTGTCGTTCAAAACCTTTCGCAGGCCCCGGATCTCGATCACTTGGCAAATCCTCCGGAGCTCATTGGAACGCCTTGTAAAGCGGGGCGAGGACCACGTCGAGGATCATGATCGCGACGATGATTGACACCACGGCGTTCGTCGCGGTACGCCCGACTCCGGCCGCACCGCCCTCGGCTTGCAGTCCCACGTAGCAGGCCGTGAAGGTGATGGTAATGCCGAAAAAGAAACCCTTGACGAGTGAGAAGATCAGGGAAGCCGCATGGTAGTAATTCTGGACGCCGTAGATGTACTCGTGCGTCGTCATCGGAAGCAGCGCGATCGCTGACAGCCAGCCGCTCCATATACCCACGATATTCGCGAAGATCACGATCGGGAGCATCATGACTGCCCCGGCGACGACGCGCGGCGCGACGAGCTCTGTGACGGGATCCCGGCCGAGTGTGCGCAGAGCGTCGATCTGGTTGGTGACCTTCATCGTCCCCAGCTCCGCCCCGATTCCCGAGCCCACGCGTCCGGCCATGATGATGGCAGACAGAAGAGGGGCGAGCTCGGTGAGCATGCCCGCGGCGACCGTATTGCCCACGACCCACAGCGGAATCTCAGTGAACTGATAACCGCTCTGCTGAGCCAGAATCGAACCGCTGAGCGCCGCGACCAGGAGCACCAAAGGCAGGCTGTCGATCCCGATCTTCTTCGCCTGGATGAACGCCTCGCGGCGATACTCTCGCGGCTTGAGCACGGACACGAATGTCGCGGCCGCAAGAATCCCGGCCCGACCCAGGTGGCGCGCAGCAGTGAGCCCGCCGTGGCCGATGCGTGCCAGGAACCTGGCAGCTCGACCCGGTGGGTCAGTGTCTACTCGCTCGTGTGAATCCAGTGCGTCCCGGGAATCCACGGACCTTCTCGAGGGTGTGTACGCTGGAGGGAGCGGGGCCGGACGGTGTCTCGTTCGGCGCGGACGAATCGCTCCGCGTCTGTCACAGGCTCACAAAGCTACCACGATCGGACATCCGTGCAACAGCGGATTCCCGGCGACTCAACCGATTCCGGTATCCGTCGCCGTCGCACCATGATTCGACTGACCGGGTGTGCTGTCCGGTGCGGCTGCCGGTGGCGGGCGCTGTACCGGACGTCGGCTGTTTCCCGGACGCCGCCGAATGGGCGCGGCGTCGGTCGGCGGCATGGAATCTACGTCACGTAGAGTATCGGTGGCCGGGAGGGAATCGCCCTCTGCGGCCGCGGGGTCGACAGTCTCATCTGCAACAGCGGGTACCTCCAGGTCCGGATCAGCAAATCGGGCCCCACGTTCGGCGGTCCGAGCCTCGGAACTGTCTGCTGTGCCCCGGCCTGTGTCCATCGCGGGAGTATCTGTCACCGGAAGGCTGTCCTGACCGTCCGATTCCTGAGACTGGACGACGGAATCCGCCTGAATGGAATCCAGGCGAACCGCTGAGACTTCCAGGGAATCTGCGAACGACTCGATCCGTTCCGTGAGAGACTGCATTCTGCCGGGTTCTGACCCGACCACGTCGGCGAACTCGACCAACTCGGCTGCCGTGACATCACGACGGATCAGTATTTCCGTCCGGACGGAATCCGCGAGGCGATCCCGTTCGATCTGGCCCCGGGCGTGCGGTGGTCGGCGCCGCAGGTTTGCCAGCTCTCCCATGACCGCGACGTATGAGTCCTCCGGGATCGGAGTGAGCAGCTCTTCGCTCGCCGTCCGTGTCTCGCAGCCCGCGAGAAGCGACAGGATGAGCGCGAGAAAACCAAATCGTGAGATCGGGGTCATGGGCCAGACGCTAGACACAGGACCGAGGCGTGTCAACGAGACGGAGCGCCGTTCGTTGAACCCCGGTGTGGAGCGGGCTAGGTTCGATCCAATCCCGCCGGACGATCCGGTGGACTCCCTGTCACTGACAACTGTGGCTCTCTCATGCTCATGCCCACGTTTGCTCGCGGACACTCCCGCTCATTAATTCTGGCGCGCGCCGGCGCGTTAAGCCTCGCGTTGGGGATTCCAGGCGCCGCTCCGATCTGCGCACAGGAAATTCCATCGCCGAGCGAGTTCTTCGGCCTCGAAGCCGGCGAGCGATTTACGGATTTCGGATCGGTGCAGAGCTATGCCGAGGCGCTCGCCGCCGCGTCAGAGCAGGTGGAACTCCACCGCTACGGCGTCACACCGGAAGGTCGACCTCTGCTGCTGCTCGTTCTGAGCCGGGCTGGCACGCTGAACCAGGTGGATCGGAGTCTCGAGTCCCTCGCCCGCCTGACAGAGCCCGATCTGCCGGCCGGTGACGCATCCGAGATCGCGCGAGGGGAAAAGGCCGTCGTCTGGTTCACGTATGGGGTTCACGGAGACGAAAGCTCATCCACGGAGGCCGCGCTGTGGACGGCCTGGGATCTGGCATCAGGGACGAATGGCAGCTCCGGAATCCTCGATTCGCTGATCGTGGTCATAGATCCAGCCGCGAACCCGGATGGAAGAGACCGCTACGTCCAGTGGTATCGAACGGTACGGGGAGCTGAGCCGAATTCCGAGCCATCATCGGCGGAGCATGACCAGCCCTGGCCCGGCGGCCGATTCAATCACTACTTGTTCGACCTGAACCGGGATTGGACCTGGGCATCGCAGCCCGAGACCCGGGCGCGGCTCGCCGCGTTCGGTCGCTGGAGGCCCGCGGTACACGTGGACTTCCACGAAATGGAACCGGGCAGCACGTACTTCTTTTTTCCCGCGGCGTCTCCAGTGAATCCGATCTATCCCGAGTATACGCTGGACTGGGCGGCCTACTTCGGCCGGGAAAACGCGCGGGAATTTGACCGGCGCCGGTGGCTCTATTACACGGAGGAGAGATTCGATCTGTTCTACCCGGGCTACGGAGATACGTGGCCAAGCCTCGTCGGCGCGATCGGGATGACGTACGAACAGGCGGGGGGCGGTGGGGCCGGACTGGCAGTACGACGGGCAGATGGAAGCATCCTTACCCTCGCCGACCGACTCGAGCACCATCGGGTTGCCGGACTCACGACGCTTCGGGCCGCGGCGGCCCGCAAGTCAGATCTCCTGTTGGACTACGCGGAGTTCCACCGGAGCCTGCGCGAGGGGTATCCCGATGTGCTCCTGGTGCCCGGTGAACAGCCGGAGGCACTGGACGCGCTCTCGGCGACACTGCTGAGGCAGGGGATCGAAGTCGAGCGTGCCGCGAAGGCGTTCGAGGCCAGGGCATCCCCCCACGCCGGCTTTGATGAACGGGACGAGTTCCCTGAGGGGACACTCCTGGTCCGGTCCGCCCAGCCCAGGGGCAGGCTCGCCGTAACGCTCCTGCAGCCGGAAACCCTGCATCCGGAGACTGGCTCCAACCGTACCTATGACATCACGGCCTGGTCCCTGCCGTACGCGTTCGGCGTCGAGGCTCACACCGCGAGCGGCTCCATCGGGGCCAAGTCGTTCGAGCCGCTGACGCAACCGCCGGGCTCGGCGAACCGGGACGTTCCTGATCAGGGCCCGAGTCCGATCGGCTGGCTCGTGCCCCCCTCGCTGGAGAGTGTCGGTCCATTGTATCGCTGGCTCTCGGCGGCCGGACGAGCTGTGGCGCTGGAAACCGAATTCGTGTTGGACGGGCGTCGGTGGCCGCCGGGTACGCGATTCGTGATGGCGGACTCGGGAAGCGCCGGACGGCTCATCGAGTCCGGGCTCGACGAGCTCGCGGTCCCGGTCAACTCCGGGCTGACCGAGGAGGGAAGGGACCTCGGAACGCCATGGTCGGTGAACATGAGACCGGTGCGAATCGGGGTATTTCGAGGACGAGGCATCTGGCCCACGAGTTTTGGAGCGGCCTGGTACTTCCTCGAGCAGATGGCGGAAATTCCCTTCGATGCTCTCGATCTGTCAGAAGCGGCCGGATTGGACCTTTCGAAGTGGGATGTTCTCGTCGTCCCGGACGGCGCGCCCGGCCGTTCGCTGGACGAGCGAGCCACACAGGCAATCGACACCTGGCTTAGAGCAGGGGGAACTCTCGTAGTCTCGGCCGGGTCGGCCCGGTGGGCGAGCGGGGAATTCACCGACATCGAGGCTCGCTCGGCGGAAGTGGACTCGCTGCCCCCGGAGGAGCGGCGTCAGCGCGCGCTCCTCACCCGGTCGGAGAAGCGCCTGGAGCGCTGGGATCGGGCGGTGAGCGGTGTCATCCTGCCCGTGCAGGCCGACCGGTCGCATCCGCTGGCCTGGGGAGTGGGTCTGGGGAACACGGCCGGCCGGGAATTCGTGCTCCATATCGCGGACCTGTCGTTCGAACCGTCCGACGCATTCGAGACGGTGATCTCTTTCGAGCAGGATCTGCAGGCCGTTTCGGGAGTGATGAGCGATGCGAAGCTGGAGGAAATGTCGTCCTCTTCGTGGCTGGCCACGGCTACGGTCGGCGACGGACGCATCGTCCTGTTCGCCGACGATCCCCTGTTCCGACTGATGTGGCCGTCACAGTTCATTCTGTTTGCGAATGCCCTGCTGCTTGGACCGGTCATGCGGTGACAGACGGCAGAAAACCCGCCGTCCCGGCGGGTTTTCTGCCGTTTCGGCAGGTGTCGCGGGGCATGCCTCTTGCCCGGTCCAGGGGTAACTCTGACAGGAGGATTCCGAGGATGATTGACGAGCACGATGCCGGCGCCGGATCGGAAACACCGAACGAGTCTCCGGAAGGTGCTGAGGCAGAGCAGGCGGAGCGCCCGGGTCGCCCGGGTCCGCTGAGCGAGATCCAGGGGTTCGTGGAGGATATGTTCGAGAATATCCGGACCCTGGGTCCGACGGTCCCAGGTCGCCACCCGCGGATGGAAATGGCCGAGTCGTCGAATGCCTACTACTACCAGCTCGATCTGCCGGGAGTCACTCGTGACTCGGTAGAACTGGAGACAGTCGGTGACGAGCTGCGACTGAGTGGGCGCCGCGCGCGGTCCGAGTACCCTGATGGGGCCGTCGTGCAGCGAACAGAGAGGGTCTATGGACGGTTTCAGCGCACGTTTCGAATTCCCAGTGACGTGGACGTCGACGGGATCCGGGCGAAGCTGGAGCATGGAATCCTGGAGCTGCGTCTGCCGCGGCGCGGAGACGGAGACGGAAGGAAAGTCTCGATCGATTGAGCCGAACAGGGCATGAAGAACCCGGGGGCATCCGTGTGCCCCGGGTATCCAACATGAGGAGATCCAGGAGCGAATGATACCAGCTGAACGACTGACCGTCAGGGCGGCCGAGGCTCTGAACACGGCCGCCGAGTTGGCGAGGAAGGAAGGAAACCCGGCTGTTGAGGACCTGCACCTGCTCGCGGCGCTGCTCGAGCAGGACGGGGGGATCATCGATCCGATCCTTCGCAAGGTGGGAGCGGACCCGGCAGTCGTGGCGAACGGTGTTCGGTCCGGTGTCGAACGTCTGCCCAGGCAATCCGGGGCGGCGCCGGCAGCGAGCCGGGAGCTCGTGCGGATTCTGGACGACGCAGACTCAGAAGCACGTTCCCTGGGCGACAAGTACGTGTCGACCGAGCATCTCCTGGTAGCGCTGGCTGGCAAGGCGGCCAGCAGCACCAGTGCGGTCCTGGCTGCGGCCGGGGCAACTCAGGAAACTTTACGCGAGGCGCTCACCGCGGTGCGCGGTCCTCACCAGGTCACCGATCAGGAGGCCGAAGGGAAGTACCAGGCGCTCGAGAGGTTCGGAGTCGATCTCACCGAGCGTGCCCGGCGTGGCGAACTCGATCCCGTAATCGGTCGGGATCCGGAGATCCGGCGGGTGATGCAGGTCCTGTCCCGCCGGACGAAGAACAACCCCGTACTGATCGGGGAGCCGGGCGTCGGGAAGACGGCGATCGTTGAAGGGCTCGCTCAGCGCATTGTCGAGGGCGATGTGCCGGAAGGTCTGAAGGACAAGAAGCTCATTCAGCTCGACATCGCGGCCATGCTCGCCGGTGCGAAATTCCGCGGCGAGTTCGAGGAGAGGCTCAAGGCCGCACTGAAGGAGATTACCGAGGGCAAGGGCAAGTACATCGTCTTTCTCGATGAACTGCACACGATCGTCGGAGCGGGGGCCGCCGAGGGAGCGGTCGACGCCGGAAACATGCTCAAGCCTCCGCTGGCACGCGGAGAGCTAAGGATGGTGGGAGCCACGACGCTCGACGAGTATCGAAAGCATATCGAAAAGGATCCCGCGCTGGAGCGCCGGTTCCAGCCGGTGTTCGTGGGCGAGCCCGGCGTAGAAGAGACGATCGCCATACTGCGCGGACTGAAACAGAAATACGAGGTACACCACGGAGTTCGGATCACAGACCCGGCGATCGTCGCTGCCGCCCGCCTGTCGGATCGCTACATCGGGGATCGATTCCTGCCTGACAAGGCGATCGATCTGATCGATGAGGCTGCTTCGCACCTTCGCATCGAGATCGACTCGATGCCGGAGGAGATCGACATGCTGGAGCGGCGACAGACCCAGCTGGAGATCGAGCGGGAGGCATTGAAGGAGGAAAGTGATCCCAAGAGTGCCGAACGACTGGCCGGACTGGAGGCCGAACTCGCCGAGATCCGCGAGGAACTGGCGGGCAAGAAGGCCCGTTGGACGCTCGAGAAGGAGTCCATTGAGCGCGTCCGTGAGCAGAAGCGGCTGATCGAGGAACTGGGGGTCCAGGCCGAGCAGGCGACGCGCACGGGTGACCTGCAGCGAGCGGCCGAGATTTCCTACGGTCAGATTCCGAAGGCACAGGAAGAGCTGGAGGCGGCCGAAGCGGAACTCGCGCGCATGCAGGAGGATGAGAGTTTCCTGACCGAGGAGGTGGGGCCGGAGGACGTGGCCGAAGTGGTCGCGAACTGGACCGGCATACCGGTGGCGCGGATGCTGGACGATGAACGAGACCGGCTGATGAACCTGGAAGACCACCTGCACGAACGGGTCGTGAGCCAGGACGAAGCGATTACGGCCATTTCGAACGCCGTTCGCAGGAGCCGGGCGGGGCTCCAGGATCCGAATCGACCGGTAGGCAGTTTCATCTTCCTCGGGCCGACCGGGGTAGGTAAGACGGAGACGGCCCGGGCGCTGGCGGAGTTCCTGTTCGACGATGAAGATGCGTTGGTCCGACTGGACATGTCCGAGTACGGTGAACGTCATGCGGTCGCCAGGCTGATCGGCGCCCCGCCGGGCTACGTGGGTTACGAGGAGGGTGGTCAACTCACGGAGGCGGTTCGCCGCCGGCCATACAGCGTGGTGCTGTTCGACGAGATCGAAAAAGCGCACCCGGATGTGTTCAACGTCCTGCTTCAGATCCTGGACGATGGACGACTTACGGACGGGCAGGGGAGGACGGTCGATTTTCGGAATACGGTGATTATCCTGACCAGCAACATCGGAAGCTCGTGGATCCTGGAGCATACGGGAGAAGACTGGGAACTCGTCGAGGTGAAGGTCCAGGAAGCATTGCGACAGGGCTTCAAGCCAGAATTTCTGAATCGCATAGATGAAACGATTGTATTTAAACCACTTACCAAAGAACATCTCGAGCAAGTCGTGAAGTTCCAACTCGATCGCCTGCAAACGTATCTGAAGGAACGGGCAGTGACCCTGGAAGTCACGCCTGAGGCACGCCGACTGATCGCCGAGGAGGGCTACGATCCGGCGTTCGGGGCAAGGCCGATGAAGCGTGCGATCCAGCGCATGGTGTCGGATCCGCTGGCCATGGCGTTCCTCGACGGCCGGTTCTCGGATGGAGATACGATTCGAGTGGACGCCGGGTCAGTTTCGGAGTTGGAATTCGAGCGTATCGAGCATTGACCGCCGTATCGGTTAGAATAGACACCGATTGTCGAGGCTCGGGCCGGCGCGCTGCGCGCGTGGTGGCCCGAGTCCGTGTTCTCAGGTTCTGGAGGGTCCAGTGATCCGATTCGCCCGTGCTCATTCCACCTGGCTTGTTGCGCTCGTGTTCGCTGCCACAGGCCTTTCGAGTTGCGCTTCGTCCGGCAGCGGGGGTAGTGCGGGGGCGAACGAAGCAGCTGGTGCGGCTACTTCAGAAATGGCGGTGCGCGGGTTCCTCGACGCAGCCAACGCCGAGGACTTCAACCGGATGATATACCTGTTCGGCACTGAAGACGGACTCGCCGTGGACGAGTTCGGAATCCAGGATGTCGAGGCGCGGATGATCTTCCTGTCACAGCTGCTGAAGCACGACAGCTATACACTCAGCCAGGTCAATCTCGCGATGCTCGGGCCCGACCGGGTGCGCTACGAAGTCAGAATGTCCGGCACCCGAAAGGGAAGCGTGATCGTCCCGGTGATCGCGGTTCCGGACAATTCCGGTCGCTGGTACGTGGAACGACTGAACGTGGATGCGCTTACCGCCGGGATCTGATTCGCGGGCGCAGCGCCGTATCAGCCACGGCAGACGGGGACGCAGGGATTAAGGGGTCGGAGCTGCTTCGCTCAGTTCGATCAGCACGCCTCCGGTCGTTCGGGGATGGAAGAACGCCACGCGGTGGCCACCGGCGCCGGGCCGGATTCGAGGTGGAAGTGCCTCGAGGCCTGCGGCTTCGGCCGACTCGAGCGCGGCTTCGAGATCGGAGACCGCCAGGCAGACGTGGTGGACGCCTGGTCCGCGTCTGTCCAGATGTCTGGCGATCGGAGAATCGGGATCAGTCGGCTCGAGAAGCTCGACCCGCCCGGGTCCTTCGCCGAAGAACGCGACGCGGACCTTTTCGGCGGGAACTTCCTCTTCGCCGGAGACGTTTAGTCCGAGAATGGCCGTCCAGATCGGGATGGCCTCGGACAGGGATTTGACCGCGATTCCAATGTGGTCGATCTTGTCCAAGCGAATTCGCTCCATGGGCGGATCAGTGCCGGCAAGGCGTTCGGTTCGACGCCGCTGTCGGTGTTCAATCTAGGTGTCAGGCAGGCTGGGGTTCAACACGAAATCGGAGAGTGAGACGTGGCAAGCGCCGAGATCAAGCAGATCACGGATGAAAATTTCGGGGCCGAGATCGAGTCTTCCGAGGGCCTCGCGATCGTGGATTTCTGGGCCGAATGGTGTGGTCCGTGTCGGATGGTGGGCCCGATCATCGCGGAGCTCGCTGAGGAGTACGCAGGCAAGGTGAAGGTCGGCAAGCTGGACGTTGACGAGAATCGGGTTACTGCGGGGCGTTTCAGCGTCCGTTCGATCCCGAGCATCCTCTACTTCAAAGACGGTGAATTGGTCGATGCCGTCGTCGGGGCGTACCCGAAGAAGTACCTCGAGGAGAAGATCCTGGAGTACGTCTGAGGTACGGCAAGTCGGCCGGGTTCGCACCGGCTCCAGTTCGCGCCCTCCGCACCTTCGGGTGACGGGGGGCGCGGTCTTATGATCCGTGAATCAGCGGTATTCCTCGTCGGGACTCCGATCGGGAATCTCGATGACCTGTCTCCCCGTGCAATCGAAACGCTCGGTGTCGTCGATGTGGTGTACGCAGAGGACACTCGTCGCACCGCGGGCCTGTTTCGTCGCTTCGGGATCTCGACACCTCTCCGTTCGCTGCATGAACACAATGAAGCCGCTCGTGCCGCGGAAATCATCGAGCGACTGCAGTCGGGACAGAGTTGCGCGCTCGTGACTGACGCCGGAGCCCCGGTTGTGTCGGATCCCGGCGCGCGACTCGTGCGAGCCGTGACCGAGGCCGGGTTTCAGGTGTTCGCCGTACCGGGGCCCTCCGCGGTGACAGCATCGGTCGGGCTTTCAGGTCTACCCGCCGATCGGTTCATGTTTCTCGGATTCCCGCCCCGCAAGGGACGTGAGAGGGCTAACTGGCTCGAGCAGAGCGCCCTCTCGCCGATCACGATAGTCGCATTTGAGGCTCCGGGCCGGGTCTCAAAGCTGCTGTCCGACTGGCAGGCCGCGGGTCTGGGGGACAGAGCGTGCTGCGTCTGCCGGGAGATCACTAAGCTGCATGAAGAGGCCCGCCGGGGAACGGTCGCATCCCTCGTGGACTATTACCAGTCGAACGAGGTACGAGGTGAAGTTACACTGGTCCTCGAAGGTCGTCCGGATACCGGTGCTTCGAGCGCAGACCCGGTAGCCGTGCGGGCGCAGGCCCTGACTCTGGTCAGAGACGGGCTGAGCACCAGGGAGATCGTCGACCGGCTTCGGGCGGACTTCGGCCTGGCGCGAAACGAGGCGTACGAGATTGCCGTCGCAGCAGGGGATGAGGAGGGGCGGGATTCGTGACCGACGCGGATGCAGAACGGCAGCTCCAGCGGGCAGATGAGCTCGCCGCGCGGCTCAGGTTGCGTGTCGGGCTCGTGTTCGCGGCCGTCGCGCTGGCAGCGGCGCTGCTCGTCCCGGCCGCGCTGTCGTGGCTTCCAGTCGCCTGGTGGAGCGTCCCCGGGTCAGTCCTGCCGCTGGTCGCGACTGTGGCCCTTGTCATGGGTGTGTCGTGGCTCGTGCTGCGCGCTTCCCGGGCCCGTCGGCGTCTCAATACACGGGAGCTGATTCCGGAGATCGAGACCAGCACCGGTCTACGCCGCGGAGAGTTGGAGGGCGCTCGCGAACTCTCTTCGGTGCCCCGTGGTGCGTCTGCATCTCTGGCGAGGCGGCAACGCGCGCGCGTTGCCGATAAGCTCACCGGACGGACGGATTGCGATCTACTTCCGATCCGCGAACGCGAGTCCCGAAGGCGTCTGTGGCTGTCGGCAGCGACCTCGGGGCTGGCCTGTCTTGCTCTCCTTGTGACAATTGCGCTCAGACCTGCTGAATCCAGCGCGGCTGCCGTCGCACTCGCCCGCCCGTGGCGCCTTGCGTTCCCTCCACCCCCACCGCCCATGCGGATCGAGGGCGTCGGAGGACCGGTGCTCAGAGGTGAGCGGGCGAGGGTCAGAGTTCACGCGCCGGACCGACGGATCGTGAGACTCAACTGGCGAGTCGAGGGGGAGCCGGTGAGAAGCGCGGGCGTATCTGTGAATGCGCCTCGTGGAGCGGCAGAGGGCGAGACGGGTCCCGTGCATGTTCCGATGGCGGTGTGGGCGGAGGATATGGATGGCCGGGAGTCTGACACACTGGTAGTTATGCCCGTGGACCCGCTTCTTGCGACGGAATTGCAGGTCATCGTCCTCACGCCCGACTGGGCAGGGGGGTCGTCCGATACGCTCGAAAGTCCGATTTCCTTGCTGACGGTGGAGCCGGGCACAACGCTTCAGGTGTCCGGCCGCACGAACCACCCGCTACAGGCGGGATCGTTCATATCCACCCCCGGAGATCTGGCTGTCGCCATGCGAATCGCGGAGAATCGGTTCGCAGGTGAGCTTCGGCCGGTCGAGGACGGCAGCTGGAGCTTCGAGTTCATCCCGGTTACGGCGGTGCCTGGCGTGCGTCCTCCTCCGCCGCTCGAGATCCGTGTCGTCATTGACGGACCCCCGGTGGTGCGGGTGATCCGGCCGGGGCGAGACGTCGAGGTGACGGTCGAGCCAACCCTCCCGCTCCTGGTTGACGCCTCGGACGACGTGGGCATTCAGCGACTCGACCTGGCGACCTGGAGGGTCTCCGCCGCCGGACTCAAAGAGGATCCTGTGCGCTCGAAGCTGGCCGATGGCTCGGGAGAACCCCGGCGGATCATCCGGGCGGAGCTGC
>Ga0316193_10002005_pt1 | contig 14074 bp, 13 predicted proteins | sample MerIslsedime2_MG_FD_207735 | JGI IMG/M metagenome (GOLD analysis project Ga0316193, IMG submission 207735) | Coastal sediment microbial communities from Maine, United States - Merrow Island sediment 2 | ecosystem: Environmental > Aquatic > Marine > Coastal > Sediment | place: USA: Maine...
CCCGGGCCTTGTCCGGTTCGAGACCTTCAACCAGCTCCCAGTTGACCGTCAGGGCAGGTGCACCGCCGCACGCACCGGCACACTCGACGTGTTCGACGGAAACCATCCCGTCCGGCGTCGTCTCGCCGTCGAGCACGCCGGTCTCATCCTCAATGGCAGAGAGGACCGCATCGGCGCCGCGCAGGTAACACGAGATCGATGTGCAGACCGAGACGAGGTACTGCCCGACCGGAGCACGTTTGTACATCGTGTAGAAGGAGGCGACAGCCTGGACCTGAGCTGAAGAGAGTCCGGTCAGCTCGGCGACCTCACGCATTGCGTCGTCGTTGACGTAGCCATGCTCATGCGCTGCGATGTACAGCAGCGGCATCGCTGCCGATCGCTTCTCGGGATACCGCTCGAGCAGTTCGTTCGCCCGCTGCTGATTCTCGTGGCTCCAATGGCTGATCATCGGTCTACGTCCCCGAGCACAGGATCCAATGAAGCAAGGGTGGCGATGACATCGGCCACGATGAGGTCCGTCATCATCACCGGAAGTGACTGAACGGTTGCGAACGAAGGTGTTCTGACATGAAGTCGCCACGGCTTCGCTCCGCCCTTGGAAACAAGGTACATGCCGAGTTCGCCGCGCGGGGACTCAACGGCTTGGTAGACCTCCCCGGCCGGCGCTTTGAAACCCTCAGTGAACAACTTGAAGTGGTGGATCAGCGCTTCCATCGATTCGTCAATGCGCTTGCGCGGCGGCGGAGTGATCTTCCGATCGTCGGTGCGGTAATCGCCGGCCGGCATCGTCTCCATCACCTGTTCAACGATGCGGAAGGACTGCCTGATCTCCTCCATGCGCACCAGGTAACGGTCGAACACATCGCCATGTTTGCCGAGCGGAACGTCGAATTCGTATTGTTCGATCCCGCTGTATGGGAAGGCCTTTCGCAGGTCGAAATTGATGCCGGCGGCCCGGGCGATGGGTCCGGTGACGCCGTATTGGTGTGCCTCGGCCGGTGTGATGACACCAACACCTTGAGTTCGGTCGAGGAAGATCGGGTTGCCGTTGAGGAGATCCTGATAGTCGTCGAGACCGGCTCGAACGGTATCGAGGATCCCTTCGACGTCGTCCTCCCAACCTTCCGGAAGGTCTGCGGCCACACCACCGGGCCGGATGTAGTTGTGGTTCATCCGGAGCCCCGTGACCTTCTCGAAGAAGGCAAGCACAGACTCGCGTTCTCGGAAACCGTAGATCATCATCGACAGGGCCCCGATATCCATCCCGAACGTTGCAACCCAGATGAGATGGCTCGAGACTCGATTGAGCTCGGTCATCAGCACCCGGATTGCCTGAGCCCTTGACGGGATCTCAACGCCGAGGAGTTGCTCGACGGCGAGCGAGTAGCAGAGCTCGTTGTTCAGCGGAGACAGGTAGTCCATCCGGGTGACGTTCGTGCCACCGGAGATGTACGGCAGCGTCTCGGCCGTCTTCTCCATTCCCGTGTGGAGGTATCCGATAATCGGCTTCACACGCCGAACGGTCTCACCCTCCAGCTCGATATGCAATCGGAGCACACCGTGCGTCGCCGGATGCTGCGGACCCATATTGAGTATCTGGCGCTCGTCGCCGATGATCGTCTCGTCTTCGAGGTAGTCATCGTCGACGACAACTCCGCGCTGGAGCTCGAGACCCGGTTCGAGGTCGCGAGGCAGCATCTCCTGAGCGCCTTCGTCGGTCGCGTCGGCGATCCAGTCCGGCTCTTCTGTCCCCGCAACCCAGATGTCGTGTTCCCGGAGACGGTCGGCCGAGTCCATCGCGCCGCCGGTCGTCTCGACCGGCGGATCGTCGCTCAGGACCTCGGCATCTCCTTCAACGGTGTCGGGTATATCGCTCATGAGGACTTGTGTGATCCCTTGAACTGCACCGGCACCGCTCCGATGCTGTAGTTCTTGCGGAGCGGATGCCCTTCCCACTCGTCGGGGAGCAGGATCCGAGTCAGATCGGTGTGTCCTTCGAACACGATTCCGAAGAGGTCCCACGCCTCGCGCTCGTAGAAGTTCGCTCCGGTGTAGATCGACGATATCGAAGCAACGGTGGGTTCCTCCCCGGGGATGCCGACCTTGATGAGGAGACGTTGGGTGTGCTCCATCGAGAGCAGGTTGATGACCATGTCATAACGCGGCTCTCGATTGAGGTGATCGACTGCACAGGCGTCGATAAACGTCTCGAAGCCTGCGTCCTTCACCGCCTGAACGAAAGCCAGGAGGTCGTCGCGTGGAACGATCGCGGTGTCCTGCCGGGGACCAACAATCGGTTGGAACGACGTGAACTCGACCGTTGCGAAAGACTCGGCAAGTCCGGCGAGGATTGGGTCGTCCGGCAGATCGCGAACATGGGCACCCTCGACCACATCGTCCGCCACATCCTGGGGTGTTGCTTCGTCGCTCATCAAACGATTCCCGTCGAGCGCCGGATCTCGCCGGACATGATCTTGTCTTGAAGTGTCAGGATTCCATGCATCAACGACTGCGGCCCTGGCGGGCATCCCGGGACATAGACGTCGACCGGCACGATCTCATCGACGCCCTGCACGAGGGCATAGTTGTTGAACATGCCGCCGGTCGAGGCGCACGCTCCCATTGAGATCACCCACTTCGGCTCGGCCATCTGGTCGTAGACCTGGCGGAGCACCGGAGCCATCTTCTGCGATACGCGCCCGGCGACGATCATCAGGTCTGCCTGGCGCGGGGATGCGCGAAAGACCTCCATGCCGAACCGCGCCAGATCATGGTGCGCGGCGCCGGTGGCCATCATCTCGATCGCGCAACACGCAAGCCCGAACGTCGCGGGCCACATCGATCGGGTGCGCGTCCAGTTGACGCCCTTCTCCATCGTCGTGAGGAGGAAGTTCGGGTTGCTGGTTTCGCCGGCCACTAGGCGGCTTCCTCAACTGGCGCATCCGGCGCTACCACCCTGCGGTAGCGAGCCCGGGTCGCAACGTTCCAGTCGAGAGCACCGCGCTTCCAGACGTATCCGAGCGTCTCGATGAGGAGCACCATGAACAGACCGACTGCAGCGATTCCGGCCCATCCGAACTCGTCCATACGAACGGCCCACGCGAAGAGGAAGATGATCTCGACGTCGAAGATCACGAACAGCATGGCGACGAGATAGAACTTCACCGGGAACCGTTCGACGGGCTCTTGGAGGGGCACGATTCCGCACTCGTAGGGAGCGAGCTTCTCGGGTGTTGGGTTGTTTGGGGCGAGCTTCCACGAGATGAGCAGAGACACCACCGCGAACGCGAGTCCGAGGAGGAACATCAGGGCGATCGGCAAGTACGCGAGAAGATCCATGTGCAGGGCGAGAGTCTACGGTTCTCCCGCGCCTTGCCAAACCGCAACCCGGCTTCGCCGGGTGTACTCCGTGGCACGTACTTCGCAGCCCGGAAGATCAGCCGACCTGAGGTCGGTGCTGGTAGCTGGTAGCCGGCAGCTGGTAGCTCGCCCTCCCCTACTGTTCATGCATGCTCGAGTTTGCGAATCGTCCCCTGCTTCGGTGGGCCGCCATCGGCGACGCAGTTGCCCTGGTCGCCCTCACCATTGTCGGGTTCCTGACCCATTCGACGTTCGACGAGACCTGGCGCCTGGTCGTTACGACGTTTGGTGTGGTCGCAGCATGGGCTCTGGTCGCTCCATGGTTTGGCGCGTTCTCCACAGAAGTGCTCACACGTCCGACGGCCGTGTGGCGGATTGCGTGGGCGTGGGCAATCGCTGCGCCGGTGGCCGGCTTCCTGAGAGCATGGGTTCTTGGCGTAGCCGTGTCCGCCACCTTCATTCTCGTGATGATCGCGGTCAACGGAGCTGTGCTCGTGGTCTGGCGTGCAACATACGCCGCGATCCAGCAACGCCGCGAGTAGTCAGGCCTTGATTCTGCGAGCGCCCGGCATCTCGACCGCCCGTTCAATCGCGACGTAGACCTTCTCCGCCATTCCCCGCTCCTCCGGCTCGAGGAGGTTCGCCATGACCTTCAACACCCACTCCATGAGCGGCCGCGACCTCATGCCAACGGTCGTCAGTGTTCGCATAACCGACGGGTTCCCGATCGCCGATACGAAGATGCGCGCGACGCGGTGGTACGCCGCATACTCGGCGGTGAGCAGGTCTTCGTATGCCGCCAACGCATCCGGGTCATCGGCCGCCAACGCATCGGCAATGAGCCCCGCCGCGACGCGACCGGTCTCATATGCGTAATCAATGCCTTCACCATTGAACGGATTCACCGCGCCTGCGGCGTCCCCCACGAGCACCCAGTTCCGACCGGACTTCGGTCCGACGGAGAACGCCATCGGGAGCTTCCCACCGATTGGACGGGTGACGGGCTCGGGCCCGACGTGCCAGTGCTCGGGGAGTTCAGCGAGGTACGCCTCAAGGATGCGACTGGTATTGATGTCTTTCCATCCCTTGAAGGTGGAGACAAGGCCGGCTCCAACATTGACCGTGCCGTCGCCCATCGGGAACACCCATCCGTAACCGGGCATCGCCCGGCCTTCGCTGTCCCGAATATCGAGCTGGCTCTCGATGAAACCATCGCTTGAGTTCGGGCTCTCCCAGTACCCCCGGACTGCAAGGCCGAACGGGTAATCCCTCCGCCGCTCGGCACCAAGCTGCCGGCCAAAGCGAGAGAGTGAGCCGTCGGCCACCACGACAAACCGCGGCACAACAACTTCGGAGTCCTCACCCTTGCGCCTCAGTTCGACGGCCGTGAGATCCCCGTGGTCGACGACCGCAACCGCTTCGACGCCTTGGAGAACCGTCGCCCCTGCCGATTCGGCGAGCACCGCGACCCGGCTGTCGAGATCGGACCGTCGGAGTGTTGCCCCCCAGTTCGGATAGACAGAGTGTTCCGGCCAAGGCATCTCCAGCATCACATCGCCGGCGTAGGAACGTAGACCCACAACCCGGTGGACGTCGGGACGGTCGAAATCGAACCCCATGTCGACCAGCTGCCGTACGGCTCTCGGGGTCAGGCCGTCGCCGCATGCCTTCTCTCTGGGATAGTGCTTCTTCTCGACGAGCAGCACGTCAACGCCGCGTTGCGCGAGCCAGAATGCCGCGGACGCACCGCCTGGGCCACCGCCGACAACAAGCACCTGGGGACTAAGGGACATAGCGGAGAGGCTAGGTCCGACAGTTCTATTGCGAGACGTTGTTCGGCGTCAGCCCTCTTCGATCTCGAAGCCACAGGCCGTCTCTGCGGTCTCCACGTCGAGCCCGCCGAATTCCACGCGTTCGAAGAGCGTGACTTGGGCGATCTCGAGCTCGGTCAGCTGCCCTTCGAACCCTGGCATTCCTCCTGCCACCGGAGTGTCGTTGGCACCGTAGGTCGCGTCCGGCCAGTCGGCCGATCCGAGCGCAATCCACTCGATCTGAGATGCGCACGCCTCTTCCGGGAACGTCGCGAGCACCGCGCCGCCCGCCATGGCGGGACCCGCTCCGCCGCCTCCGGTTGCGCCATGGCACACGGCACAACCGGCGTCGTAGATGGCTGCCCCGGCCGAGAAGTTGCTGACTACATCCACGCCGTACTCGCCGCCGCCGCAGCCCACGGCGTTGCCGGTCGCCGGATCGATGGCGAGCTGACCTGCGCTTCCGCACGTCGGCTGGTTCGGGACCACAACCACGTAGAGCACCGCAAGAAGCGGAATGATGATCAACACCGCGGCAAGCCACGCCGGGTAGCGGGAACGCGGAGACGCCGGCACTTCGGGCTCCGGTTCCTCGATTGACTCCGGCTCGACCGGACTTGGTATTTCCACTTTCGGAGCCGGGCCGACGTCGGATGAGTCGACGAGCTCCTCGAGGGCTTCGGGCTCGTCGATATCGGAACTCGGCTCGGGCCCGGTTGCGGCTTGACCCCCTCCGTCGGCGGGGGAGGAATCTGAAGCGACCGGCGCCTCCAACAAGCCTTCTTCTTGAGCCCACTCAAGCAAGACGTCGTCGACCGAACCGCCAGCCGACTTCGCTCGAGCCTTCGCCGAACGCTCAACCAACGACTCCGGCATCCTGCGCGCTTCGGCGACTGCGGCGAGCAGCGCTGCCCCCGACAAAGCACCCGAAGGCGCGCTTGCGGCTTGACCCTCTCCGCCACCCGGCGGCGGCGGGTCTCCCTGGGGGGAAGGGGCTGAAGGCGAGGGGGAGGAATCTGAAGCGACCGGCGCCTCCAACAGGCCTTCTTCTTGAGCCCAATCGCGAAGGATGTCGTCAACAGCAACTCCAGCGGTCTTCGCCCGGGCCGAGGCGGACCGCTCGATGAGGGATTCGGGCATCCCGCGCGCTTCGGCGACTGCGGCGAGCAGCGCTGCCCCCGACAAAGCACCCGAAGGCGCCGTTGCGGCTTGACCCTCTCCGCCACCCGGCGGCGGCGGGTCTCCCTGAGGGGAAGGGGCTGAAGACGAGGGGGAGGAATCTGAAACAGTCAAACCTTCCTCTTGGGCCCACTCTTGGAGGACATCGTCAACCGAACCGCCGGTCGCACTCGCTCGAGCTTTGGCCGACCGCTCGATCAGCGACTCGGGCATCCCGCGTGCCTCCGCGATCGCGGCGAGCAGCTCAGCCCCGGAAAGGGCCCCCGTCGCGACAGCCGCGGTATCGGAACTCGGCGCGGGCACAGCTGGCGCTTGACCCCCTCCGCCGCCTTCGGCGGCACCTGCCCCTGAGAGCGAGGGAGCCGAGGAGGAATCCGCGGACGGACCGTCTTCACCCACCCACTGGGCCACCACCGCTTCGGTGGTGGAACCTGATGCTTTGGCGCGTGCGCCTGCGGATCGCTCGAACAGCGAGGCCGGTGCTCCGTAGGTTGCTTCGAGTTGCTGGAGATTCTCTTCCATCGCTACCTCAGTGAGAGCAGGTACTCGGAGAGGGCATCAAGATCGCCCTGGGTCAAATATCGATACGACGGCATGATCGACCACGGCCGTTCGGCCCGAGGGTCGTCAAGATGCGCCATGAGGCCGTCGGCGTCGTCGATGCGGCTGCCGATATGCATGAGGTCGGGTCCAAGGCGTTCGACCCCGACGAGCGCAGGAGCTTCATTCACGTAGTCCCCTGCAACACTGACCGGACCAAGTCCAACGTCCGGGACAATCGGTCGCACCGCCTGGGTATGGCATGCAATGCAACCCTCGCGAATGTACACGGCCCTGCCATCGGCTGCCGCGGATCCCTCTGGATACGACCGTGCCGTTTCGGCGAGGATCGTGGCATCTGAAACACTCACATCGAGCCACGGCACGAACACGGTGAGAATTGCGACCACCGCGAACGCGGCGATGATGCCGCCGCGCAGGGTCGGGCACGATATCGACGCACCGTCTCCTGCCAACTGAAGATCGAACGCTTCGTCGTCGATGTTCGCTTCCGGCTCGGAGACCCGCCAGGAGGCAGTGAACACCACAACGAGGAAGAGAAGCTGAGCAACGGCAAACAAGACAGTCCCGCCAGCGCGGATCGCGAGGAACGGTTCGAGCACCCAGTCCGAGAGCGCCCAGCCCTCGCCCACGGCGGTGAACTCACCCGTGTTGACGTCGGCCGACCATGACAGACCGGTTGCTACTCCCGCAATCCACATCGCAGGGATCGCGACGCCTACACCGGTGAACGAGAGTCCGAGATGCCAACCGCCGAGTCCTCGATGGCCGGTGCCGGCGCCGGTGGCGTGATAGCCGAAGGCGAAGAGCCAGAACGTGAAAGCGCCGCCGAAAAGCAACAGATCGCCGGCCGCGGTCCACTCGGTCAAGCCGACAACCGAACTCGAAGTTCGGAGCGCTTGGACGAGGTTGTGAACGGGGACGAGCACGAAGAGGAGCATTCCGACGGCAGCGAATGAGAACGTGACCCGATCGTCAATGAACCGGGCGCGACCGCGCATCGAAATGGAGAGATCCCGAGCGATCAACGCGACCGGAACGAACAAGGCGATCGAGAATGCGACGCCCACACTCTGGAGCCATCCCGGGATGGGGCCATAGACATAGAGCACCGGCCCGGTGGCAGCCCAGACAAAGGCGAGGGACCAGAACCCCAACGCAGAGAACGGTGACCCTTCGAACGAGGACTGCCCGGTGAGCTGCGAAACGAGGTAGTAGAGGAATGCTATGCCGGCGGCCGCGAACCAGAAGCCGGCGAGACCCGCCCGGAAGAAACCGATTTGCATCGCACCGACCGCGCCCGGCAAACCGGGAAGCAGCGCGAATGCGACAAGGAGGACCGCCCACCAAGAGGATCCGAGCAGATACCACTGTGCGGGGACCAACTGGCCCACGTCCTGGGCGATGGTCCGGGTCACAACCACCGTCGAGAGAATCAAGCCGATCAGCAGGAGGGCCTCGCTGAACACGGGAGCTTGGAGGTAGGGGCGTCCGTCGCTCAATCCCGCCAGGATCAGGACGGCTCCCGATGCAGCCGCCACAGCGATCGCGATCAGGGAGACCAGCGCAAGCCATTCACCCTTGACCGATCGGCCCGAGATGCGCGGCAAAACGAAGTAGACCGCGGCAAGGAAACCGAGGGCGAGCCAACCGTAGAGGAACAGGTGCATCGCGGCCGCCGAGAGCCGCCCATACGACAGCGCCGCGATACGGGCTCCGAGTTCGGGGAACACCAGCTGCAGCGACGCCACAGACCCGGCCACGACAGCCAGGGCAAGGAACACAGCCGCTGACATGAGATGCCAACGCACGTTGTCTTCGACGCCGGAACGTGCGTCGTCCGGTGTCGCTTCCTCCGCGTTCACGATTGCGCTGTCCTCCGTCGCCATTGCAGGCCCATCTCTGCGGTGAGCGGCCGAAAGCCTAGCCGGAGACATCTCGGATCACAGGGTGAAATGGGGAATCGATCTTCTTTCGAGAACGGCATTCATACCTTCTGAGACCTCGATCGGTACCCGGTTCCAGGCTTTTGTATGCGCGGCGGACTCGTTCGGCATAGAATCGCCCGCGTGCGGAGGACAACGAAGTGACGAACGGCAAGAAGCTCGCAGTGGGTCTCACGGCGATCGTGCTCGGCATCGTGGTGGCGATCGCCGCCTCGATGTTCGTACACGCAGCCGAGTCTCCGACCACCGACGCCGTCGGGAACGAGCTCTACTCGCTGGTCCCCCGCGGATGGGTCCCTGCGACGCTCGGGCAACTGGTCGCGATCGGCGGCATCTTCATGATCCTCGGCGGTGCGACATTTGGCTTCGTCTACGGCCGTCCGTTCACGTGGGCTCGCGCGGCGATCGGTGCCTGGCTCTTCACGGCCATGGCGCTCGTCGTATTTGCCGTGATTCCGAACCAGTGGGTGGCGTTGACCCAAGCGTCGCTCGAGTGGACCCCGCAGAAGATTCTCGTCACGATTCCACCGGCGCTCGTGCTCGGAAACGAGATGTCGATCTCCTATGCGACCCTGCAGCAGATGATCGTCGGAGGGTATCCGGTCGTGATGCTCATCCTCATCGCGACCGTGATGGTGCAGTGGCAGAAGCGGACCCGAGCGGTGAAGAAGCCACGGCCGACACCGGTATCGGGATTCGGCCGCCCGATGAAGGACGGACCAGGATGACGTTCACACGGACCCACGGCGACCTGGTTGAATTCTCGGGTGCACAGCCCGGCTGCAGGAGCGTGAACAGGTGACGGACGAAAAGGGCAACGGCAAGAGCGTCGGCGGCGCCGTCACCGGTGTGATCGACCATATCCGCGAGAGCCAAGTTTGGACCTCGATCTTCCGACCAGGCTCGCCGATGCGCGTCGACAACCAGGACACGCCGCGCAACCGGTCCTATGTCGTGATGAACAACGTGCTCTACCACCTGCACCCGGTGAAGGTGAAGCGCCACGGTGTCCGTCTCTCCTACACCCTCTGTCTCGGCGGCCTGAGCTTCTTCCTCTTCATCGTGCTCACGATCACCGGCATCTTCTTGATGTTCTACTACTCGCCGACGTCGCCGCAGGCGTACTACGACCTCCAAGCGCTCAATACCGACGTGGCCTTTGGACAGTTGGTGAGAAACATGCATCGTTGGGGTGCACACCTCATGGTGCTGACCGTCTTCCTTCACATGGCGAGGGTCTTCTACCACGGCGCGTACAAGCCGCCGCGCGAGTTCAACTGGATCGTCGGCGTCATCCTTCTTCTGCTGACGCTGCTGATGTCGTTCACCGGATACCTGCTCCCGTGGGACCAGCTGGCGCTGTGGGCCGTCACGGTCGGGACGACCATGGGGAGCTACGCTCCGGTATTCGGAGATCAAGTGAGCTTCGCGCTCATCGGCGGGGTTCAGATCACCCCGGACACGCTGCTGCGTTGGTATGTGCTCCACGTCCTCTTCCTCCCGTTCATCATCACGCTGTTCATGGCCGTCCACTTCTGGCGCGTCCGCAAGGACGGCGGAATCTCAGGGCCGCTGTAGGGAGTCGCCGTGGCACAAATCCCCGAAAACATCCTGAGGCGCTCGGCAGAGGCGAGAGCGAAGAAGGAAGGCCGTCCGGTTGACGAAATCCTCGCCGAGATGAAAGGTGAGGCGCCCCCAGACCCGTCCGAATCCTCCCCGACCTCGGACTCCTCCCCTTCACCCCGGATACCCCCCGTTCAGGATGAGATACCGCCGCCAGCCGGCGGCGCGGGTCAAGCATCAGCCGCGCCCTCGGCGAGTTCCGACACTCCGGCTGCCGCTGCAAGCACCGTGTCCGGCCCCGCTCTGCTCTCCGCTGTTGCGAAGTCTCGCAAGATGCCGGAGTCGTTGGTCGAGCGTTCAGCGAAGGCGCGTTCGAGATCTGCCGGTGGTTCGATTGATGACGTTCTACTCGAGTGGGCCGAAGAGGAGGGCATCGACATCTCCGCTATCCCCGATTCCTCCCCCGACTCGGATTCCTCCCCCGCCGCTGACGGAGGGGGTCATGAATCAACTGCGCCCCCACAGGGTTCCAAATCCGTCGCCCCTATCTCCGCGCCTGTTGCGACGGCGACCGCCGTTGCGGTGGTCGACGAAGAGGTGGTCATCGAGGATGACACCGTGGCAGAGGGCGAGCCCGGTTCCAATGGGGCCAAGTCTGATCGACTCCTCACCGTCATACGAGCCGGCGAAGTACAGCGGATCAGGTCGGCGCCGACCGACCGCGTAACGGTGTGGCCACATCTGCTCGCCATCGAGTTCGTGGCGCTGCTCGTCGTGTTGACGCTGCTGATCACACTTGCGATCTTCCTCGACGCCCCGCTCCTCGAGTTCGCGAATTTCAACGAACAGCCGAACCCTTCGAAGGCGCCGTGGTACTTCCTCGGACTTCAGGAACTCCTCGCGTACTTCGACCCGCAGGTCGCCGGCATCATCATCCCAACCTTCGGTGCTATCGCGATCGCCATCATCCCGTACATCGACAAGAACCCGTCGGTGAAGCCGTCGCATCGCAAGCTCGCCATCATGATCTTCACGTTCTTCATCATGGCGGCCGCCGTGCTCACCATATTCGGCTCATTCTTCCGCGGCCCCGGCTTCAACTTCACGTTCCCATGGGAAGACGGAATCTTCTTCGACGATCTCAAGTCGCTGCTGGAGTGAAGAGGCGATCATGAGCGCAACCACCATCTTCGTCATCGCAATCATCGGAGCAGGAGTACTCACCGTGCTCGGGATCTTCGCCATCGCGATTCGACGCGGTCCTTCGGCCGGACCGATCACGTCAGACGAGATCGAAGGCAAGGCAGAACCGGTCACCCAGAGGGCACCGGTGATCCACGTCGGGACGGACGGCGCAGATGGCGCTCCCGCCGCGGTTGCGACGATTGCCGAGGTATCGACGGACCCTCCTGTCGATCCGCTCACCGACAAGGAAGCACTCACACCGGCCGAATACGGCGTTACGCGGAGAAAGTTCCTCAATCGGGCGTTGTATGCCGTGTTCGGTCTGTTTCTTGCACAGTTCGCCCTCGGCGCCCTCATGTATGTATGGCCCAGGCTGAAAGGCGGTTTCGGCACACCCATCAACGCCGGCAATCTTGACGATCTGAAGGCCTCACTCACCGACGGCGGGTCTATCGTTCCCGTCTTCGTTCCGGCGGCCCAGGCGTGGATCGTCCCGTTTGAGGTGTCTGAGCTTCCCGGGTCTTCGTACGAAGGGGTTCCCTTCGTGGTGGCCGGCGGAGACAGTGACGGTGTTGGTGTGATGGCGTTGTGGCAACGGTGCGTCCATCTCGGCTGCCGAGTCCCTGAGTGCCTTCCATCTCAGGGGTTCGAATGCCCATGCCACGGTTCTCGATACAACATCCACGGCGAATACAACACCGGCCCGGCTCCGCGCAACATGGACCGCTTCGGACTCAGTGTCACCGACGCCAACGATCTGATCATCGAGACCGGCACGGTTGTGCAGACGCCGCGGTCCAAGCAGCTCACAGCCGAGTATCCGCAAGGACCGTTCTGTGTATGAGGCTGCCGTGTTGAACGCTGCGCTCCCCATCGTCCTCGCGGCAGGCGACGAGGCCGAACCGGCCGCGGCGACCGGAAGCTTCGGTATCGGCGCAATCGTTCTCGTTGTCGTTGTTGTATCACTCCTCGCGTGGATGGCGTATCTCTTCCTCAACAGCCGCCGCTCCCGTTCCACCGTCGAGGAGACGCCACCGCCGAACCAGACCCCGTACATGTCGGACGCCGAACTCGAAAACGTGCGCACCACGAAGGTGCTGCGCGCCGCTGTGTTTGCCGCTGCAACCCTCGCGCTCATCATCCCGGCGTACGCCTTCGCGGAGTCGAACCGGCAGGCGGATGCCGTCGACGATCTCGAGGAGCTGGCCATCGAAGAAGGGGAAAACTGGTTCAATGTGTTCGCGTGTTCCTCGTGCCACGGACCGGAGGGTGGAGGCGGCGCGGCGGCATTCACCGAAGCGCGAAGTGGAGTTGACGTTTCCTGGCAGGCGCCATCACTCAACGATGTGCTCTACCGCTTCAATCGTGAAGAGATCCAGAATCTCATCGTGTACGGGCGCGAGGGGACGCCGATGCCCGCCAGCGGACTCGACGGAGGCGGCGCGATGACGGTGCAGGAAGTCGATCACGTGATCGACTATCTCGCGTCGATCCAGGTTCCCCAGGTCGACGTGGTTGCGGGTGCTGAATCGACGGTCTCGAGTGCGCTCAATCGCATCGCAACGGGCGATGAGGCCACCCAGGCACTCATTGAACGTCAGCAGGCAGAGATCGACGACGTGCTCCTCGCCCCCGAGCAGCTGGCCGCAGCAGGCGACCTCGGCACCGAGATACGTGCGCTGCTCGGCGGGGAAGGGACGTGCACAGAGGCCTCTGCGGCCGCCGTTCTGACCACATGTCCGAACCCCGCGCCCGACGCTGATCGTGACGGGCTCTCGGATGGAACCGAGCCACGGCTCACTGAGATTGCCGCGATTGCGCACGAGACGCTCACCGAGCTCCTCGGTCTTGTGCAGGTCGAGCAGGCAGGGTACGACGTGGCCTTCGACCCGGCCGACGCCTACACGAACACCATCGATGACCGGCGCGTGCCCGATCTCGACGAAGCAGAAGCCGTGCTCAGCGCGATCGAAGCCGACCTCCTCTTGATCAGAGTCACTGCAGAGAAGCAGGCCGACTTCCTCGCGGATCTCGAATCCGGATTGGATTTTCTGGAGACATCTGCAGCTGCGCAACTTTGGCTCGTCGACTTCGACGAGGTTGCTTCCGCGATGAGCGACCAGGCCGGCTTTGCGGTCAGCTCCGCTGATGCCGAACGGGCCGCCGGGCTGTTCAACGGCTCCTGCGCACGCTGCCACACCGGTGGATACAGCGCTGGTCCCACCTTCGAGATCGGGGCGGGGCGGGGTGCGTGGGGACCGGCAATCACCGACGGCCGCTCGGTCGCACAGTTCCCGCTCGTCGAGGACCAGGTGGCTTTCATCATTTCCGGAACCAACGCCTCCGAGCCATACGGAGTGAACGGGTTGGGCACCGGCCGGATGCCCGGGTTCGGCGCGTCGCTCAGCGAGGCAGACATCGAACTCATCACCCTCTACGAGAGGACTATGTGATGGACCGATCAGC
>Ga0316193_10002007_pt1 | contig 14059 bp, 10 predicted proteins | sample MerIslsedime2_MG_FD_207735 | JGI IMG/M metagenome (GOLD analysis project Ga0316193, IMG submission 207735) | Coastal sediment microbial communities from Maine, United States - Merrow Island sediment 2 | ecosystem: Environmental > Aquatic > Marine > Coastal > Sediment | place: USA: Maine...
GTCCCGATCAGGCGTTCGACGAATGGGTGTGATATCGGGGTATAGGGGACGGATTTTATGGGTTCAATCTCAAGAATACGCAGGTTCGCCTGCCATCGGTGATATTCGAAAAGTGGATCGTGGTCTGAACTTAGGTAGCTGGGCGGTTTATGTCCCGAGATGACCCGGTTAAACATGCAGCAAAGCGCGACGCCATCAACATCACCGGCATGAATACCGAAACCGATGAGACGACGGGTGAATTGATCCATCACCACCAGCACCCAATGGCTTTTGAGGCGAATCGACTCACATCGGAACAAATCGACACTCCAAAGACTGTCTTTCATGTGGCCAATGAAAGTGAGCCAGGAAGGGCCACCGCCATCGGATTCTGGACGATAGTGTTTGACGAGGACGCGTCGAACGATATGTTTGTCGATCTGGATGCCAAACGTCTTGGATATGATTAGCGCGATACGCGGACAACCGAAGCCGGTATTGCGGCGCTTGAGCTCAACGATGGCACGAATAAGTTCATCGGAAGGACCTTTAGGTCCGGGCTTCGTTCTTTTCTTTGCAGAGAACAGCCGACGGTATTTGCGGCGCACCAGGCATTCGTGGAAATTCAGTAAGGTGGTTGGTCGAACACTCAACGCGTTCTTGGCTATACGCCCCGGTCGAAGGAAAAGTGTCCAGAAGCCCATGAGGAATCGGTCGGCCGTGGAAAGATTCGGTGCCCGTCGACGGGAGCGTGTGACAACCAGCAGTTGCTGCTTGAGCAGGAGGTTTTCGGCAATGATGGCCTTTGCGCCACCCGGGCCGAGCAGTTTCGCGACGGTGGTTAGCAGGTGGACCAATAGAATGACTATGTCCTTCATGTTGGCGCAGAGTAGGGTAAGCTGATGGTCAGCGTCAAGATTGCGTAACGTGCCTTTTTCAAGAGAAAATTACGAATTCGAGACCCACACCATAGATTGTGCGCACACCTGCACCGCCATTGCAGCAGCGGTGTCAAATTAAAGCCAATGTGCAAGCGCTCGATCCCAGCGCCGAAACAGCGGTATAAGGCGGGCAAGCAGTGACGGTGGCGTCGGTGCCAGCAGCTGAGCGGCGGCCATCGCAGTTTGCGCCAGTTCGACTAACAGATTGTCGCGGATCGCCTGATTCGGCGCATCCGCCAGCGCAATGGCCTGCGTCCAGGCACGGTCGCGCGCCGCGCGAATGCCTCTGTCGGTCAGGATCTCGTCTTTGTTACCGGATAGCCTGTCCAGAAAACCGAGCGCGAACGAATACTGCGAACTGATTTCAGTCTGCACTTCGTCGATTGAGCGGCCGAGAATATCGTTGGCGGTTTCGTGATCGCGCCGCCGGCTTTGACGATGGTCGGCTTCAATGCCTGCCTTGAAAAGTGCGATGGGCAAATCGTGAACGATGTGCGCGACCATGCCCAGCGTCAGATCCTGCAAGGTCGTGACGCGTTTCTGACGAGCGAGATCGAACACCAGCTTCCAGCACTCGGGGACATGCCCTTCGCCCAGTTCATACGCTTCAGCGGCAGCGAAATATTCCTCGGCGAAGATGATATCCAGGCGCATCATCCAGTCGGGATCTTCGAACTCACCGGCGGTGATGGCATGCTGCATGCCTATTGTGATGATACGGTATGAGCGTACAAATATTGCGCGATAATCGCCTTGTGGCTCCCAGCGTGCCAGCAGCGTGTCCATCCGGTCGATGACTTCCTTGATTGTCGCTGCTGGCATTGCCGCTTGCACCTTTCCTCAATACGTCGACATGGCTAGCGACAGATCTCGACATCAATCAGGCAGCCATCGCTGTCGACGCGGATCGTCACCGCGAGATTCCGTTGCCGTGCCCGTTCGAGCAGCTTTTGAATGCGTTCATCATGGACTTTCACACACACTTCCTTCCCGTCGCACAGCACAATGCCAATCAGGCGCCCGGCTGCGTCGAATCGAACGCAGCAGATCTGGCCCCGAATTTTCGGCTCGTCCCTGAACTCGATCACCCGCACTGGACGAATGCTTTCGGCCTGCGGGTTGTAGGTTACGACTTCCCGCTCACCAGGCAGCGCGTGTGGAAGCACGGCGATGTGCGCGCGCGCGGTCGATGCGTTGAGCATTTGAAAGTCCAGAACCCGAATATCATCGCCGAATCGCACCTGCGAGTAGCGCTTGAAGATGGCGTCGCTGAGCTCCAGACTCACCACGTACTCCTTGCCTTGTTCGTAGGTATCCGGAGTCACACTGAAACGCGGATCCCGCGCCCGGCCCATCAGCACGATGGCGTACGCTATACGCCCGATCGATTTTTCGGTGGCATGCAAGGTGCCGCAGATTTCGACCGGAATGATCGTAATTCCGGGTCGGTGGATTTCTACCTCGCCGGCAAAGCTGCCGTCATCCTGTCTGGCAAGATCGAAGACGCCGCTGCCGAGGACGTGGGCGGTGACCTGGAAATCACCTTCGGCCGGTTTGCCGTCCCAGCGTGGTATGGCATGAACGGTGACTTTGCCGGGTTCGTCGATACGGCGCGGTTTGGCTTTGGCCTCGAGACCAAAGCGTTTCTGTACGCCGCGGGCCATCAGGTCCAGTACCATGGGTTGTGCCTTGCGATCGCCGTTCACACGCACCCGCCACGTGCCTTCCTCCGGGGCCGGAATTTTCAGTGCCCAGGCATTCTGCACGCCGAAGGCCCGTGCGCCGGCACTGCCCTGGTCGAAAATATTACCCGACGGTGACACCGCCTGGATGCCGGGCGTTGCGCGCCGCGTGTGCGCAACCAGTACCAGGATCAGCTCCTTGGTCGAACCGTCAACGAGTACCTCAAAGTCTTTGTGATTGGTCAGTTGCGAGGACAGCGCCACGGTTGCCAGGTTATCCACCACCACGGGCTTGCGTAGAGGCAGACTGAACTGCTCCCACAACAGACGCGTCGGCGTTTCGCCGGCCGGCGCCAGAGGCAGCACGCCGTTGTTCGATACAATGTAAATCGCGTTGCTGGCGATCTCGGCAGTGCAGTTCTCGAAAATCCCGGCCTCATCGATCGGGAACAGGACCTTACTCGTACTGATCGGGTTCTGTCCGCCGGAGACCGCCTGATCCACGAGTTCGGCAAGCACAGCGCCGAGCGCGTCCGACCCGGTTCCCCAGGCCACCAGTTTGATGTCGCGGGCCTCGAGCAGGTTGGAGAACGCCACACCTTCATCGGCTTCGTAGGCGGCCATCGTCGTACCGCCGTGACTTATCGTTTGAATGCCGTCGGTAAACACAAAGATGACCTTGGAATCCGGTGCACCGAAACCCGGTTGGTTGGCCGGATCGTTTAGATAGTCGGACACACGGCGGACGCCGTCGTACAGATCGGTCATGACACCGACCGCGGCACTGCTGGCCGACTGATCTTCGATGGCGGAGATCGAACTTTGCATGGTTGCCAGAGCTGTCGCAAAACCGGCCTGGGACGAGTCGATCTGCGCACCGCCCGGCAGCAACTGATAGTTCGAAGCGAATCGATGCACTGAAATTGCAAATTCACTGTCGGGGTGTGCGGAGAGTTCATCGATGAGATTTTCGATGAAGAACTCTCCGCCGCGTGCAGTCTCGTAGATCTTCGTATTGTCGTTGCTTCCACCTACCGGGTGGAACATCGAGCCCGAGTTGTCCAGCAATATGGCGATTTGTTTAGACATATCGTTTTACTCAGGGCGCTGTTTGAGCTTGCCCTGCTCCTGTCGTCTGAGTTGCTCTTCAACGTATTTCCTGCTCATTTCTTCTTCAGGTCCTACGTACCCGCGGCGCTGCTCATTGGTCAGTGGCCGGCCCGCTTCGCCCCAGCGCCAGGGTCCTTCGCGGTGTTTACGAAACAGTTCCTCGTAGTGGGCTGCGAGGGCCTTTTCATCCATGCGTGCGGCTTTCTCCTCGATGATGGCCCGCCGTGGGGCGATGGAGCGCTCTCCCGTGATCAGCATCAATCGCGGCGTCCCACGCTGGTCGTCCCGGACCTTCTGGCGCTCGGTCTGCAATCGTCCGAGGTCCGCGTCCAGTTGCAGCTCGCCCTCAGGCGCGATTGCCAGAAGATCGCCCTCGCGCACGCGCTCACCTTGTTTGAGTGCGGTAAACCGGTGTGCGCCGGGGCGCAACACTTTGATACCTTCGGCATACGACGCGGTTGCGTTATCAGCCCAGCTCATCATCAGGCCCTGTTTTTCCGGGGGTGGCAGCGTGCCACCACAGCAACCCAGGGACGTGCAGCGCGGATCGCACAGTGGCGGTGTGCGCAAACACTTGTCCGGATTTGCGAGACAGATTTCCACCTTTCTTGTGTCCATCGGGATAAATTGGCAGATACCGTCGGGGCAAATGAGCGACATCCTGCTGAGCCCTGAAGATGCACTGACCGAGCCGCTGTTGCAGGTGAGCGTTCCGCTAATCAGATCATCGATGGCCGGTTTCAGATCGTTGCAGATTTCCTGATAGGTACACGGCGTTCCATTGCACACGCGCAGGCGCGGTTCCGGACCGATATCCGTTGGTGCGATGCCGGCCAGCCAGAAATCCGGTGTCTGCACCAGCACGCCACACAGTCCGCGCAGCTTGTCTTCCAGGTCGGCGACGGTACTCGCCTCGGTGCTGAGTGCTAGCCCAAAGTAGTCGGCCAGCACTGTCGCTTCGTCCTCAGTCAGGGTATCCGGCGCCGTTGTGGCAATAGTGCCATCCGACAGCAACCAGTCTTTGAGCAACACGGTCAGGTCTTCGAGTGTCAGCGGTCCACCGCCACCACCGAAGCCGGCAACCTCTGCCATGACGTCATCGATCCAGTCGCTGCCGATCACGCCGGTTTTATCGCACACACCGTGAACCGATTCCCAGTGCAGCAGCCCCTGGAAATCCGTTGTCGTGGAGCCGGCCGAAGAATCACTCAAATACTGACCAATTGCGCGTTCCAGATCGCGGTCCGGATAACCTGTTCCGGGCGGGAAACGCTGCGGCTGTGGCCAACCTTGTGCATTGTGAATGGAGTTCAACAGATTGTGCGCCGTGTAGCGATGAATGCCGTCAGACATCGCATTGTTGTGCGCTGCGGGATTGGTGCCTGGATCGTAACCGGGATCGCTGACCGGCGGCACACGGGGATCGGCCTCGACCCACGGATCGTAGACCATCTGCAGATTGTAGGGAGTGGTGCCGGCACCAAACCGCGGTGCGTTACGGTTGAAGTACTCGGACGTAAGAATTCTGACCAGCAGCTCCTTAAGCGACCAGTTGCCGGGGATGAACTGCGACTCCGTCAAATGCCACAGTATGTCGAGCTGGGCGTCGGTGCGCGGAAAATAGTTGGCAATAGTCAACGGATAGCCCATGACCTGTTCCCAGACATTGTTGACGATGCGCTGCGCCACCAGGAACGCGGCAGCTTCATGGCCCGGTATATTCAAGGGATAGGGCGGATCGCAATCCAGGGTATCGCACACATTGCATGCGGCACCGGATGGAATATCGTTTATCCAGTTTTCGATTGTGTCGATCTGTCCCGCCGACAGCGGTGTACCGCCAAGCGGCATCTGCGAGCCGCCTATATTAACACCGGTGAGTTTGTTGATGAGGTAACTGTCCGCCGCGGAACCGGGTACCACGCGAATCTGATTGCCACCCATTGGCTCAGTGGTAGCGTCGATGTTTACGAGGTCGGTGTACCAGGTGTCATCGGTGGGGATATCAAAGCTGTCGCCACCGCCGCCGCCGACATCGTGACAGCCCGCGGTAGCACAGTTATCCACCAGGATGGTTTTCACCGCTGCGGCGTTCACTGCGTTCAAGGGCGCATCGTCCTCTACTGAGACGCCGTCGCAACTGGTAGCGCAAAACTCGCATTGTTCCTGTTCAGAAAGCGGTAGTGACCGGCTTAGCCCGTCCGCATCGAGATCGGCATAGCCAAATTGCAGAATCTCAGAGACATTGCGCACCCACACCTGGCGCCCCAACGGCCGTGTGAACCACGCAGAGAAATTTTCGGGGTCTTTCACCACGGAAGACTGGAAGCTTCCGCAGCCGCTGTTTATGCCCCAGGGACTGAAGTCGCTGCCGATTCGTACATCGGTGCGGAAGATAGCCGACGCCTGCTCCGGTGACGTGCCCGAAGATGAGCCGTAGATTGCCGCCTCGAAATGTCCTGGCACCGGGTGCGTGCGATCCCAGCCGGATTCCTCGCCCGATGTTGACGTCTCGGAGTTATGGCACTGCAGACATAGCTGCTGGCGATTCAGGTACGTGTGTTCAAAGCTCGTGGCCAGATCGGCACGGCGCATCTGCTCAGCAAGATCGCCAAAAAACCCCGCGGGCCGGTTGACCATTGGAAACACATGCGCCTTGTATACTGGGAAAAGGTTGTCCTTTTTGATCGCCGATGCAACAAGATCCGACATATTGAAAGCAGAACCAAAGTCTGCCGACGGCACGTTGTTGAGTACAAAATCGGCCAGGGTATCTGTTACCGGGCCCGCCAGCAGTGGCGCGCCATAGCAGCTCGTCTGCGACTTGGCGCCTTCCCGGGCGACCCGTAACTGGTCGACCATGGCCTCGGACCAGTAGACAACGAACTCATCTTCTTCCATGAGCGCGCGAATAAACGTCTCGCGATCGGTCGCAGCGATGATATCGGTCAGCGCCGTAAGCTCCTCATAGCCGCGCACTTTTCGGCCCAGCAGAATCGGTACGACTTGCCGTACGAACGATGCATCACCCGCATCGTCGACGCCGGGTTCCGGCAGTGGTGGTGCCGTTGAACATGCGACCAACAAGACCGCGCCCGTCACGGCGGCAGTGCTGAGGATCGTCAATAACTTTGTCAGAGCGAAGAATTTCATGATGTCGAACCTCTTCCTTAGGAAACGCCGAAAAAGACCTGACGCAGATTTTCCATCGTGGCGTGATGGGGATCGGCGCTCGGAACAACCAGGGATGGGGTCAGAGACCCCAAGGCAAAATTTTCACCGGCAAACGGATCTACACCGGCCGCCATTAACATCGCGGCCTTGGTGTCGGTCGCGCTGAATGGAACATCCGACATGACAGTCTCATCCGAGCCGTCGGTGATCGAGCCGATCACTCGATTGGCCACGCCGTCGCTGATTTCCAGTGGAATCGGTCCGCCGATCAGCACCTTGGTGTAACACTCGGGGTAATGGTCCCGGCCATTCGACGCCGGGTTTGGCGCATTTGCGGAACTCTTGAAAGGTGTGCGACCGAAGTCGGTATTGATCACGACCAGCGTGTCGTTCAGGTCGATCTTGTTGGCGTCATCGGCCGTCGGGTTGTTCGGGTCACGGATCACCGACACCAGCGAATCCAGCAAATTCCACAAATTAGTGCCGGTGTCTGCTGCGTTAAATGCAGAATGCACATCATAAGGGAGACCGGTACGTGCAATTCCTGAATCGAGCACAAACACGGAACTTGCAGCCTCGTTGGCCGGACGTGTCAATAAGAACGCAGCGAACTCCAGCGCCGCTCGTGTGCCATTGTCGGCCGTGTCGAAAGGCAGTGCGCCTTCGCGTGCACAAAATGCCTGAGGATTGATCGTCTGGGGCGAACCGGATAACAGGCTTTCCAGTGTGTCAGCATTCATGAGTCTGGCGGCCGCTGCGTCGTAGTCGGAGAATGCTGTTGAGCGTGTCACGAAGTTTTCGGGCTGCCAGCGCAACTTGTCACGATACAGCGCACGAAACTGATCGATCAATGCGTTGACCGCATCCTTTGAGGTGCCCAGATTGTTGCGGTTCAACTGGGTAATAAAATCACCGAATGTGTCGCCGATCTTGAGAACCAGGGGTTTTGACGAACCCGGGTGAGCACCAACCAGACTCTGAATCTGCTGGACGAGGGTGAACAGCGAACCACCGGTGGTATTTGTTTCAGGCAGCAGTGCATAGGAGTGCGGTAGCACGCGGCCATTGGCGGCCTCCAGATCGAGCTCCGCAAGCCGATGCTGAATCGCCGTGCCCGGCGGCGCCTGATTCGGGCGTCCCAGACGCGAGCCCGTGGCTACATACGGAATCGCTGCTTCATGCGGTAGCAGGTCGTGGCGCTGCACCGCAACGCGCATGCGCCGCCGGATGTTCTGGTTGTCCCAAAGCGGTTTGGAAAAGGGTCCGAGGTGCACGGATTTGCCGTTCGAGTCGGTAGAAAATGCATGCGTCTCGAGACCACTGGGCGCATTGGCGCAGGCGGGGTTCCAGTTGAGTGCGCCGACTTCCGTATCGAAGCCGCGTGTGCGCGACCCCGCCACGTCGCGATAATAGAAGCTTTCAAAGGGTGCCATGCCACCAAAGCAATGTAGCTCCAGTACCTTGTATCCGCTGACGCCAGGCACCCAGATATCGGTTGGCAAAGCACCCCAGGCCCCATGCGCCATGCGCGAGATTACCGGACCGAGACACACTGCTGCTGCTGAGGCCAGGCTCGCCTTCAGCACCTCGCGGCGGGTAAATCCGTTCAATCGAGATTTTGAGTTCATGGTCACCTTGCTCCTCGCCGGATGGCGTCGTGATTTCCTGGCGGTATATTCAACCAAGTGTGATTGAATAAACTTTGTCTTGGTTTGAGGTACCCTCGGTACGGTTAGGCAAAGTATTGCGCCTTGTCCATCCGGATTGCTGTGAGTTATTTATCTTGTATTTTGTGAAAAATTTACAGTGCGAATAAAACCGGGGTTGTTGCAGGGGTGGATGGTGTAGATGGCGAATACCTAATCGAGCGTCGGGTATAAGTAGAATAAACACCTTGTTACCCCGACTATCAACCGTTTTTCACAAACGGCGATAGCCATTCACTCAGCCTGCCATGCCAAGCATCTGGTGGCTTTCAGCTGCAAATGCCGTGGGTTCTGTCCCAGCTGCGGGGCGCGGCGCATGGCCGAAAGCGCGGCCTTGTTGGTCGACGAGGTCTTGCCGGAACAGCCGATGCGCCAATGGGTATTGAGCTTCCCGTATCCATTGCGCTTTCTGTTCGCCAGCCAGCCGGCGATCATGACCGGGGTGCTGGGTATCGTTTACCGTGCTATTGCAACGCACCTGATCCATAAAGCCGGTTACACCAGGAAGACCGCACACACGGGCGCGGTCACGCTGATCCAGTGCTTCGGTAGTGCGCTCAATCTCAACATTCATTTTCACATGCTATTCCTGGATGGTGTCTACCTCGCTGACGCCAAGGGTGCAAGTGCCCGTTTCCATCGAGTCAATGAACCCGCCAGTGCAGAGCCGACACAACTGGTGCACACGATAGCGCACCGGGTTGGGCGTTACCTGGAACGCCAAGGCTGGTTGGAACGCGATGCCGAGAACAGCTATCTGGCCTTGGATACCACCGATGACGATCCGCTCAGTGTGTTGCAGGGGCATTCGATCAGCTATCGCATTGCGCTGGGGCCGCAGGCCGGGCGCAAGGTCTTTACTTTGCAAACCCTGCCGCCGGTCGACGCCGATGAGATGCACAGTGGTACAGTGGGCGAGGTCGCCGGGTTCAACCTGCACGCCGGTGTGGCCGCCCGTGCCGATCAACGCCACAAGCTGGAGCGCTTGTAGAGTAAGAGGCAGGGTGTAGTCAGACCACTTCCCTGCCTCTCCTCCCCGAACCGTACGTGCGCCTTTCAACGCATACGGCTCTCCACTTAAGCGGGGCCAAAGGCCCTCGCCACCTAGATGGCGAGTTTGCGTTGCATTTCACTGATTATCAAAGGTCTTCACCTGTGGGTGGCGAATTACTAATCGTACGGCAATGGGCGTGCGAACAGGCCCGTTACACTGTGACAGCTACGAAGTAGTTACTGAGTTTTTCGCATGAAGGATGAGGATCTCCAGTAACTACCGCTGACGTACCTACGGCTGACGATTTATTGCCGGCCGGCTAGCATTTCCCAGAAATTTCGGGGAGAAACGATAGGTAGATGCTCGACGCTTTGCAGTTCGAGAAGTGCCTTGTCACCAGTGACGAAAACGTTCGCGTTTCCTGCAATCGCGGAAGCGACAATAGATTCATCATCAGGATTTGGTAGTGAAGGGAAGGGGGGGTAGTGTTGACCAGAAGGGCATGCGTATGTAACAAGTTTATAAACCGTGAGGTCAAAAAACTAATCCGCGTTGAGATATCAAGAGTTTAACATATGGTGTCTCGGGCATGGGTCAAGATTGCATAACGCCCCTTTTTCAAGAGAAAATTACGAATTCGAGACGCACAGGGCAGTATTCAGGTCTGTTCTTTTAGATATGGGTAAACGTACTACAATGAAGGGAGTTTCAGTAATTGGGCAAAAAAATCCGTCATTCAGCCTTTTCCCATTCAAATGCATCCCGATAAAGAAGGGCGGTTCGATTTACAATGACCTATTGTGCGACAATCCGTCACAATCGATAGCACTCTTAAACTGATATGTGATTCTAGCAAATACAGCGGACGTGTTAATTCGCGATGCAGGTTTGATCCTGGGGCGTTAGGGAAATGAAATACTAGGGTGGCGGAGCAACATGGACGAAATAAATAACATTCTTTCGAAATATGATGAGCCGTATATAACGAAGATACGCCAGATATGGCTGCCGGTGGGTAGCCTGGCGAATGGTAGGAATCAAGGACTCAACGTTGGAGGACTTACTTGGGAGCCTGAGTCGTGAACAAGACTGCTTTTCACCTCGCGGCGCTGCACGAAGCCCGAACTTGAATTCATTTTCCGAGCGCTGGGTGAAATCGGTCAAGGACGACTGTCTGTCGAAGTTGATTCTGTTTGGCGAAACGTCGTTAAGACGAGCACTGCATGATTACCTGATGCATTATCATGCGAACGAAATCATCAGGGTAAAGGCAACGTACTGTTATTTCCAACCGCCCCGCAAGCAAAGAATTGTGTTGACGGATCAGTTGTCTGTAAAGAACGCTTGGGTGGGCTGCTAATATATTACCATCGGGAAGCCGCATGAGTATTTTGACCACGCGGGCTATGACCGCATTATGGGCGCCATGGCGAACCTCGGCTACAGGCTATCCGATCAAACGGTTGGCAATATTCTGCAGCGCCATGGTATTCCGCCTGCACCGGAGCGCAAGCGCACGACAACCTGGACCGACTTCATCCGTGCACATATGTCTGTCCTTGCGGGTACCGACTTTTTCTCGGTGGAGGTACTGACGCTGCGCGTGTGTGTGGCGATAGGATGGACACCCCGCTTCTGTAAGATAGAACTGAATCCGCTACACTTTCAGTCTATATGTGAATCAAGGGGAGTCCATCCTATCGCCATGGACAGGGCGTGAAGTCAGTGCGCTGTCCCGTTCGGGCGCCGAATTGTAACGCATTCGCAGAACGGTTTGTGCGTTCTATAAGAGAGGAATGTTTGGATCGTATGATTCTATTCGGTGAGGCATCACTTCGTCGGGCACTCCGAGAATATGTTTTACATTTTCACACCGAACGCAATCACCAGGGTGTGGATAACCAATTGCTGAAGCCACTTGCGACGGTCAGTACAACCGATGAGCCAATTCATTGCCGCGAACGGCTGGGCGGTATGCTCAAGTTTTACTATCGGGAAGCAGCTTGAAAGCAAGGATCCTATTTTTGCACCATACGGGGTATGGGATGTCGGAGCAAGCGAAGGTCGTCCTGTAATGGGGCGGATACGGGTTTGAACGTTACCCGACACGAAAGTGGGAACAACTTCATCAAGCGACTTCGTGTCGCAATGTCGCTGATGATGTATTTCGGATCGGCACCTGTTTTGTCCATGGCCCGTTCGAGAAAACACTGAACCGATCGTGATGTCGGCGAGAGCTTGAATGAAGCAACACCCATGACACGTCGAGAATAATGATCGATGACTACTGCTACCCACCAGCAAAACGGCCAGCACGGGGGTAATGCGAACGGCAGCCACGGTGCCCAGAAACCCACCAATGTCGGAACGGCCGTAAGGTCGACATGCCAGACATGGTTGGGGCGTTTGGCGGTCATGATACCCGTGCGCGGTGCCGGATCTGAAGGGGTAGACTGGGGTTCCTCTTTCAAGATCCGACCAACTGTCGTTGTACCGAGATGTAGCCCAGCCCGGCACAGTGTCTCGGCGATCTTGACCTTGCCCATGCTGGGGCTTAGGGTTTTCAGACGTTGCACGATGTAGCGGACGAAGTCCGGGAACTTATTCACCGGCTCGCGCAGTTGCAACAGGGCATTGGCACCTTGATCATCGATGCGTTTCACCCACGATGCAATTGTGGCCGGTGTGACGAGGAAGGTGTCGGCCGTTTGTTTGAGGGACCAGCCTCGCGCGGCACGAAGCTCGAGGATTGCCATGCGCTCATAGGGGCCGTAATGCGGCCGGCGCTGAGGCGCGATCTGTGCTATTCGGGTGTCCTTGATGCGGATCTCTTCGCGTAGCAGGGCACACGCTTCGTGAAGCCGGTCGTTCTCTGCCGCGAGTCGCACCCGCGCATTGATGCTATCGGCGGCCCAGGCACGCGCGTAAACGATGGCGTAGTGGGCCAGTGCGATGGCATGGAGTACCGCCGACTTAATACAGTCCTGCCAGCCCTTGGGAAGATGGATCCGCGGTGGCTGCGGATTGGTGAGCATCGTGACCTCCGAAAACGAGTTCTTGTGAGTTTCCGGTTGAAGGATACAATAAAGGCCATCGAATCAGAATGTTATGGTCCGGACGCTGAACCGAAAGATTCGGTGGACCAGGACACCGCCTTTTTATAGCGCCGCATTTTGGTAAAGTCTTTGGTGTTATCGAAAATAGCGTACTCGTCTTTCAGTTCTGCATCGATATACCACAGGAATTGTTCGGCGGGCGTGAGCGACGAGCGAGGTAGCGCTTTCAAAATGATATCCAGGCATTCCGATATGCCTGATGCGATACCCCAATCGTCATAGTGGCTGTATTCATAACGTTTGGGCGCCTGCTGCACAAATGCTTCCCCCAAATCGACCACGTCATCCGCGTAACCTGCATCGAGCAGCGCGGCCAGTCGTTCAGCAATACGGGCAAAGTCGCTGTCCGCGTCGAATGCATCATCATCCGGCCAATCTGGCTCCAGCGCTTCGATATCCTTGCGGATGGCATCCCTGATCGCGCTGATCTTACCCTGTTTCAGGTTTGCGCGGTCGGCCTGAAGTTCGCTAAGCCGTGGATGCTCCTGTGCAACCGCCAGGATGAAATCGATGAGTTCTTTTTTGGACTGTTTTTCTAGCCAACTGCGTGCTGATGTTCGCCGTTTAGAAGCTTGTTTGGGTACTCATTTTGAGGCTAAAGTCTTGTTTCGTGGCATGTCAATGTGACCCGAAACTATATGAGATCTATCATCTCTTTAAGTTGAGCAACCGTGCCTGCTAGACCTTGTCGCAATAAAGTGTCGAGAAATTCCTCGGGAGATTTTGGTGGGTTTCGCAGTGCTTGACGTTGTTGCCTGGCGGCATTGCATACTGCTCCGGGGTCGAGATCCAATAAATGGCTGATGAATTCGTCAGGGTGCTGCGCTTCAATGCCGTATCGATCCAGGATGTCGCTGGGAAAGTCATCAAGGTTGAAGGTGACAATCACACTGGCCTGGCATCGTGTCGCAGCAGCCAACACATGCCGATCATCAGGATCCGGAAGTTCCAGACTGTCAATGAGATCTTCGTAGTCGGACACCAGGCAGTCGGGCACCGCTTGATCCATTAGCTGTCGAGTTCGTTCGAGTTGCGCGGCAGAGAGATCTTTCCGGTTATTCAAGACACTGCGTATCCATTCTTCATGGATGTGGTCTGTCCAACGGGCTCGAAAAAGCTCCGACATCGCCAGCCGGAGCAGGAAATCGCGAAGCGGAGCCGGGTACAGTACACAGGCGTCGTAAATCGCCGTGAAATTCGTCATACACTCAGTAACCCATATCGAGTTTCTGAGCCTGCTTGGTCAATTCATCCAATGCTTCAGCGCGCTGTTGGTGGGATTGCTGGAGGTATGCCATCAAATCCTGGAAGAGCACCCGGCGTCGGGTGCCAACTTTACGAAAGGGGATTTCGC
>Ga0316193_10002009_pt1 | contig 14056 bp, 10 predicted proteins | sample MerIslsedime2_MG_FD_207735 | JGI IMG/M metagenome (GOLD analysis project Ga0316193, IMG submission 207735) | Coastal sediment microbial communities from Maine, United States - Merrow Island sediment 2 | ecosystem: Environmental > Aquatic > Marine > Coastal > Sediment | place: USA: Maine...
TGCCCACATCCTGCCCCTGTAATGTCGTCGGCTGCCGATCCAGCACGTTGCCCTGCCAGTCCAGAGCCTCCACCACCACGTTGCCCTCGGGCAAACCCGCACCACTGCCGCGAACCAGAACTGGTTTCGAGACATCCAGCACCGCGCCCTGGATTGGCTCGTCGATCTTGATATACGCCTTCGCCGCCTCGGTGCGGCCCAGGCTCACTTCCACGCTGTCCTCAGCGATGATGCTGCCGTCCTTCGGGGACTGGGCATATGCCCAGATCTTGCCCGCAGTGCCCGGCTCGGCCTTGATCGTCAGCTCGACCGACCAGGTGCCCTCGCCGCCGGTGCCCACATCTCGCCCTTGCAGCGTCGCAGGCTGCCGATCCAGCACGTTGCCCTGCCAATCCAGCGCTTCTACTACCAGGTTGCCCTCTGGCAGGCCCACGCCCTTGCCCTGGACCTCAACCGGCTTGGTTATGTCCACCACGTCGCCCTGATCCGGTTCGCTGATGGCGATCATGGCCTGTCCCGGCGCCACGGTCGGCATCGGGGGCGCCGTGGGCACAGGCGTCTCTTCTCCGCCACCGGAAAAGATGGCAATGGCCGCCGCAATGCACGCGACGATAGTACACAGAGCCAGGATAACGGCAATTACCGTCACTGCCACAGGCCAGCCTTTCTTCTGCCCCTCGGCCGGCGCGCCCTCCTCCACTACGCCCTCCTGCGACGCCTCTTCTAGAGGCGCATCATCCTGAGCCGCCTCTGCCTCCAGTTGGTCCTTCTGCTCATCAGTCATAGTCATTCACTCCTTTGGTTTTTCGCCTGCTGCTCTGGCAACACGCTCCGGCCGCCTGCCCGGCATCACTCCGGGCAAGAGGTTGGCAGCAGCCGTTTACGAACACAATTGCAGCCTAGCCGTGGCGGGTCAAGAGACAGCCGCCAACAGCGAGTCCTGTGAACGGTCACTAGTGCGCGATCTTGATGATGACGCCCAGGTCAGCCAGCCCCTTGATGACCAGCTCCACCGCCAGCGCCGCCAGCAGTACGCCAAAGACCGCCTCGGTAACCGCCAGGCGCGACTTGTCCAGGTGCTTGGAGATACGGTCCAGGTTGGTGAAGACGAGCCAGTCAAGGGCGGCCACGAGCAGCACCAGGATGACCATGATACCCAGCATGAGCCACGAGTCGATGGCGCCGGAAAAGACGACCAGCAGGGTAATGCCAGCTGGATTCAGCAGGTACGGCACCGCCAGCGGGTAGAGGGCCATCTTTTCAGCGTCACGGCCACTCGCCTTTTCGTGGTGGCCATCCTCCTCTTCACCGGCCTCGGCCAGCATGCGGAGGGCCACCAGCAGAAAAACGATACCCCCGGCGATGTACAACGCTGCCTCCGAAAAGTGCAGGAGCTTCATCAGAAACGCCCCAAGCACCAGCAGGATCAGCGCCACCGACGTGGCTGTCCTCACCATCCGCTTGGCCACCTTCTTCTGGATTTCGCTGTCCATGCCGGCCGTCAGGTCCAGGAACGGCACCAAGGCCACCTTGGGCCCCATGCCAATCAGGAGCAGGATCAAGATGTCAAGAAGCTGCCAGATGTCAATCTCGCCTAGAGTCATGATAGATCGTCGTCTCCTTTGTCCCAGGAGTGGCACTCCCAGGACCGCACTTGTTGGATAGTATCTCGACAAACCTCCGATTCTTGCTGCCCAAGCGTCAAGCCCTAGGCACCAGTCGATTCTCACCGGCTCCCCCGCCGATTCTCACCGGACAAGAATCGGAAGTCTTTGGCTCGCTGACCTATCAGCAGTCCTACTCAAAGGGACAGCGTCCCATTGTCCGGCCGTCGCCTCGACTATGCGGTCTCGCTCACCGCAGCGGCGCCGGGCACGCATCAATCGATGGTGGGCTCAGTCTCGTGGACCGTTATTCAGTCGATCCAGTCCCTCCTTCGCCCTGCCATGCCTGCCAGACCTCTGCCAGTGTCTGGTCGTCAACCTCCACATTCAGGCTCTGGCTTGGATAGGGGGATTCGATGCCTGCCTCTTCCAGCGCGCGGTGCAAGGCCGTGTGGACGCAGTCATAGGCACTTTCCCAGTCCTGGTAACAGTCAATCCACCAGCGTACCCGGAAGACCATGCCCGAATCCCCAATCTCCACGTACAGCGCGTCTACCGGCTCGTCAGGTAACACGAAGGCTGCCTGCCGCACCGCATCGATCATGACCTGGCGGGTGTGCTCTACATCAATGCCGAAAGGGACGACCACGTGGCTTTGCATCCGGTAGCGGAAATCTGGATAGCTGTAGTTGATGACCTGATTCCTGCCAATGGTCGAGTTGGGCATAATGATCTCAACGTTGTGGCGGGTGAGGAGGACCGAACTGCGGAGACCAATGTTCAGCACTTGAGCCCATCCATCGACACCCTGGACCTGGATGCGGTCGCCGATCCGGAAGGGCTGGTCGACGAGGATAGAGAATCCAGCGATGATGTCGGTGAGGGTGTCCCGCGCCGCCAAGCTGATAGTCAGGCCAAGGAGGAGCACCAGGATGGTGGGCACCGAGAAGCCGACATCCAGGCGGCCCAGGGCAACGAGTACGCTGAAGAGCAGGATCAGCACCCGCGCCCAGCGCCGCATGGTGGGACGCAGCTTCTCGACAGTGGCAGCCTGCCCTTCCGCTGCAATTCGCGTAGCATACAGGTCGATGGCCCGATCCACCAGCCGCCACACAGCGAGGGTCGCCACGCCAAGGTAGGCCAGAAAGGCCAGATCCGCGAACAGCTCCCTCGCCGCCTCGTTCTGGAAGTTCACCCACCAGATGGAAATGTGAAACCCAATGGCCGCCAGCCACCACGTCAACAGGGGCCTTAGCTCAGAGAGCAGTGACTCATCCACCTCCAGGTGCCGGCGCCTGATGATCGTGCGCAAGAGCCGGTAGAGCGCACGTCCACCGAGGATGGCCACCAGGGTGACAACAACCAGCGCGAGGACCAGCCGGAACCATTCCTGCGGCATCACCTGTACGGGCTCGGCGGTGGGGGGCGCCTCTTCGCCAATGCGGACCGTTCCCAGCGGCCAGTCTGTTGGCCAGATCGAAACCGCCCGAGTCGGAGTGCGAGTGGGAGTAGCTGTCGGCGCAGTGGCTGGCGGCTCTGTTGGGACAGCTTCTACCGTATCCCCTGGTCCAGCAGTCTGCCCGGGTGTCGTCGGAGTGATCTCTGGTGGTGGTTCTGCCGTCTCACTGGGGGCTGGCTCGGCGGTTTCCACCGGGGGTACCGGAGTCTCGGCTGGGGCCTCCGGCGTATCCTCCTGCAACGCCGCAATCCTCGCCTGCCCGGGCGCCGGTTCGCCCGTTCCCATTGCCGTTCCCTGACCCAAGCCGGTAACGGCAGCAAACATAAGGCTGGCTGCCACCAGCAGCATGGTCCATGCGACCACCCTTGTCGAGCGAGAGCAGCTCTGCGACCATCCTCTGCGCATGAACGGCTTGCGCCGCACGAAAAGCTGACCCGCCCGGCTACGCATCGGGCTCTCCCGTAGAGCGGGTCTCACCACGCCCTTTGAATGTGGAAGCTACCCGTCGCACAGTCTCTAGATCCGCCTGCAGCTTCACGCTCTGGGTTGTGGACGCAAAAGGGATGCCTGCCTCACCCAACGCTGCCTGCAGAGCCGTGTGAACATCGTCAAGATTACGGCGTCTCGCCGCGTACGTCTCGATCCACCACCGCACCCGCAAGCTGATGCCGTCAGAGCCCATTGCTATGTATAGGGCATCGATGGGCCTGTCGGCGAGCACGCCTTCGACACCACTGACGGTATCGACGATTAGGCGCCGCACGGTCTCCAGGTGGGTGTCGTTCCTGACGCTCAGATGCGTCTCGCTGCGGTAGGATGGATCGGGATAGCTGTAGTTCATGACCTGGCTGTTGCCGATAGTCGAGTTGGGCACAATGATCACCCGGTTATCACGCGTTCGTACGCGGGTCGTACGAAGGCCAATACTCAAGACTTCACCCCAGGTACCAGCCTCTTGGAGAGCGATCCGGTCGCCGATGCGAAAGGGGCGGTCGATCAGGATGATGACTCCAGCGATCGCGTCGGCGATGGTGTCCTGGGCAGCCAGGGTGACGGACAGACCACCAAGGCCCAGTGCAGCACTGAGGGCGGTGACATTCACGCCAAAATGCGCCAGCAGGACGATCAAGCCCAGGAGACCAGTCACAACCCGCGCCACGCGGGTGAGCAGGACGTTCAGGTGCTCCACCTCACCCTGACGTCCTGCTTCCAACATGCGCTGCCGAGTCCATCCATCGGCCAGATCGATCAGTCTGAAGATGGCGCGCACAACCAATACCAGACCCGCGACAAAGTAGACGTCTCCCAGGATCGTTTTGAGGCCGACGCCGACAAAGGTTAGGCGGTAGGTGGCAAGGTATAGGAGCAGCATCACCACCAGCCAGCGGATCTCGCCACCGACGGCCTCCAGGAGCCTGTCGTCGAATTCGGTTCGCGTGCGACGGACGACGCGAGGTAGGAGGTACCGGATCAGCCAGGTGCCGATCAGGTAGCCAGCCAGCACATACACCAGGGAGATCGCCAGATTGGTCCAGTTTGCGACGCTGAGGCCCAGAAAAGTCGTCTGGGCCAGCCCGACTGTTTCAGCCAGCTCTTCAACCTGCTGTTCGAGCCTTCCCGGGGTCGCCGTGGGCTCCGGTGTCCGGGTCATGATGATCTCTTCTAGCAGGGCCGTCGGGGTGGCCACAGGTGCTTCGCCTGGGAGCGAAGCCGGGTCAGGTGTCCCTGCCTGGAACGAGCCCGGTCCAGCGGTGACCGGCACGGTGGCGCGTGGCCCGGGTTGGCCAGCACAGGCTACACCGGCAACTGTGAAAGTCAACAGTATGGACGCCGCTGCGCTCAAGATCATAACCAGAAAGTGTACTCTCTTCATTGCGCTTCTTTTCCTCAACCAGGGCAATCCGGATCCATGCACGGAACCTCAGCATGGTCGCATGGCGATCGAATCCAAGGCCGGCCCGCTCCCGCCCCTTTCCCTGATCAGGCCGGGGGCATCTCGGAAATTGCCTCCAACTCTGGAGCGCTAGCGTCTAGCCGGGCGAGCTGCCGTGCATAGAGCCCGATGCCGGGTGAGGCGCCGAGCCCGTGGGCAAAGATGCTCAGCAGCACCGTGGCTACCAGGGCTGTTCGCAGCAGCGATTCTCCGGATGCGTGTAGCTCTTGCTCCGCGACCACCAGTCCAAGCACAATCGAAGCCAGGCCGCGGGGGCCAAACCAGCCCATGAACAACACACTGGCCGCACTCAGGCGCGTGCCGATCATCGAGATTGCCACCGGCAGCATCCGCACCAGCGTCAAACTGAGGATGGCGTACAGGACCGGTGCCAGGCGGAACTCGCCCAACACCGCCCCTGCGGCCGTCCCAAAGAGAAAGAAGACAAACATGTGCAATAGCCGTCCCTGATTCTCACTGAATTCCGCGATCCCTTCCGCGGCTTCACGAAAGCCGATCTGCATTGCCAGCCCGGCTGAAAAGGCGGTGATGAAGGGGCTGGTGTTGATCGCCTCGGCCACGATCAGGCACAGGGGCGCCAGGGCGATCATGGCGATCTGCTGGAATGGCGCCGAAGCCCAGCCCCGCCGCCTGGCCAGGCCCAACAACCAGCCGCCGGCAAAGCCGATGGCTGCTCCAAGCGGTATGCCATAGACGATTTGCTGCGCGGCGATGCGCAGGAAGAGGATTCCGGGCCCGCCGGCATCGGCCTTGATCAGGCTGACAAAGAGCATGAGCAAGGGAACGACCAGCCCGTCGCTGAGGCCCGACTCGGCGTTGAGCGCCTCGCGAACGCACACAGGCACCCGCGGGCTGCGGACGATCTGCTCGGCCAGGCCGGTGTCGGTGCAGGCCAGGAGGCAAGCCAGGACGCCGGCCTCCCATAGGGACAGCTCGGGAAGGAGCAGGGTGGCCACCAGCATCCCGAGCAGGATAGTCAGCGGCAGGCCAATGACCAACAGCCGCCCTGGCATCCGCATCTGGCCTCTCAGGACGCGAAGGTTGATGCGAGTGGCTCCATTAAAGAGCACGATCGCATAGGTGATCTCGGCCAGGACCAGCCATACCTTGCTATCCAACTCGCTACTAACCAATCCGGGAGCAAGCAGGACGAGCACGATGCCGGCCACAGCAAAGACCAGCGGTATGGTGAGGATTGTCCCGTCGAGCCGCTCGGAGAGCAGGCTATACAGGTACACCAGCAGGATGAAAACGACAACGGCGAGCATGCAACTTCTACCGCGTTGGGTGAGCCATCATGTCGATGGCCACCGTGACGGCCAAAATGAGGATATCATCCTGGCCCTCGGCGACCTCGACGCCGTAGGTGTCGCGCAGTCGGAACCACTTTTTCGAGACCTCGCCTACTTTCTGGCGACCCTCGCCGATGCGGTACTCGTGGTCCAGGATATTGCCCTGTACATCGAGATCGGGTCCCCCCTTGATCTTGACCGTCCAGCGATCGCGCACCGGCGTGATGATGGCCTTTTTGACCGTGGCCAGCGTCTTGCCGTCCACATCCTCGATCTTCATGGTGTCCTTGACGCGCAGTAGCTGTTCCTGGATCTGACACAGCTTGTTGCCCTGCATATCCTTGAAGACGAGGGTGTCGCGGACGCGCAGGACCTTACCGTCCACTTTGAACGCCTTCTGGCCTTGCTCGTTCTCGATGTAGAAATCATGGCCAAAGGACACCAACTTCTGGCGCATCTGGTAACGCTTGAACACCGGTGCCTGCCCCCGTCGTTCCTGCCGTCGATCCCTTCTCCTGCTTCGTCCCATTTCTAGCCTCCATTCACAAGTAACGCTTCACAAATCCCATATCCTCGACCTACCCCCCCCGCAGGTTGGTGCGAACACCGATCCCAAGCCAGCGCCCAACCTGCGGGAAGGTCATTTCATTATGCCGCGTTCCGCTTGCCTCGCTTGCCGCGATCCTTCCTGGCGATAATCAACAGCGGAGCAAGAAACAGCACACCGGCGAGGGGGGCACAGGGCGAGTCGCCCTCTTCCGGTCCTGAGGGCAATTGTCCCGCTTCCGGAGGCTCCTCCGCCGGCGGCTCCGTGGGCTCGGGTGGCGCCTGTGTCGACTCTGGCGGTTGCGTGGGCTCCGGCGGCTGCGTAGGCTCTTCCGGCGGTTGCGTGGGTGCGGGTTGCTCCTCACCCGGCGTGGCCGTTGCGGCGGGCGCCTCGGGTGGCGCTCCCTCCTCTGGAGAGCCCCCGAGAACAGCCCAGAGCACGGCGATGGCCGCGATAACCAGGATCACCACCAACACGGCCGTCAGCACCGAGCTTGGGATGAGGGGCTTGCCCACGACCTCGCCGCTCAGGTTCCGCGTCTCTCCAGCGGCCGATTGAACGCGGGTCGTGAACGGCAAGACCCGATCTTTGCCAAAGAGCGGACGGCTCCGGGGCTTGGCGCGGAATTCGGTCATGGCCATTTCCCCAGGCGGGACTTGCAGCTCCTGCGCCGGGGCCGGCTCGAACTCGAGCCCCTCGTCGGGGCTCTGCCAGGTCAGGCTGAATGCCTCCGGGATATTGCCCTGGTTCTCTACCGTCACTCGCGCCGGCTCCTCGGCCTCGATCCGCTGCGGGCGCAGCTCGCAACTGAACTGGGAAAAGGTCGCGATGGTCAAGATGCAGTCCGCTATCGCTACCTGGCCGGGGACGGCCTGGCTGGCAGCCTGAATCTGGAACGGGTGCCGCCCGGCGCCGCCCGCCCCGGAACGGGGCGGCTGGATATTCAGCGTTACCTCCTGCTGCTCCCCGGGAGCCAGCGGTGCGGACGCCGCGGAGGCATAGACCCAAGCTGTGGGGATGCCCTCCACCGACAAGCTGATCACGTCCCTCTCCAGGCCCTGGTTGGACAGCAAAATGGGGATGGCTACGGTCTCACCCGGCGCCACCGAGAACTCGGTGGATGCCAGAAGGATGCCGATCCGGCCTGGCACCTCGAGCGCAGCTACCGTGAGGGTGCAGGTCGCCTCGGCCACCTGGTGCGGCGCCTCTTGGCTGGCGACCCGGATCACGACCTGGTATCGCCCGGCCCGAGCGTGGGGGGGCGCTGGCGGCTGGATGGTCAGCGAGACCTCGCGGCGCTCTCCCGCAGCCAGCCGGATCACGGGTGAAGGCACCGATGCCCAGGTGCCGGGAATGCCCCGCACCGTTAGCTCAAAGAAGCCATCGCTTGCGCTGAGATTGTGCACGGCAAGCGGGACAGTCGCACTGTCGCCCGGCGCCACCGCCAGGTCCGCAGACTCTAGCCGGATGGAGACTTGGCGATTCTCGAATGAACGTTCTTCCATGATTTCTCCTCTTGGTGGTGAGGACTGCCGGTCCCGCCTTGTTTCTCCAGGACCGGCGGTCGGTTGCAGGCCTTGTCGCTAGCGCCGCGGACGCGGCCCGTCCTTATCGTAGAACAACAGCTCGCCGCCAGGATAGATGATCGTCAGTGCAAAGCCCTTGATCTCATAGTCCGTGGCTGCGGCCAGGGCTGCCAGGTACAACGCTTCCTGCTCCATCAACGCCTGGTCGCACATCATCCTCGTCGTAGCAAGCGGCCCAAACTCGATCTTGTTCTTGCCAAAGGCCCGGGTGGACACCACGTACGAGCCCCGGTAGGTGTTGCAGCCAGCCGTGCCGCTCACCATCGAGTCCTCGGACCCCGTCCCGGCGGTGAACTCCGCCGTGATCTCGCTGCCCTCAATCGTCTTGTCCAGCAGCCAGGTGACGCCTTCTAGCGTGTACTCCCCGTAGAAGGTCACATCCACGTGGTCAGACGCAATCAGCTCACGCTGCTTCGGCGACGCCGAGAACGCAGCGATATAGCCGGGGACCCGGCCCGATGCCGGCACCTCCAGCTCCACCGACCAGCTACCTTCGCCGCCAGTTGCGATATCTGGACCCTGCAAGGTCACCGGCTGTTGGTCGAGAACGTTGCCCTGCGCATCGAGCGCCTGCACCACCACATTGCTCTCGGGCAAGCCTGCACCAGTGCCGCGGATCAGAACCGGTTTGTCAATTTCCAGCGCCGCGCCCTGGGTTGGCTCCTCGATCTTGATATAGGACTCGACCGCCTTTGTACTGCCCAGGCTCACCTCTACCAGGTCCTCGGCCATGACACTGCCGTCTTTCGGGGACTCGGCATAGGCCCAGATCCTGCCTGCCGTGCCCGGCTCGACTTCGATCTCGAGTTCCACCGACCAGGTGCCCTCGCCGCCGGTGCCCACATCTCGCCCTTGCAGCGTGGCCGGTTTCCGGTCCAGCACGTGGCCCTGCCAATCCAGCGCCTCCACCACCAGGTTGCCTTCCGGCAGTCCCATGCCCTTGCCCTGAACCCTGACCGGCTTGGCTATGTCCACCACTTCGCCTCGATCCGGTTCACTGATGGCGATCATGGCCTGTCCCGGCGCCGGGGCCGCAGGCACGTCCGTGGCTACGGACGCCTCGTCTCCGCCCCCGGAAAGGGCGGCAATGGCCGCCGCAATGCACACCACGACGACACACATGGCCAGGATGGCGGCTATCACAGCCACCACCACAGGCCAGCCTTTCTTCTTCTCCTCGGCCGGCGTGACCTCCGCCTGCACTGCCTCCTCCAGAGTTCCCACCTCCGGACCCGCCTCTGCATCCAGTTGGTCTCTCTGCTCTTCAGTCATAGTCCTCCACTCCATTTCTATTCTGTCTGTTACTCTGGCAGCCTGCACCAGCTGCCTACACAAGTACTACCACACCACCCACACCTTACCTTCGCCGTATCAGCCGGGGTAGCTACCATTCCGCCGGTCCGGCATAGGCAAAGATCATCTGTCATCACATGTGCAACTCTCCTCTCATGGAATGCCCCGCGCGTGATATCGGCTCAAACTGCCCTGCCGCAGGTTTTCGGAATCAGAGCTGGGACGTGGCTTGCTCCAGCGCATCCAGCTCTACCTCTTCACCATATACCAGAATCGTGTCCCCTTCTACCAACGCTGTTGTGTCGTCCAATTCCGAACCGAATAGAACCTCTGGCTGATCCTCACCGGCTGAGCGATCCAACAGGCCAACCACCTGCACCTCAAACTGCTCGTGCAGGTTCAGATCGTCGAGCGTCTTGCCGGCCCAGGCAGCGGGAACAGCTACTTGCTGGATGTCATAGCCGGGCAGGATCTCGATGCTGTCCTGGGCGACTCGCTGGGCGCGGTAGATGGTCTTGGGATTGGAAAGCAGGCCGGTAACGATCAAGATCCCCAGCGTCGGAAGCATGTACTCGACTCCGAACTCCTCTAACACGAATATGAGGGCGGCGAACGGTGTATTCACAATGGCGATCAGGCTGCCTGCCAGCGCCGGAGCGATAAAGAGCATTGGTTCAAAGTGCAGCAACTGGGCAAAAGCCACCGCGACCATCGTGCCGAAAAACATGCTGGGCACCAGCAATCCGGCCGAACCACCGGACTTGATGGTCGACAGTGTGGCCAGCATCTTGGCAACGAGCCCAATCAACGCCATGGTCAGAGTCACCTGTCCGGCAAAGGCAGCAATAACCATCGACTCGCCGGAGCCAAGCACTAGCTCCAGGCCCCGCTCGGTGATTCCAAGCCAGCGGGTCAGGTAGTAGACAGCCAGCGCGATGAGTCCCGTGATGCCAAAGCCCACCAGCAGACGTAGAAAGCGGTTCTGGATGCCGTCCTGGAACCAGCTATAAGACTGCGCGCTAAGGATCCGGTACACCTGGCCGACAAAGGCAATAGCTACACCCATGAGCACCACACCAGACAGGTAGCGCATGTCCCCGAACGGTGGGATTATAGCATCCTCCACCCCAAACATCATGGGCCTATCCCCAGCGATAAAGCTGGACAGGGTCTGGGCCGTCAAGGCGGCGATGAGAGAATAGAACAGCTTTTCCAGGAGAGGCCGGTTGCGGTACATGATCTCAGAGGCGAAAAAGGCCGCAGCCAGTGGCGCCCCCAGCAGCACGGTCACCGCCGCCGCGATACCGCTCAATTGGGCAACTTGTAGGAAGTCTGGGTTGGGCGCATCCCAGGGGTGTATGGTCTTCTTGGGCCAGCCCTCAAGTTTCGCCAGCGCCTTGTTGGAACGTACTTTGTAGAACCAGGCCCCCAGGTTCTCACCAATCAGGGCAGAGCTGGCCTCCAAGCCTCCGCTGCCGCCGCTGCCCAGCGTGACCAGTGTGGCCACAAACTTGCGGACGGCCATCGCAAAGGTGGACCTTTGCCAGCGCGCTTCCAGGCCGGATTGGTCAGTCGCAGACCCTTTCCTGACCGATGGATCGGCGGCAAAGTACAGGGCAATCGCGCGCTCAATACCATCTCCCTCAATGGCGTTCAGCGGTTCGATCTCGCCTTCTTCATCCCGAAAGTTGATCACCTCTGAACGGAACTGGGCAATCAGACCCACGATCAGGGCGCCGATGGCGAGGGGAATAAACAGCACCCACGGAGTGGGGGCATGCTCGATCCAGTGCAGGACCTGGTGAAAGAGCCAGTGCACGGACTCTTTCAGCGCAAAGATGGCGATCCAGACCACGATGCCAATGACAACGGCCTGGATAACCAGCGTTCGCTGCTCCCGCCCGAGACGTAGTCCCCTGAATGCAGCGCGTAGGTCCTCGGCCACGGTAGCTCTGACTCCTGTAGCCCCCTGGTCTTGATTCATGCTCGACGCTTCTCCTCTGCCTCCGCTACAATGGTTGCAAGCATTCGACATCAACCGGCTATGGACAACCCATCCGGGCCTTCTTGCTCGTCGGTACGGCGATAGTTCAGAACCAGAATGGCCACACTGATCACCAGGACCCAGGCTGGAAAGACCAGGACCACCCATGGCGTGAAGCCGATGCTGACCAACAGAACTGCCGCCAGGAGATAGGTGACCAATGCCAGCCAGCGGGGCAGCACCCCGGTCCGGACCCAGATCGTGCCCATGACAGTCATGAACGCTCCCGCCATGCGCATCGCGTAGACGCTGTTGAGCCTATTGGAGATGGCGAGAGCAAGGGAGTAGACCCCGCCGCTGGCCTGCAGGCCGGGGTCAGAAGCGTAAAGCATCAGTGCACCCCCTATAGCCGCTGCCGAAGCAAACGTCAGGCCCAGGTACAGGTAGCCACTGCCGAAAAAGAGCGTAGAAAAGAACTGGTCCTCTTGGTGCCCAAGCCGATCTCGGACCACCCCCATGAACCACATGAAGGAGATCCCGGCGAAGGGTATCAAGCTCATCGCCAAGGAGAGGTTTCCTGCCTGTTGTTGCAGCCAGTCGCTGGCTTCCAGGGCGTCGCTGGGAATGGAGAGCCGAATCAGGATCCAACTCGTGCTATATAGCACCGCAAAGAGGATGCCGGCAATTGCGGCCGCACGCGGCGTTCTGAGTTCGCTCCGGACCAGGTGTTCAGTCTTTTCAACCATCAGTCTCTCCTTTTTGGTTCGCTCTGTCCGGGTACGTTTCCCTCGCCATCTATCAATCCCCCTAGTCCGGCGTATTCCGATTTCAGGTTGAGATCGTATGTCTGGTGAGGCATTTCAATGCCCGCTTCATCTAGCGCTCGCTCGATGGCCGCGTTCACCCGGTTGAGCACGCGCTCCTGATGGTTCACGTCGTCGATCCACCAGTGTACCCGGACCTTCCGGGCCGAATCACCGAACGCCCGGAAAATCACGTCCACCGGCCTTTCGGGCAGCACGCCTTCAACCCCACGTACCGCCCCGCCGACAACCTGCTGTAGCTGGTCGATGTCCGTTCCATAGGCCACAGCGATATTGGTCCCTATTCGGAAGCTGGGATCTGGATAGGTGTAGTTGACCACCTGGCTTTGACCGACGAGAGAATTGGGAATTATGACCTCGCGGTTGTCTAGCGGGCGAATGCGCGTGATGCGGATTCCAATGGCCATAACCTTGCCCCAGGTTTCCAATTCCTTCAGGTAGATATCATCTCCAACGCGGAAAGGCCGGTCAATCAAGATGAGCAAGCCACTGATGGCGTCATCAATCGCCGCCTTGGCAGCGACCGCAATGACCACGACAATAAGGACGACAGCCGCAGATAGCCCGGTTATGTTGATGCCAAAATAGCTCAAGGCGATGCTCAACGCGAGCACGCTCACGAGTAGATAGCCCAACCGTTTGAGTAGCTCAGCGATTGGGGCCAACCGCATCCTGTTCGCCTCGGGCACCCGGTGATCCTGGTACCACTCAGCGGCAAAGGCGACCAGGCGCAAAGCGATGATGTAGAGAAGGACGAAACTCAGCAAGAAGAACAGGTCTTCCAGAAGAATCCGTACCCCTTCGCCCCAGAGATTCAGGCGCAAGACAGCCAGGCGGGTGAGAATGACCACCACCAACCACCTGAGCTCCCACCCGATGGATTCCAAAAAGTCATCATCGAATCTGGTCTTGGTCCGGCGAACGGCCCATCTAGCCAGTCCAAACAGCAAGTAGACGCCCAACAGAATGCCCGCCAGGGCAAAAAGCAGCGAAACTCCCAGGTCGATCCAGTCTTTGGTCCAGATGCCCAGAAACCTCTGGCCAGCCAATCCCGACTCAATGGCCATCTGCTCAACTAGCAGCCCGACAGGACCCGGGGTCGGTGTAGGCACCGGCGTCCGTTGGGCAACCATCGTAGCAAGCCCTTCGACTGCCTGTATTTGGCTGCTACTCCCGGCAGGCGGGGTTGTGGTCTGCTCCGTTCCGCTCGACGTTGGAACAGGCGAGGCTGCCATTGTGCTGGGAGTAGGCGGCTCTGAACTGCAGGCTGTCGCCAGCATGATGAGGCATAGAATAGTCAACAGGGTAGTCAGTTTGACAACACTTCTACGTTGCATCAGGACCTCAGAATCCCATCCCTCTCTGCTGTCCAAGTAGGCTGCCAGTGTTTTGCGCATCTTAGCCAGGTTCGCTTCCGATAGAGATCCCGACGAGGGCTCCCAACCAGGCGATCACCACAGCCGCGATCAGAAAAGGTCTCTGGAACAGCTCCCTTCCAAACAGTAAGTAGGCA
>Ga0316193_10002010_pt1 | contig 14048 bp, 11 predicted proteins | sample MerIslsedime2_MG_FD_207735 | JGI IMG/M metagenome (GOLD analysis project Ga0316193, IMG submission 207735) | Coastal sediment microbial communities from Maine, United States - Merrow Island sediment 2 | ecosystem: Environmental > Aquatic > Marine > Coastal > Sediment | place: USA: Maine...
GTAACGGCTTGCTTTCGGGCGCGTCTTGCGGAAGGTTCCTCCGCTCGAACCTCAGGAGAGAAGTATGACGAAACCAGTACGGCGAGCAGGTGTCATCGGAGCGGGCGTTATGGGCAGCGGCATCATGGCGCACTTCGCGAACGCCGGAATCGACGTGGTGATGCTCGACATCGTGCCCCCAGGGCTGAGCGATGAGGACGCCAAGAAGCCCGCCAAGCGGAACCAGTTTGCGGCGGGGGGCCTGAAGGGCGCGCTCAAGGCGAAGCCCGCTGCGTTCTTCCACCCGAACTACGCCAAGCGCGTCACGATCGGAAACCTCGAAGACAACGTCGACCTGCTCAAGGGGTGTGACCTCGTGATCGAGGCGATCATCGAGAACATCGACATCAAGCGCAGTCTGCTCGAGAAGCTGGAAAACACTCTCGACGAGGGGACCGTCGTCGCGTCGAACACCTCCGGGCTCCGGATCGCCGACATGCTCCAGGGCCGCGGCGATTCGTTCCGCAAGAACTTCCTCGTGATGCACTTTTTTAATCCGGTTCGGTACATGAAGCTCCTCGAGCTCGTCGCCGGCGAAGAGACCGACCCCGCCACCATGGAGCGCATGAAGGTCTTCGGGGAGAATCAACTCGGCAAGGGCATCGTCGTCGGAAAGGACACGCCAAACTTCGTCGGCAACCGTATCGGTTGCTACTCGATGTCGCTCACGATGAACGAAATGCTCGACGCCGGCCTCACGCCGGAGGACGTCGACGCGATCACCGGGCCACCGATGGGACATCCGAAGAGCGCCAGCTTCCGCACTGCCGACATGGTTGGGCTCGACACCTTCAAGCACGTCTCGGACAACTGCTATGAAGCGCTGGTCGATGACCCGGAGCGAGACGTCTTCAAGCCGCCGAGCTTCTTGGTCGAAATGGTCGCGCAAAAGGTCCTCGGCAACAAGACGCGAGGTGGCTTCTACAAGCGCACCAAGGAAGGCATTCAGACCTTCGATCCCGTGACGCTCGAGTACCGAGCCAAGGGCGGCAGCGATGACATCAAGAAGTTCTGCAAGAGCCTCAAGGGCTCGCCAGCGGATCGCGTGAAGGCGCTCGTCGCGAACGACGGCCCCGCGGGCCAATTCGGCTGGAAGGTGCTGTCTCGCACGCTCGCGTACTCGGCGAACAAGATTGGCGAGATTACCGACGACGTCGAAGCCATCGATGACGCGATGAAGTGGGGCTACAACTGGGATCTCGGCCCGTTCGAGACCTGGGACGCCATCGGCTTCAAGGCAGGCTACGAGCGGATGAAAGCCGAGGGGCTGTCGCTGCCTGCCTCCGTCGACAAGATGGCCGAGTCGGGCGCGGAGAGCTTCTACACGGACGACGGCCGCGTGTTCAATCTGGTGAAGGGCGAATACGACGCGCGTGACCTCGACCCGCGCAACGCGAGCCTAACGGTGATGCGGCGGGGCGAGGCGCCGGTGTTCAGCAATCGTGGCACAGAAGCCTGGGACCTCGGCGACGGCGTCCTGGGGCTGACCTTCACCACGAAAGCCAACAGCATCGATGACACGGTCGTCGAAGGCCTCGGCCAGGCGGTAGAGATCGCAGAGCGCGATTTCCGCGGAATGGTGATTTACAACGAAGGCGACCACTTCTGCGTCGGTGCGAACCTCTTTGCGGTCGTCATGGCGGCGCAGCAAAAGGCCTGGGACCAGCTCCGGACGACGATCAGCGGACTACAGAACGCCGTGCAACGAACGAAGTACTCGACCGTCCCGGTGGTGGCAGCACCGTTTGGGATGACTGTCGGCGGCGGCTTCGAGGTCTGCATGGGCGCGGATGCCGTGCAGGCAGCTTCCGAAACCTACGTTGGGCTCGTCGAGGTCGGAGTTGGCCTTCTGCCAGGCGGCGCGGGCAACATGAACATGCTCTGGCGTGCGCTCGAGGGGATTCCCGACGGTACCGATGTCGACACCCTACCCTTCGTCTCACGCACCTTCCAGAACATCGCGATGGCGCGCGTCGCTGGCGGCGCGGGCGAGGCGAGAGAGTTCGGCTACTTCCGCAAGTCCGATGGCATTTCGTTCGACAAGGCGCGTCTGCTGACCGAAGCGAAGGGCCGCGCCATCGGCATGGCCGACGCCGGCTACCACCCGCCGCCCCGTCGCTCGTACCGGCTTCCCGGCGAAAGCGGCATGGCGACCCTCGACATGATGATCGACACGCTGCAAGCCGGCGGGTTCGCGAGTGAGCACGACGCGCTCATCGCGCGCAAGGTCGCGATGGTTCTTTGCGGAGGACCGTCGGGTGCCGCCCACGAGGTCACCGAAGAGCAGATGCTCGAGATCGAGCGCGAGGCGTTCATCAGCCTCTGCGGTGAGCCGAAGAGCCAGGAGCGCATGCAGCACATGCTCACCACCAACAAGCCGCTGAGAAACTAGGCCAACCCGGAACGCACGAGCCAACAGGAATCAGGAGTAGAGACATGGGTAAGATTGTCGTCGTAGATGCGGTGCGAAGCGCGGTTGGGCGCGCGAAGAAGGGTTCGCTGGCCAACCGGCGTCCGGATGAGCTCGCGGGCGAGGTGGTTCGTAAGCTGATGGAACGCAATCCCCAGGTGGATCCGGCAACGGTCGAGGACCTCGTCCTCGGCTGTGCGTTTCCCGAGGGGGAGCAGGGCATGAACGTCGCGCGCATGGTCGGCATGCTCGGTGGTCTGCCCGAGGAGACCTCGGCGCAGACGATCAATCGCTTCTGCTCGAGCGGGCTTCAAGCGATCGCGTTGGCCGCGGGCTCGGTCAAGGCGGGGTACAACGACGTTGTCATTGCAGGCGGCATGGAGTCGATGACCATGGTGCCGATGACGGGCAACAAGCCCAGCGCATCGCCCGAGGTCATGGAGAAATACCCGACGACCTACACGCCGATGGGCATCACGGCGGAGAACGTCGCCAACCGCTTCAACATCAGCCGCGAGCAGCAAGACGAGTTTGCCGCGCGCAGCCATGAGCTCGCGCTGGCCGCGATTGCCAAAGGCGCGTTCGAAGCAGAGATTGTGCCTGTGCACGGCGTGAAATTCGACGCCAACGGCGAGCGGCAGATGTTCGAGTTCAAAGTCGACGAGATGCCCCGCCCAGGGACGACCGTCGAAGCGCTTTCGAAACTGCGACCGGTATTCGCGGCCAAGGGCAGCGTGACCGCAGGCAACTCGTCGCCCCTATCGGACGGCGCTGCGGCTGCCATCGTCATGAAGAAAAAGAAGGCGGAAGCGCTCGGCATCACGCCGTTGGCTATCTTCAAGTCCTTCGCAACGGTAGGCGTCGACCCAGCGATCATGGGCATCGGCCCCATCCCCGCGGTCCAAAAGCTCCTCGCGAAGAACGACCTCACTGTCGACGACATCGACGTCTTCGAGGTCAACGAGGCTTTCGGCAGCCAAGCGGTCTACGTCCAACAAGAGCTCGGCATCCCCGACGACAAACTCAACGTCAATGGCGGCGCGATCGCTTTGGGTCATCCCCTCGGTTGCACTGGCGCCAAACTCACGGCCACGGCTCTGCAAGAGCTACGCCGTCGAGGCGGAAAACGAGCCGTCGTCACGATGTGCATCGGCGGCGGCATGGGCGCAGCGGGCCTCTTCGAAGCGATCGACTAAGAAGACCAACTGCACGATCGGAGACCGGCTAGCGACGCACGTGCCCCGGTATGTTACCAGGCGCCGGCGTTCTTCATCGAGGCCCAGGGCTCCTTTGGCTCGAGCGCATCGCCCTTTTGCAGCAGCTCCACTGAGATTCCGTCGGGGGATTGTATGAATGCCATGTGGCCGTCGCGTGGGGGGCGGTTGATCGTGATGCCGGCATCCATGAGATCTCGGCACAACTCGTAGATGTCTCTCGTTTCGAAGGCGAGGTGGCCGAAGTTCCGGCCGCCGGTGTACTCCTCTGGATCCCAGTTGTAGGTGAGCTCGATCAAAGGTGACGCCTCGCTCTGCGCGCGGCCGCGGTCCTCCGGCGCTGCCAAGAAGACCAGTGTGTAGCGTCCAACGTCGCTGTCGCGCCGTCTGTGCTCGATGAGACCCAGCTTGTTGCAGAAGAAGTCGAGCGACGCATCCAGGTCGCTGACACGGAGCATAGTGTGGAGGTAACGCATGCGTTCGGCACTATACCACTCCCTCGGGAACTGGCGCTGGCGCTGGCGCTGGCACTGAGCATGACCCCTTTTCGGTGGTGGCGCTCTTGGTGGGGGTGGTGCAGACTGGCGCGCGATGGGTAACGAGTTTGAAGCGATTGTCATTGGTGGCGGCCCTGGAGGGTATGTCGCTGCCATTCGGCTTGGGCAGCTTGGGGTGAAGACGCTGTGCGTCGAGAAGGAATCGATGGGTGGGGTTTGTCTCAACTGGGGCTGCATTCCGTCGAAAGCCTTGATCGCTGCTGCGAACCTCGCCAACAAGGTTCGCAACGCGGGGCACATGGGGATTACGGTCAAAGACCTCGAGGTCGACGTCGCCAAGATGCAGGAGTGGAAAGAAGGCATCGTCAAGAAGCTCGTCGGTGGTGTGACGAGTCTCGTGAAGGGCAACGGTGGCGCCATTGCCATGGGCAACGCCATGATCACCGGCCCCAACTCCGTCGAGGTAACGAGCGCGGACGGGAAGAAAGAGACCTATACGGCGAGCAAGGCCATCATCGTCGCGACCGGGACCCAGATGATTCAAATCCCCGGCTTCGAGCCGGACGGCGACGTCGTGATCACGGCACGCGAGGCGGTGAGCCTGCAGAGTGCGCCCGAGAGCATGGTGCTCATCGGCGGCGGGGTCATCGGGCTCGAGCTCGGCATGGTGTACCAGAAGCTCGGCACGAAGATCACGGTCGTCGAGATGATGGACCAACTCCTGCCGGGTACCGACCTGGATCTGGTTCGTGTCGTGCAGAAGCACCTGAAGAAGGGCGGCGCCGACATTCATCTCAAGAGCAAGGCCGCCAAGCTCGACCGGAGCGGCGGGCGGGCAAAGGTCACCATCGAAACCGATGGCAAGGAGCAGGTCGTGGAAGCGGAAAAGGTTCTCGTCGCGGTAGGTTTCAAGCCCAACTCGGCGGGCATTGGCCTCGAGAACGCAGGCGTGAAGCTCGACGAGCGCGGCCACATCGCGATCGACGACCAGATGCGCACCAACGTGCCTTCCGTCTTCGCGATCGGCGACGTCGCCGGGATGCCCTACCTGGCGCACAAGGCCTCGAAGGAAGGCGAGATCGCCGCAGAGGTCATCGCCGGACACAAGTCGGCGCGCGACTACCGCGGGATGCCGGCCGCGATCTTCACCGATCCGGAAATTGCGACCGTGGGCATGACCGAAACCGAAGCAAAGGCCCAGGGCATGAAGGTCAAGATCGGCAAGTTCCCCTTTGCGGCTTCCGGACGCGCGATGGCGGTCAGCGAAACCGACGGGTTCGTCAAAGTCATCATCGACGAGGCCGACCATCAGCTGCTGGGGGTTGCGATCGTCGGACCTGAAGCGAGCGACCTGATCAGCGAGTCGGCGCTCGCTCTCGAGATGTGCGCGTTTGCCGAAGACGTCGCACTCACCGTGCACCCCCATCCCACCCTGGGCGAAGGGGTCATGGAAGCCTTCAAACATGCGTTGGGCGAGGCGGTCCACATCATGAACCGCTAAGAGGCCCTGTGCTGTTCTGCCGCCTTGGAACCGTCGACTACGCCGAAGCGCATCGTCTTCAGAAGGAGCTTCAGGACAAGCGGATCTCCGGCGAGATTGGCGACACGGTGTTGCTTCTGGAACACCCGCCGGTTTTGACGATGGGCCGCTCGGCCAAGGAGCAGCACGTGCTTGCGGCGCCGGAAGTTCTCGTGGCGCGCGGGATCTCGGTGCACGAAGTCGGGCGCGGCGGCGACGTGACCTATCACGGGCCCGGTCAGCTCGTTGCGTATCCGATCATCGACTTGAAGCCCGATCGACGTGACGTTCGCAAATACATGTGGTCGCTCGAGGAGACGATGATTCGTACCTGTGCCGACTTCGGTCTATCGGCGACGAGGGTGGAAGGGTTGAACGGCGCGTGGGTCGGTGACCGCAAAGTCGGGGCCGTCGGCGTGCGGATCAGCAGATGGGTCACCATGCACGGCCTCGCGCTCAACGCGAACAGCGATTTGACGCACTTCGACCTGATCGTCCCCTGCGGCATTCAGGACAAAAAAGTCACTTCGCTTTCAGCCGAGATCGGCCGCACGGTCTTCGCGACCGACGTGATCGACCCTCTCGCGCGACACTTCGCGGAGCTGTACGACACGGACGTCGAATGGCAGGACGCCCTCCCCGGCGGACTTAGCCTCTAACCTCGCTGTCGGTGCGAAGGAAGTACTTGATTGCACTCTGACCCATCGCGGTCGTCCCGGCGCCAGCGACGCCCGCGGACACCACGCTGCCCGCACCAGGAACGAACTTGGCGATCGTTTGGGCCGAAAATCGCAGGCCGATCCCGAGACCGCCGACGACTCCGAGACTGCCAAGCCATTCGGCCACCGTCTTCTTGCCCCAGTTTCGGCCGCTGAGATAGGCGAGCGAGCTCACCATCATGGCTTGTAAGGGCCCGAGCAACACCATGTCGGAAAACGGAATCGGAGTGAGGCCGACCGTGACCGAAACCGCCGTGCATGCTTGAACGATCTCGTTGCCAATTCGAACACGCGCTTCGTGCGCCCGCGTCAGCGCTCGGGCCGCCTCGATCCGCGTTTCTTCAGGCAGGGCCAGAACCATGGCTTCGGAGAGCCCGCTGAGGCCGTCGCCGCTGATTGCCGACACCGCACGCGATGGGTCCGCGCTCAGGCCCGAGTCATCGAGCTTCGCATTGAGCGAATTGCGGGCAGCCTCGACATCGGACTCGCCGCGTCCGATCAAGTCCGAGTGAGTCAGCAGCGGAAACACTCGCAGAGGGCCGTGCCCCTCGGGAACATCGGGGAGCAAGCTCTTGGCACGCTCGATGATCCGTCGCGCGTCATTTGTGTTGTTGGGCTCGAATGTGAGGAGCACGAGGTCGGGCATTTCATCCGCGAGCGCACCTTTCCATTGCGAGCGCGCCGCGGGGTCGTCCACGTCGATCTCGAGCCAGTCGACCTTCGCTCCTTCGTGTTCGATGTGCACCCACTGGCCGTGCTCGGTGTGCAACGGGTCGCGCGTAGGCCGTCGTTCGATCAGTGCACGCAGCAACGTGGACCTTCCACTGCTAGCCAGCCCCAAGGCCGCGATGCGAGGCGGGCGGCGTCGGTAGAGCAAGGAACGCAGCCCACTCAGATCGTTCTTGATGCTCGACACCAGCGGCACCTGATCGAGAACTCTGACGAGCTGGTCCAGCGCCACCTCTCTTACGCGATCGCTCATCGATCAATTCATTCGCCCTGCGGTCTATGCGCGCAACCCGAGTCATGTTAACTTCGCCGCCGGGTAGCTGGTGGGGGTGGATTGGCTCAATGCGCTGGAAGAGGTCGGAGGCCGTCTCGTGCCTGCAGCGCGCGCTTTCGTGGATTCTCAGCACCCTCCTCTTCCCGGAACTGGCGCGCCGGGCATTCGTTGGCTGGCAGCCCAACTCGAGGATTTCGTCGACCGAGACACCGACGGGGGCGATGACGATCGCTTCGTCGAGGGCGCAGGAGCGCTTCTCGGCCTTTTGTTGATCGACCACTTGGGCGGCCGGACGCGGGAGCGTGACGGGTCCCATCGAGTGCAGCTCGGGCGCTTCGGTTGGTTCGATCCCTTTGGGACGATTCAAGAGGCCTTGGATGCCGAGGACCCCCGGGAGTGCCTCTCGGAGTACCTGTCCGTGGCAGAACGCGAAGCCGACGAGAACGGCCCGGTCTCGTGGGTGGTGCGCGTGTTCGCCAACACACTCGGTCACGAGCGCCCCGACCTCGACATCGAATCTCAGTTCGAATTGACGGTCGACCTCAACAACGGCGCAAGCGTCGACTTGGCCCGACTGGAGCGCGTCGCGCGCGACCAGGACGAAGACGCAGCCACCGAGGCGGCGCGGCGTATCATCAGCATGCTCCCGGGAGCGCACGCCCAAGAGGAAACCCCATGGAGCGAAGCGGCGACGCGGCTACTGCCACGGCTCGTCTCCAAGAAGTTCCTGGCATCTTTGCCGAGCGAGCAGACTCTGTACGTCGAGTCGGTCGGAAACGACGTGCATCTGGCACTTCAGGTCAGGTACGGAACGCGCGCCCGCTACGTGCGCTGCGCCGAGGTCGACTCCTGGGCGCTCGAGCGGGCCGGGGCCCGGCAGCAGGCGATTGAAAACCTAGCCGCGAAGTCATCCTCGTTGCGCCTCGAACGAATCACCGAGGAGATTCTGCGCGTCCGGCAGGGCGACGGCTTGGACGGGGCGCGCCTGCTTCTTCCGGACTTGGCCGCTCGGCTCGCACAGATCGAGCCAGGCATGTGGGTGGCTGCCGCCCCCCACCGCGACGTGCTCCTCTTGGCCCGCGGGGAAGCCATAGAAGAGCTCCACCGGCGTGCCGAAGACGCCGTCCAACGCGCACCGCACCCGGTTTCCGGCTCGATCTTCGCGATCACGCCGCAAGGCCCGCGCCCCTTGCAGGGTTAGAGCTTGGCCCCAAGACTAGGGCGATCGCCGAGACCGACTCCATGCGAGAACACCCCTACGCGCCCTTCATCGACCGAGTGCACAAGCCCGCCCAGTATCTGGGCGGCGAGCAGGGAGAATCGCGCAAAGCATGGGATGAGGTGACCTGTCGCATGTGCCTGGCGTTCCCCGATCTCTACGAGATTGGGATGAGCCATCTCGGCTACAAGATCCTCTACGACATCGTCAATCAACGCCCAGATTTTTTGGCGGAGCGCGCGTACGCAGTCTGGGCCGACATGGAGCAGGAGCTTCGCTCACACGACCAGGCTCTGTGCTCGCTCGAAAGCGCACGCCCGCTTCACGAGTTCGACATCGTGGGGTTCTCACTTCAGTACGAGCTCACCTACACGAACATCCTGCAAGTTCTCGATCTCGGGAAGATTCCCCTCCGCGCCGACCAGCGGACGGATGCGGACCCGTTGATCGTCGCCGGAGGTCCGACGGCCACCCACGGGGAGCCGATGGCGCCCTTCGTCGATGCGTTTCTAATTGGCGACGGCGAAGCGAAGGTGCCGGAGCTGATGCAGGCCTGGGCCGCCATGAAAGCCGAGGGGTTACCACGATCCGAGCGACTGCTTCGCATTGCCAGGCTCGGCGGCTTTTACGTGCCCTCACTCTACGTAAGCGTCCCGACGGACGAGACGAAGATGCAGGTCGTCGAGCCGCAGCATCCGGATGCGCCTTTCCCAGTCCGCCGCTCGATCGTGGAGGACTTGAACGACTACCCCTTCCCGGTCGACGGCCCCATCGCCAATTGCCAGACGGTCTTCGACCGCGCGTCGATCGAAGTCGCGCGCGGGTGCACCGAAGGATGCCGCTTTTGTCAGGCTGGCATGATCTACCGCCCCGTCCGCGAACGCGAGCCCAAGGCCATCGTAGACGCGATGGTGCGATCGGTTGCTGAAGCGGGCTACGACGAAGCCTCGCTGACCTCGCTCTCAACGGCAGACTACAGTGCGATTGCGCCGCTGGTGCGTGAATCGATCGAGGCGCTCGCCCCGCATCAGGTGTCGCTGAGCGTTTCGTCACTTCGCGCGTATGGGCTCAGCGAAGACGTTCTGGACGACCTCAAGCGCCAGCGCGCTGGCGGCCTCACGTTTGCTCCCGAGGCGGGCAGCCAGCGCATGCGTGACGTGGTGAACAAGAACGTCACCGAGGAGCAGCTCATGGAGACCGCCGAGCGCGTGTTCTCTCGGGGCTGGAGCAAAATGAAGCTCTACTTCATGATTGGGCTTCCCACGGAAGAAGACGACGACGTTCGAGACATCGTGCGAACCGGAGCCCGAGCACTCGAGGTCGCCCGCCGCGTCCAACGCAACAAGCGTGCTCGCGTCACGGTGAGCGTATCTACACACGTGCCGAAGCCGCATACGCCGTTTCAGTGGTGCGCAATGGACTCCCGCGACGAGGTCATCCGCAAACAATCCGTCCTTCGGAACGAGGCCGCGAGCACCCGCGTCCAACTCAAGATGCACAACTCGGCCGGTTCGTGGCTCGAAGGAATGCTGGCGCGCGGCGACCGTCGGCTCGGTGATGTGATCGAAGGGGCCTACGGGCGAGGCGCGCGCTTCGACTCATGGGACGAGCAGGTCGATCTCGACCACTGGACGGCTTCGCTCGAAGAGGCGGGCATCGACTCGTCCTGGTTCCTCGGGACCATTCCGGTGTCGGCCCGCCTACCCTGGTCACACATCGACGTCGGCCTGGAGCAAGGGTTCCTCGCCCGCGAGTATCGCTAGGCGCTCCGCAATCGGTTGAGCCCCCCATGCGGAAAGACGGTCGGCAGCTTCGTTCATCACGCGAACGTGAAGGATGCCGAAGAAGAGAAGCGCCGACTGGTTTGTTATGACTGCGGCATCGCATGCGACCTGACGCAGATGAAGGAAGAGCGGATCGCCTTCCTGCAGAGCATGAACGCGCTCGAGCCCCGTGAGGCGCCCACTCCGCCGGAGGCAGTCGACGAGGACGCTGTCGTTGACCGGCGACCATTCCATGGCGTTGATCAGGGGCCGCCCATGCGCGTCCGAATCGGCTACCGAAAGCTCGGACGCACCGCATACACCTCGCACCTGGATCTCGTGCGCAGTTTCCCGCGCATGCTGCGCCGCATAGGGCTTCCGCTCTACTACAGCGAGGGCTTCCACCCGCTGCCACGGCTCACCTTTGGCCCCGCCCTGCCCGTGGGGACCGCGAGCCTTTGCGAACACGTGGACGTTCGCCTTCGCGCCGCCGAGTCTCCCGACCTCGACGATCTGTGTGCGCGCCTGAACGACGCAGCGATCGATGGCATCGAGTTCTTCGAGCACCGGGTCCTGGGCCCTCATGACGCCGCCCTCAACCGGGTCATCGAGGAAACCGACTTCGTCGCGGCCTTGGCGAAGCAGGAGCTCGCAGCCCTCGGCATCGCTCACGAGGCAGTTCTGCGCGAGACGCTCGCCAAGCGCCCCGCCGAGCTCTACATCGATCGCGAGATCAAGGGCGTGAAGAAGCGAGTGGACGTCGGAGCCGCCCTGGTCGATGTCGTGGTCGGCAACGGCCAAGACGCGCTGGCGCAGGCTGGCCTTGCTGGCGACCTGCTCCCGATCACGATTACGCTCCGTCTGGGTGGCAAAACTACACCTCGGCCTGGCGAAGTGCTCCGGGCGCTGACTGGCATCGACGAACTGACCCCACGGGTCGTGCGATCCGGGTTTTTTGCGAATCGACCGACTGGACGCGTTGCGCCATTGCAATTGGAGGCGCTCCGGATCAAACCTTCGTTGCAGGCAGCAGAATGACCGACCGTTTCGACATCGTCCGGAGTTGGGTGCGCGTTGCGGCAGACCGCGCCGTCGACCGGATCAACGGCACCAGGATCGCTTCGGTGACAAAGCTGCTCCTCGAACGCCTGACGCAGCAGCGATGGCGACTGAGCGACGAGGCGCTGACCGCTGCGGCCGCCCACGCCGAGGGAGTCGATTCCGCCATGGTGGCATGTCGTTCGGGGCGCATGTTCGTCGATGCTTCGCTGACGAATGGTCGCGAGGTTCAGTTCAGCTTGGCGCCTCGCTCCGTGCGGTTTGCGCCGCGCGGTGCAAAAGAGATCGCATTCGACGTCGAGCCTCCCGACGCCCACGACACGTCCATCGTCGGTGCGCTAGCAGGATGCATTGCGAAGGCGACGTGGCCCATGATCGCGCCCGCGGACTCCATCGACGTCGGAAGCGCCATCGTCGAACGCGAAAATCCCGGCCGACTGCGGGTGGACCTCCGAAGCGTTCCGGCTGTGCGGCGCTTCGCGTCGACACAGACCGCCACAATGATCTTCGACGTGCTCGAGCTCGAGTCCCTCCGGGTGGAGCCTGGCGCTCTCGCCCTGAAGCTCAAGCTCCCGCAACTAACCCCGCCTTAGAGCTCTTCTTTCCAGCGTCGAGACAGCGCCACGGCGGCCTTGTAGTCGTTGATGGACTTCTCTTTCTCATCGTCCGACCAACCGATCAGGTGAGCCATCCGCACCGCGACCCTTTCGACCGCACCGAGCCCTTGGTCGTAGTCACGAAAGAAGATCTGTGTTCGGCGGACCATGATGTCGGAGACGCTGACGGCGAGCTCCTCGCGAACGCCGAAATCGACCTGCGCCATGATCTCTACTCGCCCGGGGACAATCGGCTCGAGCAGAGAAGGATCGGCGGCGCAGAGCTTCGCAACCTCCAACCCGCGCATGCCGTACGTGTCGATCAGATGGCGGCTCACTTCCTCCGACAGGTCGCAGTCGCACGCCTTGGTCAGCGCATCCGCGACCTTGGCGTGGTCATCGTCCTCCGGCCAGCCAACCGCACCCGGAAGCGGAAACTTGAAGGTCTGCCCCGAGTGAATGTCCTCTGGAAGCTTACCCATCAGTTTCAGCAGGTTCACCGCGATGTCGACGCACTCCTTGGCCATTTTTCGATACGTCGTCAGCTTGCCGCCCGCGATGGTGATCAAACCGTCCTCGCCGATGAGAATCTGGTGCTCTCGGCTCACTTGCGACTCGGAGATTTCACCGACCTTAGGATCGGGCGCGATGAGCGGCCGAAGACCCGCCCACGTGGAGATCACGTCGTCGCGTTTGAGGTGGTGATTTGGGAAGTAGTGATTCGCCGCAGCGATGAGGTAGTCAACGTCCTGGAGCGTCGCGGTCTCGTCGCCCGGCGACCCCTCGTAGTCGGTGTCGGTGGTGCCCACGTAAGTGCGCTCACCCCATGGCAACGCGAAAAGGACGCGGTCGTCGGTCGGATGAAAGAGCACCACGGCATGCTCGACCGGAAGCTTCTCTCGCTCGACCACGATGTGGATCCCTTTGGTGGGCCGTAGCAACTTGCCGGTTCGGGGGCCGCTCATCGCGAGCACCTCGTCCGTCCATGGACCCGTCGCGTTGATCACCGTGTGAGCCTTCACCTCGCGAAGGCTCCCGTCCCGGGCGTTCTTCACGACGACTCCGGAAACGCGTCCCTGGTCATCCTTTGTCAGCGCGTCGACGCGTGTCCAGTTGACCACCACCGCGCCGTTCTGGATCGCATCGATGATCGTTTCGAGCGTGAGGCGCGAATCATCGGTGGAGCAGTCATAGTAGACGGGGGCGCCCTGCAGCCCCTCTCGCTTCAGAATCGGCTCTTCCTTTGCGACGTCGCTGGGCTTGAGCGTGCGATGCCGTTTGGGCGAGCGGAACAGGGCAAGGCCGTCGTAGAGCCACATGCCGGCGTCGATCATCCGCAGGCTCTTTCGCGACCCCTGATAGACGGGGAACAGGAATGCCTGCGGGTTGACGAGGTGAGGCGCGAGGTCGAGCACGACCCGCCGCTCGCTCACCGACTCGAAGACCAGGCTGAATTCGTACTCCTCGAGGTACCGAAGCCCACCGTGAATGAGCTTGCTAGACCGTGAGCTCGTGCCGTACGCGATGTCGTTCTGCTCGAACAGCGCTACACGCAATCCGCGACGCGCGGCGTCCCGCACGATCCCGGCGCCGGTAATGCCGCCGCCAATGACGATGACGTCGACTTCCTCGGGGACTTTCTCCCACATTTCTTCTCGAGAAGGCATCAGGGCTCTCCAAGAATGTTCTGTTCGTCGAGGTAACGGATCACCTGAGCCGCCGCCTCGTCAACCGAGAGGTTCGCCGTCTCGAGGTGAACCTCCGGATTCTCGGGCACCTCGTAGGGCGCATCGAGACCAGTGAAATTGGAAATCTCGCCGGCTCTCGCCTTCTTGTAGAGGCCCTTGGGGTCGCGCGCCTCGCAAATCTCGAGCGGGGTGTCGACGAACACCTCGATGAACTCACCCGGACCCATCAGCGCTCGTACCCGGTCGCGGTCCGCGCGGTAGGGCGAGATGAAGGCAGACAACACCAGGCCGCCAGCATCCGCGAACAATCGCGCCACCTCGC
>Ga0316193_10002012_pt1 | contig 14045 bp, 9 predicted proteins | sample MerIslsedime2_MG_FD_207735 | JGI IMG/M metagenome (GOLD analysis project Ga0316193, IMG submission 207735) | Coastal sediment microbial communities from Maine, United States - Merrow Island sediment 2 | ecosystem: Environmental > Aquatic > Marine > Coastal > Sediment | place: USA: Maine...
TTAGGGTTTTTATTATCCTCCGATAATAATAGTTTGGGAGAGAGGAATAAAAAGATTGAAATAATTAAAACACTCACGCTGTTTGAGAACATCCTGTTACCATTCATTTTTCACCTCCTCATGCATTAAATTCTCAAGCATTGTTATGGATTAAGTGAAAATGTCAGATTGTGAATGTCGCAGCTATCAAGTGATTATCTGAACAGATAGAAGTCAGGGTCTGCTTCCAGATGAGAGGTACGAATCGAAGTTGATGGATATATGAGATTCGGTTCTGGGCATCGAATCTTTTTAGATGGAAATGTATATGGCTCTCTTTTAGAACAATCAGGAATAACCTGTCAAGAAGGAGATAGCAATATAACCTATCTTTACTATTTCCCCCTATATAAATTTACAAATGAAACTATTGGAAAAAGCAAATATTAGTACTTCGATCTTGCATTAAATAGATCTTGAAAAATAAAAAACCATTTGGGAACCTGTTATAGCAAGGGTTTTGGCGAACCATAATCACTATAACAGGAGGTACCCAAATGGTAAAAGAACGAAAAAACAATAACAGGAAAAACCGCACCCGTAAAGGGTTTTGTAAAAAGCGCGCTAAGGCCAGAAAAATCAACGCTTCCACGGCTTATCAAACGTGCACCGAGCAGTTGAGCCCATTTGGCGGGCTTTTGGCACTGATCAAATTTTTGGATCTGGTCAATTTTCATAAAATTTTTGACTCGTCTTATCACAAGCCCTCGCGTAACCCCAAGCGAGGTCACTATTTGATGATGGTGGGCATATTGATGCTACTGTTTATCGGCTTTAATCGAATCTGGCACTTTGTCTATGTTCGTATGGACGCCATGCTGTGCGGCTTTTTCTCAGTCACCCGGCTTCCGGCGGCCAGCACTTTCTGGCGCTATGTGGACAGCCTGGGCATCAACCAAGCTAAATCGCTATTGAAAGTGATGAGCATTTTACGCGAACGTGTCTGGCAACTGTGCGGTTTTACATTCTACCGCATCCGCGTGGACATCGATACCACCGTTAAAACCGTATACGGCAACCAGCAGGGTGCACGCAAAGGCCACAACCGAAAGCATCGCGGAAAACAAGGCCTGCGCCCCCTGCTGGGTTTTATCGAAGAGACCCGCGAATATCTGGTCGGTAAATTGCGCAAGGGCACCACGGTTGACGGCGCGGAAGCCGCTGCATTTATTGCCGATATTGAAAACCACCTGCCCGGCTGCGTTCAGGAGGTGCTGCTGCGAGCCGACGGGGAGTTTTTGTCCTGGCAAAGTGTCCAAGCGGCACTGAAAGCCGGATTTGACTTTATCATCGCCAATAGAGGCTGCACCCCGGTTTTTGACAGTAACCAGTGGTATCGGCCCTTCAAACGTAAGCAGCTCGAATATAACAGTTGCATCTATCAACCCGGTCGCTGGGGCCAGCCGTGTCGGTTTGTGGCCATGCGTATTTTAAAAGAACAAAAGCTTCCTCCGAATCAGCCCCAACAATGCGTGCTGTTCCAAGACGATAAGTACACCTATCGGATCTTTTGCACGAGCCTGGCCGGCCCCGCCCACAAGGTGATTGCCAAATACGATAAGCGCGCCGATGTGGAAAACCTGGTTGGCGAAGCCAAACGCGAAGGCCTGGATATGATCCCATCGGCCAAGTTTAAAAACAATTATGCCTTTTTTCAAATCATCATGCTGGCCTATAACATTTGGCGCTACATGAAGATGATCGCCAACCAGAGCATATCCGCGAATCGATCTGACTGCCCAGCGGCCGATGGCCGTGTATTAAAAGGCATTATGAACAATACGGTTCGCATTGCCCGTTTGAAGCTGCTGTTTATCGCAGCCAAAGTCGTCAAAGATGGCAACCGTGATAAGGTGAAATATTCGATCCACGATGCCAGAACACCGGCAATGTTTTACTTATTGCAATTTATAGATAAAGCGCGTTCAGCTCCAAGGCCCTGGCATCATGAAAGTATCTGGCCTGCGCGTTTTGCAATCTGATATTGCGCAAGAAATTTCTTGCACGTATAAAAGATATTGAATTTACAGGACGTTAAACCGATACCATATAGAAAATTTAAGCTAAAAATATTTAAAAAAATTATTACCTGAATTTTAAAATAACAATCATCGCTCGGAGTCAATTACGGCAAATTGATCTCAAACTTTGTACAGGGCTATTTAGGTGCAAAATTCAGGTAGTACAAATATGTTTTATTAAGATCGTCAAAAGTTTAACACTATTACTTATTTTTTTGGCTAAAGACTGTGACTCCCCTAAATCTAATTTTAATATAACTCTGTATTTATTAGAAATAATTAAAATATCACCAGTTTGCATGATTTTTGCTTAATAAAATGTATGAACCAATAAATAAGGCAAATTATTATTACTAAGAGCTTTAACACCAATCTATTGTGACCAAAAAGAGGAAAGTCATGTCCAAAAAAATCACATTCTCTGTTTTAGGTCTGCTGTTAGTACTGTTTTCAGGTTGCGTATCTCAAAATAAGTATAGGGGGCTAGAGACTGAACTCAAAAATGTTCAAACTCAAATGAACGAGGATGATGTCGCATTTAAAAATCTTCAGATTCAAAACGAAAAATTGTTAAATGAAAACCTACAACTTTTAGAGGAAATTGAAGATTTGAAGCTCGAATTGGACAAAGATAATATGGCTGTTTCGCCAACCGATAGCGATAATCCTAAACAAAATAACATTACGAATGAATTGAACAGTCCATATTCTATATTGCTATCGAGCTGTCGGCTTAAAGAAAGCGTTCAGATGGCGCTCGCTAAATACAGGAAAATGAATATTGAGCCCTTCGTTGTAAAAGTTGATCTTGGTGAAATTGGCATCTGGTGGAGAATTTATGCAGGGCACTATAAAAACCGCGAAATAGCAAATATGGAAAAAAGCAAGTTTAGCCTTACTGATAATATTGTCCTAAAAAGATCCAGTGCATACCACATGGATGGTGATATTATTGAAAATGAAGCAGATAACAAAAAACCGCTTATAGTGAAAAAAACATATTGATCATGCATATGCCGCATTATGAATGCCGCTATCCCAAAAGTAGCTGAACCCCTTCCCATCAATTTAGTATACAATTATTTCTATAACTCTTTTTCAGCTATTGCATATTAGGTATATGCAACCCACACTTCGACTGAATTGTGGATTGCGGCTATGAAGGGACAATAGCAAATTATTGCATATATCTTCTGGTAATCTTAAATATTTTCAAACCTCAAAATTGAAGATCTCTCCAACATATTCAAACTCTGGAAGGATCCTGAAACGTTCTGATATCATATTGTCAATCGAAATTCTAACTCGCTTTCCAATTCTGTCAACTGGGTGGTCAACTAGTCAAATAGACAAAAATCCTTCACCCTATTCAACTTATCAACTATTCAACGAATCAACTATTTAACTACCCCTGGGCCGGGTGCACTGATCGACCAGGTACAAAATAGACCGGTAGTCAATGCCGCTGTGAGTCGTCAGGCCGATTTCGCAGGTACGGCTGGTGGAATAACCGGTGTTGACTTCCGGGGGGAGCTGTTTTTTCAGGCGGCGCAGTCCAAAAGCGTTTAACTCGGGCACCGTAAATCCCCGGTCGCCGGCAAAACCGCAGCAAATCACATCAGGCGTAACCACTTTTTCCGCGCACATCTCGGCCAGCCGGCGAAAATCAGCTTCCAGGCCCATTTTCTTGGCGCTGCACACCGTGTGGATGGCAATGGTTTCCGGAACTTTTTCGAATTCAATCCGGTCTGCAAGAAACTTTAACGTAAACTCAATGGGCTCAAACAGCTGGAGGCGGGAGTCCAGGGTTTCCTTCATATGATACAGACAGGGGCTCATATCGCACAGGATCGGGATACGGCCGTTGTCGGATACTTTTAGCAGGGCATCTCCGAGCTCAGCGGCCTTGGCGGCGGCGGACTCACTCAATCCTTTGCTGGCAAAGGGCATGCCGCAGCACAGTTTATCCGTGGCAGCCGGATAAATGATGCTGTAGCCGGCCTTTTTGAGCAGAGATTCGGTAACCTTGTTCAAAGATCGTTCCGGCGAGCCTGCGGCCGGCCCCATACTGCGGTTGATGCAGGCCGGAAAATAAACGACTTTATCCGCCTGAACCGAACCATATGCATGCCAGGATGATGCCGCCCGGCCTGTGGGCATCGCCGGGGTCCACAACGGCAATCGATCTCCGGAAAGAGAACGCAGCCAGGTGGTAAGGGCCGTCAATCGCCGGGTTCCCACCAGGCTGTGCATCCAGTCGAGCAAATTGAGCCCGAATCGGGTAAAGGCAGTAACCGTGTCCATCCGTTTGGCCACCTGGGCCCCGATCTGCCGGGCGGCGGGCGATAACTGGTCATGGCGCAGGGCTTTGATGAGCTTGCCCGTGTCGATCTCCACCGGGCAGGTCAGCGCACACAGCCCGTCGGTGGCGCAGGTCTGATCCCCGTAGTAGACGTACTCCTTTTTCAGCTCCGCCAGCCGTGCCGGGTCTTGGCCCGAAGCCGCCAGGCGAACCATTTCGCGGTAGATCACGATACGCTGGCGGGCCGACAGGGTCAATTCGTGGGACATGCAGCTGCGCTCACAGAACCCGCACTCCGTACAGGTGTCCACCAACTCGTGGGCCTGGGGCATGGGTTTGATATTTTTGGCGTGGGCCTCGGGGTCGTCGTTGATGATCACCCCCGGGTTGAGCATGTGGTCGGGATCAAAAAGGGCCTTGATCCCCCGCATGACCTCATAAATCAGATCGCCCCATTCCCGTCGCACAAAAGGGGCCATATTTCTGCCGGTACCGTGCTCGGCTTTTAAGGAACCGTCGTATTTGTCAACCACCATATCGGCCAGTTCTTCCATGAAGGCCTTGTATTTTTCGATCTCGCTCGGATCAGACAAATTCGGGGTGAGTACGAAATGGACGTTGCCGTCAAAGACGTGTCCCCAGATAATGGTGTCTTTATAGGCATACTGATCGAACATATTCTGCAGCTCGAGCAGACAGTCGCGCAATTGGTCAATGGGTACGGCAATGTCTTCGATGATGACGGTGGTGCCCTTCTGGCGGGCGTGGCAGACCGAGGGAAACAGGCCTGAACGGATACTCCACAAAGCCGCTGCCTGCTCAGGATCAGTGGAAAATTCAAACTCACGGACCATGGGAAAGTCGGCAAATTTGGTGTTGATTTCGTCCACCTGACGCTGCAGGGTTTCGGTATCATCGGCCGCAGATTCGACCAGCAGGGCCGTCGCCGTATCCCCGAGGGACTTGATATAGGGCGGCATGCCGGGTTTAGCCTCCACCGAGCGCAATGACGCCCGGTCCATGAGTTCAGCGGCACTGACCTGGCAATCTTTTAACAGCAGGACGGCCTCGCAGGCCCGGGCGATATCCGGAAACAGCATCAGCCCGGTGGACTTGCAGGCGGGCACCTCCAGGGTACGAAAGGTGACCTCGGATATAAAGCCCAGGGTGCCTTCCGATCCGATCATCAGGTGCTGGATCATTTCGATGGGGTCGTCAAAATTGAGCAGGGCACTGACGCTGTAACCGGTGGTGTTTTTAATCTCATACTTGCGGAGGATGCGGGCCGCGGTTGCCGGATCCTCTTTGAGGCGCCGGGCCAGCTCGCTGATGCCGTCGACCATCTCCCGGTGCTGGGCAAGAAAGGCCTGGCGGCTGTCTTCATCCCGGGTATCCAGCACGCTGCCGTCGGCCAAAATAATTCGCATGCCCAGGACCGTCCCCATGCTGTTGCCGGTGATGCCGCTGGCCATGCCGCAGGCGTTGTTGGAGACGATGCCGCCGATTTTGGCCGAGTTAATGGAGGCCGGATCCGGCCCGATCTTCTTGCCGTAAGGCGCCAGGTAAGCGTTGGCGTCGGCGCCCAGAACAGCGGCCCCCAGGGTGATTTCGCTGTAGTCCTCATTGATGTGGTAGTCACGCCAGCCTTCTGGACCCAGCACCATCAGCACCGAATCGCTCAGTGCCTGACCGGAAAGGCTGGTGCCCGAAGCGCGAAATGTGACCGGAATTTGAAGCTCGCGGCAATTTTTTAAGACCGCCAGGGCTTCGGCTTCGTCTTCAACCTTGGCGATAACTCTGGGGGTCAGGCGGTAAAAACTGGCATCGGTGCCGTAGGCCAGGATTCGCAGGGGATCGGAAATCAGTCTGGACTGCGGGATGTCGACAGATAGACGATTCAGCAAGGATTGATAGGGTTGGTTTAGCATACAGGACTCCTGTGGATGAAATTCGCGTTAAAAGGGCACGTGCATCATCCGGACGTTCATATACTCAATTGATGATGAAATCAAATGCTAAACCACAATCAAAACACAAATTTTAAAAGCGAGATTTAGGATTACCCCTACCGAATCTATACTTCTCAGACATTTTATATTACTAAATGCCATCCAAAAAATTATTGCTCAATCCAGATTAGTTAAATATAGCCGAAAGATGCATTTCGGCCAAAGTGTGGGTTTCGTATGGCTAATATACAATCTCGGAAAGTAACGCAGATGGCGGAATTATAAACTTGAAATATAAAAACAATATCACAATGATTGATAAACAATGCTATAATGATAGAGATAGCACCAGTTTCACAACGATCCCCTGCCTTCCCCCAAAAAAAAGTGTATAGCTGTTACAGGGTAATTCAAATATCTATAGTTGTTTTTTGATCATAGCTGGCTCGGCCGCCTATTAAGGCTTCTTTTTTACCGCTTCGGCCTGATCCGCGGCAACAGCCGCTGCAGCACCGGCTTCGATAACTTTCTTATCATGTTCATCGGCTTCTTCACCCGGCGGCAGGTAAACCGTGACGTTGCGATGGGCAAATTCTATGCCGGTTTCCCTGAAAGACTCCTGTATCATCCGGAACACCTCCCGTCGGATAACAAATTGTTCTCCGGGAATCGTTTTAAACTTCAAGCGCATGATCATGGCGGAGTCATCCAATTCTCTGACCCCCTGGGACTTAATTTTGTCCAGCAGGTTGGGCCCCATTTCCGGGTCTTTTTCTATTTCCATGTTAATTTTTTTGATGATTTTGCGGACTTTGTCCACATCTGTGTCATAGCGAACACGGAAATCAAGCTTGGTAATGATATAGTCACGGCTCATATTGGTCACCGTGCCCATATCACCGAAAGGGATCGTATGGACCGGTCCCCGGGGGTTGCGCAGTCGCAACGAGCGCAGGGAGATGTGTTCCACCATGCCTTTCTGGCCGCCGGTTTCGATGTAATCGCCGACCCGGAAAGCATCGTCAATGAGGAAGAAGACGCCTGCGATGATATCTTTTACCAGGGTCTGGGCACCGAAGCCAATGGCCAAGCCGATCACACCGGCACCTGCCAGCAGCGGGCCGATGTTTATCCCCATCGAGGAGAGAAAAAGCAGGAATACGATGGTGAACATCACGACCACGATCGTTTTGCGCAGCAAAAGGAGTAAGGTCTCACTCCGGGAGCCGCCGGCACCCCCTTCTTCCCCCTGACTATCTTGTTCCGGTACGTCTTCCTCTATATTTTTTTGAATATAGGATTTCATAAACTGCAATAAAATTAAGCCGATCAACAAGAGTATAAAAATCCGTTGCAGGGTATTCTCGACAAATATGAGCACTGATCCGGTAATATTGATATGCTCGTCGAGGACATACTTGATCAAGCTGACCATTATCACGGTAACCAGAACAACCAAAAGCCATCCAACAGTTTTTTTCCCTGAAGAAAGCTCGGCAGTTCTTCGATACCACCACCGGACAAGCATCCAAACAACCAGCAAGACACCAAGGGGCAGAACAACCAGTGCGCACCACTGCCATAGGGTCTGATCAAGGTACGTCGCATCTGACCAGTCCGGCAGCCATTGGCTCCACTTGGGCGGCAGCAGGCGGCCGGGATTGGTTACATAAAAATCAAAAAAATCATGGCTGATGAGCGCATTGGGCTTATAGGGATAGTCTTTTACTTTACCGTAGAACTCTTCGACCCGGGCAACCGTTTCAGGGGTAAATAGAAATTCCCCTTCGCGCGGACCTTCTTCAACCCGGTCAATGATAATATCTGTATTGGGGATTCGCCAGCGACTCAATTCCGCTATTTTCTCCTTTTCTTCCTCAGCTTCGATGGCCTCGGCGTCGGGGATCTCCTCAAACGGCGGAAGGTCGATCCGATCGAAAACCTCCTTGAGCATGATGGCACTCTCGTAACCGGCATTTTTCTTGAGGCTCTTCGGAACCTGGCTCAAATTCAGGCATTCGACGCCGCTTTCGAAGAATTCCTCTGCTTGTGTTGCCATCTGCCGGACCGATTCTGAGGGAAAGTATCCGGGTGTTTTCAAGTTTGTCCGATGGGCCTTCATCAACATACCGTAGGCAAGGTCCATATTTTCGATAAAGCTTTGCAGCGTCGCCCGTGGGCTGGCCGTATTCGGTGGTTTGAGCAGAGTGTTAGCGCTTGCCAAAGAATAATCATCCTTTGGAGGTGGTAATGTGGATTCTTCCGAAGAGGCTTCTTGCGCACCTGCATTGGTCACAATAAGCATAGTGGTGAGCAATATCGCAATGACAAAATTGATGAATATCCTTAATTTCACACTCTTTTATCCTTTCAATTGATAGAGCCAAAAGAAATAAATTTAGTTTTCTATCATTTGCTTAAGCTTACTTCGCAGCAAGTCGATATGCATGCGCAGGTGGTAAAGTTCTTCTGAATATGACAACGGCACCGAGATATTGGCAACTTTTGCTTCGATCCCTTCGAGTTTGACCAGATACTCCTGCAAACGTTCGGTTCCTTCTTCCTTATGTCTTTCCGGATCAAAAGCACGCAGTTTGGAATACCAGCGATAGATTTTAGATCGCATTCGCCACCGATAGACTATCGGCATGAGCTTAAATAAAGGTAAAACCACCGCAACCAGCGGCAGGAGCAAAATCGTCATGCGGCTGACAAGGATGGCAATCCAAAAGGGGAGATAGCGCTGCAGGAAAGGCGGGCCGAATTTGTAAAATCGCTCCGCGTCCTGGCTCAATTTGAAATCCAGATATAGACCAATAAGAATATAATAAATATTTTCAGTATCTTCCACGAAAATATACCCGTAGGCATCCACGGAAATATTTTTCTGTATCGCGGTTGCCGGTGATTTGTTCGCTCAAGCTATCTATTATGGCTCAATTGAGATCGAATTCTAAATTACACTATCGCTTCCTTCAATGTCATAATAGAACCGTTTGTCTGAAACAACTGATACAAATCGTATCACTATTGTTTTTATTCTCGTGGTGCATAGTACATCATATTTGCCTTATTACCAAGAAATGCTGGATAAACAACCACCCCGTAATAAATTTGCCATTGCACGGTCCATCCGAAAACAATAAACACAGGATTGTAACCCATGATGTGCTGCCTTTGAATGGTCAAAACTCCCAGACCCTGACGATATTTTATTAAAACCTATCCATGAACCTGCAGCTTTTTCCCTTCCCAATTTGGAGGGATTGCTCTTTGACCAAAAAAAGTCGAATCCCTTTTAAGTTCATGTGCCCGATTAGTTTGATGTCTTGACCTGTTTTCAGGTAAATTCTAAGAGATCGTAAATCTATAAAGCCTTAATTGATCAAAGATGCTTCAGATATTCAGCAGATTACAGGTATGTCATTCGGACTTCACGAAAATCATACTTACAATACCTTGGCATAGCTTGATAATATGAAAGTTCAGTGGTTCACCGGTTCCTGCGATATTTGTTTCATATCCAAATCCAGAACTCAAGAGATTTCAAAAAGAGTACACCACAATAAATAGTGTTCTGCCATTTTCGGGTTGAGTTATGGATTGCGCATGACAAACCTATACTTTTTTTGCGGTTCGTTTTATTTATATAGCGTGCCTCTATCGAAATAATTCAATTATTGAGGATTTCAGTTTCAAATATTGCGGAAATTAACAAGTTTATCGTGTTAGATTTCGTATGACGAATCTTTGGCAGGAAATTATAAAGAAATGAAATAGTGGAAATTTAAAATTTATCCTCTAGCACCTGAGTCCAGGAAAGCAGGGCTTCATCGGCGCCAAAGGGCGCGATGAACTGCAAGGAGAGCGGCAGTCGGTTGGTTGAAAATCCGGCCGGCAGGTTAATCACCGGCATGCCGGTGTGGGTCCAGGGCAGGCTCATGTTGGGATCGCCGGTGGCATGGATTCCGGCCGGCGCCGGACCGCAGGCTGCCGGGCAGACCCACAGATCGATCCCCGCCTCGGCCATTTGCACCTCCAGTTCCTGCCTCAGTTTGTCGCAATGAGCCCGCGCCGCGGCTAGCTCTTCTTTAGAAACCTTGCGGCCGATCTCGATAATCTCTGCCGTACGGGGTCGGTAAAGATCCGCATGTTGATCATAAATTTCAGCATGCTCCCGGGCAAATTCGGCAAATACCATCTGCCGGTGCAGATTATTCAAATCCTCGATATCGGCCAGCGCCGGTATCCGTTTGACCATGCACCCCATTTCTGCCAGGCGCTGCACCTGTTTTTCAAATGCGGCCAGGGCTTGCGGTTCGGCCTGATCAAGGTAGGCTCCGACCGGTACGCCCAGTGATGGCATCAGGCCACGCATGAAGTCCGCCTGCCAGTCCCGGCAGAGCACCGCTGCGGCCAGGGCCATCCCGGCAACATCCTGGGTAAAAAGGCCAACATGATCAACGGTGCGAGAAAAGTAAACCAGCCCTTCGGTGGGCAATCGGTCCAGCGACGGTTTATACCCCACGATACCGCAAAAGGCCGCCGGCCGTGTCACCGAACCAATGGTTTGGGTGCCGAGCGCCAGGGCACAAAATCCTGCGGCGACGGCCGCCGCACTGCCGCTGCTCGAGCCGCCGGGTGTGTGGGCCGGATTGTGGGGATTGCGCGTCGGTCCGGGTTCGAAATAGGCGAACTCGGTGGTCACCGATTTGCCGAGGATCAGCGCCCCGGCATTGCGCAGCAGGCTGACGACAGCTGCCTCGGAGCCGGCGAAAAGATCGGGCGGCACCGCAGCCCCGGCCCGGGTCACAAATCCGGAGACGTGGAAGATGTCCTTTACGGCAACCAGGACACCGTAAAGCGGCGGTCGATCCGCCGGATCCGGGAATCTTGCCTCAAGCGCGCCTGCTTCTATACGCAGGCGGCCAAGGCGCCCCGGCTCGGGCAGCATCGCTTCCACAAGGGGGTCGATTTCCGCCACATGGGCACACATGTCTTCAACATATTCGATAATATCGATCTGACTGCCGCGCAACGCTTCTGCAGTTGCAGCGAGAGAATGAGGACGGATAAATCCGGAAGGATTGCTTTTATCTCTATTCATATCAGAGTCCGATCCTTTATGGTATTTTGTACCATCGTTTTGTGAATTATTTCCAGGACCTGACACTAGTATTATCCGCCACTTGTGTCAAGGCTATATATGTCAATTAGGTGTTCAATAAGGTCCTTGGGCTTTCGTCCCCAGCGGATAAAATAGGGCTTACCCGCCTCCGGCGGGTTTTAAAATCACTTCTAAATAAATTACCGGATTTTCCCCTTAATTTATTTCAAAAAGTTACGATAATATAGATAGAATCACAAAATCAGCTTATTACCGGAATATTAATTGAGGGAAAAAATGGAAATTCCAAATAAGGCGCTGAAACCCGAACGGAGCAATGTGAAAGGATTAAAATCCCAATCCGGTATCGCCACCGCTCTTTTAGTTGGGCTCATCGCGGTTGTTCTAATTTTTGTGGCGATCGGGGTATATGCGGCTAAAAACTATAAGGTCTGGATCGCTGATGGCATTACCGCCGGCATGAATACCTTGATCAACGGCTCGGACATTCCCGAAGAGGAAAAAGCCGACGTCACCCGGATTATCAGCCAACTCAAGGAAGACTACCTGGCCCAAGAGATTTCAATTGCGGAACTCGGCCTGGTCCTCGAGGCCATCGGAACATGCCCGGCCCTGCCCATCGGACTCGTCGTCCAGTTTGAACAAAGCTATGTCGTGCCGTCGGGGTTGAGCGCTGAGGAAAAAATGGCTGCCGGGTTGCATTTGAACCGGCTGGCCAGGGGGTTGGCCGATGGCCGCATCGACTGGTCCATATCCGAACAACTCCTTGCTCCCATCAGCGACCCCGGTGAAGACGGCAAGCACCACCTCCGGTCGCCGGACCTGGTATCCGATCATGAAATCCTTGAGGTGTTGGTAACTGCTAAAGCTTTCGCCGATGAGGCCGAAATTTCAGAAGCGATGATTGAAATCGATATTTCCGATGAGTTCCTGAAATCAGTAGAAGGGGCCCTGGGGCGTTCGCTTGCTTGAAAACCGTAAAACAAACCTAATTATTTGTGCCTCCCATGCTTGATAATCTGCTCAGCAATCTCATTATGCCCCTCTTTAGCAGCCAATTGCGAAGGTGTGGTATTGACCCTGACATCTGGTTTTCAGATAACTAATTGACTATTGAACTAATTTGCTGTTTAACGAACAACCATGGACATGCTCGTAAAATTATATAACCTCGATGATGACTGGCATTTCATGGCCGACCAGAAAAACCGGGGGATAATGATTCGCAAACCCATCGGGCCTGAAAAGCATCTGATCATCGCATGGGTATCGGAAACCTTCGGCCCCGCCTGGGCCGCCGAAACCGATGCCGCCCTCGGCAACCGGCCCTGGACCTGCTTTGTGGCAATGGCAATAAAAGAAGAGGCCTTTATCGGCTTTGCCTGCTATGACGCCACCGCCCTGGGATTTTTCGGGCCGATCGGTGTGGATCCCTCACACCGGGGAAACGGAACCGGCAAGGCCCTGCTGCTCGCCTGCCTGCTGGATATGAAGCTGAAGGGATACGGATACGCGGTGGTGGGAGCGGTAGAAAATACTGATTTCTTTAATAAAACCGTCGGTGCGGTGGAAATTAGGGATTCGACGCCGGGTTTTTATCGCACCAGGGTAAAAGGACCAAAATCCGACGGCTGATTAACTATTCCGGCGGTATCTGCTCTTCAAGGGCCATCAGACGTTTTTTTAAATCTTCCAGTTCCTTCGTCGAGTGCTGCTCACGCTGCCGGCTTTCAATTGCTTCGCAAATTGCCTTAATATTCGCATTAATGGCACTGATCAGACCCCTGTCTCCTGAACTGTAAATCCGGGCCAGCATCTCAACGGCTGTACCGAAACTGAAACCGTCAACATCTTGCTGCAAATCACCAACAGACCTGCTTTCCGGGACGCCTTGAAGACCATAGGGTGAATCCGGGCTCGCGACCTGACCGGCAGATTGCACACCCCCTGTGGTATATTCCACCCGTATTTTAGAGCCCTTCCCAAAACTAAGCCAATCCATGGAGCAACCCGTCAACTCCGCCACCTTATGAATCCAACTTGGAGGTACATCATTTCGCTTTCGGGCCGCACCAATATTTTGCCTTGATATGCCTAAATTCTTTGCCAGTTGGCCGTCGGTTTTAGCTGCCAGCGCCTTTTTCAATCGATCAATCATATCTTCTGAATTTGACATTTAGCACTCTACTATTTGTTTTTATTTGTATTTTCGCCCCTAAGGGCATTCGATCTTCACCGCCTGAATCGCAGGAATGAAGTACGCAAAATAATTTTGCTTTTAATGCATATTTTTATTGACTTTTATTATTTTATAACATAATAACCTATCAACCCGCGTTTCTGTGCACCACTGGATTTGGCAAATGATCCCCAGGCGGTCACAAATAGTTATGATTAGCAAAAATTTGCTTCCTTGGAAAGTTTTAATTGACAGTTTACTGGCAGCCACTGGAAATCGATATCGATATCAGGACAACGAGATAAAGAAATTGCAGTTTCTAAAAGGCATCTTAAAAATGTGAATCAGGGCTCATGGCTCCGCTTATCGCGGGATTTCACATCTAATTTTATAGTAGAAAAGGTGCTCAACAAACGCGGGGCGAGGG
>Ga0316193_10002016_pt1 | contig 14039 bp, 9 predicted proteins | sample MerIslsedime2_MG_FD_207735 | JGI IMG/M metagenome (GOLD analysis project Ga0316193, IMG submission 207735) | Coastal sediment microbial communities from Maine, United States - Merrow Island sediment 2 | ecosystem: Environmental > Aquatic > Marine > Coastal > Sediment | place: USA: Maine...
AGGCGGGCTCTTCGCCATCCAGCAGGGCTCCCTCGACGAAGGGCTCCGGCGCCGGTGCACCGAAGAGCTGGCCGCCCACGATTTCGACGGTTTCGCCATCGGTGGCCTGGCGGTGGGTGAGCCGTCGGACGAGTTGCACGAAGCCGTGGCCATGGCGGCACCCATGCTGCCGGATCGACGACCCCGGTATCTGATGGGAGTCGGATACCCGGAGGATCTGGTCCATGCGGTGGCCTGTGGTGTCGATCTCTTCGACTGCGTGCTGCCGACACGCTCGGCGCGGACGGGCAAGGTCTTCACCTCGACCGGCGAGATCAACATCAAGAACGCGCGGTTTGCCGACGATCTCGGACCGTTGGACGACGACTGCGCCTGTCCGACCTGTGCCGGATATTCGCGTGCGGCGCTGCGTCATCTCTACGTTGCGAAGGAGGTCACGTCGGTGGTTCTTCTGACCGTGCACAACCTGACCTTCTTTCTGAGCTTGATGCGAGAGGCTCGGGAAGCTATCATGGCGGGCCGCTACGGGCGGTTTCGGCAGCGGATCGACGGTATCCGCAATCACAGGCCAAGAAATCTGGGGTCCGTAGCGACTGTGAGGTGAGCCAATGGAAGGTGCAGCGGGGGGAAGCCCCCTGTCCATGTTGTTGCCGTTCGTGTTGATCTTTGCGGTGTTTTATTTCATCGTCATCATGCCGGCAAAGAAACAACAGAAAAAGAAGGACGCGATGATCGCCGGACTCAAGAAGGGCGATCGGGTCGTCACCGGCGGAGGCATCCACGGGACCGTGGCAACGGTCGAGGATCAAAGTCTCCTTCTCAAAGTAGCCGAGAACACAAAGATTCGAATCAGCAAATCGGCGGTCGCCGGCCTCGTCGGCAGCGATGGAACCGCGAGCGAAGGCTGACCGGCGGAGGCGAGCGTGGAAAAAAAGTATCTGTGGCGAGTCATCGTGATCGTGGCTGTCGTGGCGGTCGCCCTGTGGTCGCTCTGGCCACCTGAGGAGAAGATCCACTGGGGGCTCGACCTCGAGGGTGGGGTCCATCTGGTGCTTCAGGTCCAGACCGACGACGCCATCAAGGCCGAGTTGGACGACGCGGCGCAACGGTTGGTCAGTCTGGCCGGCGAGGAGGGCATCACCCTCGGCGCCACCGAGTCCGATATGGACGGACGTCGATTCACCGTCGAGGTGCCGCCGGGGACCGATCGGGCCCAACTCGAAGAGATCGCGGGATCGAGTTTCCTCGACTACGACTTCAGCTTCGGCGCGAGTACCTGGACTTTTCAGTTCAAGCCCAACGTCGAGCGGGTCATCCGCGATCAGGCGGTGCGCAAGGGCCTGGAAACCATCAACAACCGCGTCGACCAGTTCGGCGTAGCGGAACCCCTGATCCAGAGGCAGGGCATCGAGGGGGATCGAATCCTCATCCAGCTGCCCGGCGTGGACGATCCCGAACGCGTCAAGAAGATCATCAAGTCGACGGCGTTCCTCGAATTCAAAGAGGTCATGCAGGGACCGGCGCCGGATCGTCCGAGCCTGCTGGCCGGTACTGCCGGCCTGCCACCGGCCGACGGCGAGGTGGTGAGCGGCAACCGGACCGGGATTGCGGGCGAGGCTCTCGGCCGCAGTTACTATCTGGTCAAGAAGAGCTCCATCATCACCGGGCGTGAGCTGCGCAGCGCCCGACGCAGCCAGGACGAGTACGGCATGCCCATCGTCCAGTTCGATCTCGTGCCGTCGGCCGCCGACAAGTTCGGCGAGTACACCGGCTCCCACATCGGCGTTCCCATGGCCATCGTCCTCGACGGCAACGTGATGTCGGCGCCCACGATCCGTGCCCGGATCACCGACTCGGGGATCATCGAGGGCAACTTCTCCATCGAAGAGGCCGAGGATCTTGCTCTGATCCTGCGTGCCGGCGCCCTGCCGGCGTCGATCGTCTACCTGGAGGAGCGGACCGTGGGTCCGTCGCTGGGCCACGATTCCATCGTTCGAGGTGTTCGAGCGGCGGTCGCGGGGTTGGTGGCGGTGATGATCTTCATGGTTGTGTACTACCGGCTGTCGGGGCTCAACGCCGATTTTGCGTTGATCATCAATCTGATCATCCTCATGGGCGCCATGGCGTACTTCGGCGCCACCCTCACCCTGCCCGGTATTGCGGGGGTGATTCTCACCATCGGCATGGCGGTGGACGCCAACGTGTTGATTTTCGAGCGCATCCGCGAGGAGCTCCGGGTCGGCAAGACCGTGCGGTCGGCTATCGACACCGGTTTCTCGCGCGCCTTCGGCACCATTTTGGACGCGAATCTGACGACCTTGATCGCTGCGCTCTTCCTTTTCCAGTTCGGAACCGGGCCGGTCAAGGGCTTTGCGGTGACCCTCTCCATCGGGATCTTCGCGAGCGTCTTCACGGCGGTCTTCGTGTCACGGACCATCTACATGATCGTGCTCGCCGGCCGCGACCGGGTGCAGACGCTGAGTATCTGAGAGGCTTGCATGCGAATTATCGGCGACACCAACATTCCATTTCTGAGCTATCGAAAGATTGCCCTCAGTCTGTCCATGATTCTGATTCTCGGTGGGCTGGCCTACCAGTTCCTCGGTCCTGGCCTCAACCTCGGGATTGATTTCGTCGGTGGCACCCAGGTCACGATCAAGTTCCGCGCTGAGCCTGATCTCGGCCAATTGCGCGCCTCCATGGCCGACCTCGATGTGGGGACACCAGCGCTCCAGCGGTTCGATGAGGCCGAAAAGAACGAGATCCTGATTCGGGTCGAGAACCCCGAGGGTGAAGAAGGCGATTTCACGGGACCCATCATCGAGCTCCTCCGGCGGGATCTCAATTCAGGGCTCGGTGACGGCTTCGATCTCAACACCCAGGGGGCCCAGTCGTTGACCATGCTCCTGGCCGTCGAAGATCCGGAAGGCACCGGGCTGGACGAAGAAGGGGCTGCTCTGCACTATGGCCCCATGGCTGATGCGGTGCTCGGTTTTCGTAAGGAAAACGGGATCTTCACCTCCATCGACCAGCTCGACACCATCGACGGGGTCTCCGACGAGAGTCGTGCTCTGATCAAGGAGAAGGCCGTGGTCGGTGAGTTCGCTCTCCTGGGTGCCGAGAGTGTCGGGCCTGCGGTGGGCGCTGATCTCCAGAACAAGGCCAGGGCGGCCATCGGCTTCAGCCTCCTCGGAATGCTGATCTACATCTGGATGCGGTTCCAGTTGCCGTTCGGCGTCGGCGCCGTGGCGGCGCTCTTCCACGATGTCTTGATCAGCCTCACCGCGCTCGCGATCACGGGTCGTGAGATCAACCTCCCCACCGTGGCCGCGCTGCTGGCCCTGGTCGGGTACTCGGTCAACGATTCGGTGGTGGTCTTCGATCGGGTCCGTGAGAATCTGAAGCTGCACCGGGGTGAGGACCTCGAGCAGCTGATGGACACCTCCATCAACCAGACCCTGTCGCGGACATTCATCACCTCGGGGACAACCCTGATGGTGGTGCTGTCCCTCTACTTCTTTGGTGGGGATGTGATCAACACCTTCGCCTTCGTGCTGCTGATCGGCATCGTCGTCGGAACCTACTCATCGATCTTCGTCGCATCGCCGGTGGCGCTCTGGATGCACCGGTTGCTCGCCGCCCGTAGGGACAGCAAGCGTAAGAAGAGTCGGCGGCGGTAGGAGTGGAGCGGTTAACAATTAGCTATTAGCCCAGCCTCTTGCAAAATTCAAGAATCAGGGACCAAGGTCTTCCGACCTTCCTCACCATCAGGCCGGCGAGACGTCGGCGCTACGTGCGCCGGGCATGGCGCGAAGCGACGTGCATGGTGCACGTAGCTTGAGAACCGGTAAGGGAAACCGAACCGGGAAGTGACTAGGAGGTGAGAGTCCTCTGGAGGCCTAGATGACGGGAACTCCGAGCCGAACAGCAAGGGCAACCCCCGCGAGGAGGTGTCTGAAGGAAGCTGGAGGCGAACTTCCGGCCCGAGGAACACGAATCGCATACGAGGCATGGAGACCTGGGCGAGGTGGCGTAGGACACCAAACCCGAAAGTCATACGGGAGGTCGCCATGTATATGCGACGGGTAGATGGAAGGAAAGTCACGCGTCTTACCCCGGGAGATCTGGCGCTCTACCCCTGAGGGGCATGCTGGAGCGTCAGAAGTCAGCCGGAGCCGTAGTAGGCGTGGAGGCACGCCAAAGGGCTCCGCGAAGCGAGGAGAACTGGTGCGTAACTCTCGACTGTTGAAGAAGGAGCAGACAGATGGCTGAGATGCCGGAAAGACCTTCCTGCGCGGGCAGCGGAACTGTCGGGCGGGCTGGGGACGAGCGCCAAGCAACAGCGGCGGGGGGCGAGAACACCGGAGCACGGAAGGACGTGGTTGCGAAGGTGACCATGGAGGAGGTGCTGGGAGCAGAGAATGTCGAGAAGGCATTGCGGCGAGTCAAAGCCAACAAGGGCGCTCCAGGGGTGGACGGGATGACCGTCGAAGAACTTGGGGAGTTTTTGACGGGAAAAGGCTGGCTGCAGACCGAGAAGGCACTGGTCGAGGGTCGATACAAGCCTCAGGCCGTGCTCGGGGTGGAGATACCGAAGCCGAATGGCGGGAAGCGTCAGCTCGGGATACCGACGGTTATCGACAGGCTGATCCAGCAGGCGATATTGCAGGCGGTTCAGCCCGACATCGACCCGACGTTTTCCCAGCACAGCTACGGATTTCGACCCGGGCGACGAGCAACTGATGCGGTATGTCAAATGAAAGACTACGTGGAGGCGGGAAGCGAATGGATCGTAGACTGCGACCTGGCGAAGTTTTTCGATGAGGTACAGCATGACGTGCTGATGGCCCGAGTGGCCCGCCGAATCCAGGACAAGCGCATATTGCGAACGATCAGGAGATACCTGCAAGCCGGGCTGATGCTCGGTGGGCTGGAGAGCCAGCGGCTCAAGGGGACCCCGCAAGGGGGCCCTCTGTCGCCCCTGCTCAGCAACATCCTGCTCGATGACCTGGACCGGGAGCTTGAGCGACGCGGCCACCGCTTCGCCCGATATGCGGACGACTTCATCGTATGCGTGAAGAGCCGTAGAGCCGGCGAGAGAGTGCTCGAATCACTGGAGCAGTTTCTGGCGAAGAAGCTGCGCCTGCAAGTGAACCGAGACAAGAGCAAAGTGGCTCGTGTCGACGAGTGCACCTTCCTTGGGTACTCGATGATCTACCTGAAAGACGGCAGCACACGCCTCACACTCCCACGGGGGACGCTTCAACGACTCCGAGGAAAGCTGCGAGGGGTGATAGGCCGCCGTGCCAGGGGACAATCGATCGAGTCCGTCATCAAGCAGCTGAAGCCGATTCTGCGGGGGTGGTACAACTACTACCGTTTTGCAGAAACGACATGGAGCTTTAGCGCCCCGGACGGATACGTCCGACGGCGGCTCCGGTGGCTGTACTGGCGGCAATGGAAGACGCCCCGGACCCGAAGGAAACGTCTTATCGCCCTGGGTCTTCGACCGGATCAGGCGCGGAAAACCGCCTACTCCACTTGCGGACCCTGGCGGTGCTCGCGGATCCCCGGGGTCAACCAGGCCCTCCCAAACAGCCATTTCGACAAACTCGGGCTCTTCAGCCTTCTTCAGGCCCACCAAAGGGTCTCCGTCTGACTCGCTTCGAACCGCCGTATACGGAACCGTACGTACGGTGGTGTGGGAGGAACGGGCCCGCAAGGGCCCGGTCCTACCCGATAATGGATCTCAGCCCTTTGTAGTGCTGGCGTCTCGCCGGCACAGAGACCACGAACCATCGCAAGAGAGGGTTTTTGCAAGAGGCTGAGCCGTTAGCTTCATCGCAGGGGCGACACAAAGAACCAGAAGATCCTACCCCGCGGTCCGCCGCGGGGTTTTTCTCCTTTCTCCCTATTTTTTCGGCCCCGCGCACAGCGCGCTTACGGAAAAACAGGAGGGGCTTGACCCCGAAACGTACAATGGTTGGATGGACTCTTCGGCGAAGATCCGCATTGAGGACATTCTCAACCGGGTCGAGCTCTACCGGCCCGACCTGGATGAGGATCTTCTTCGCCACGCCTATGTCTTTGCCGCGAATCGCCACCAGGGCCAGGTGCGACGATCGGGGGAGGCCTACCTCATCCATCCACTGACCGTGGCCTGGATGCTCGCCGAGATGGAGCTCGACGAGGTCGCCATTGCCGCCGGGCTGTTGCACGATCTCCTCGAGGACACCGACACGACGGCCGAGGAGCTCGAGCTCGAGTTCGGTCCGGATGTGACCCGGCTGGTGGAGGCGCTCACCAAGCTGTCCGACTTCGAGAGCTCGTTCACTTCTCGCGAAGCCACCGAAGCCGAGAACTTCCGCCGGCTTCTCCTCGCTTCCATGGACGATGTACGGGTCATCCTGGTCAAGTTGGCCGACCGGCTGCACAACATGAGAACCTTGAGCTTTCTGCGGCCCGATCGCCAGGTCGCCATCGCACGGGAGACCCTCGACATCTATGCGCCCATCGCCAATCGACTCGGCATCGGGAGCATCAAGATGGAGATGGAGGACCTTTGTTTCCGCTATCTCCACCCGAAAGAGTGGGGACGTCTCGAGCACGAGATCAAGGATCGCGCCGACGCCGCCGAACGGTGGTTCGCCGAGATTCGGGGCATCATCGAAGGCCTGCTTCTCGCCAACGGCATCAAGGGAACCGTCCACGGGCGCGTCAAGCACATGTATTCGGTCTATCAGAAGCTCCGGCGGCAAGAGGTGGACATGGCGAATGTCTTCGACTTCCTGGCCTTCCGGGTGATTGTCGAGACAGTGGGGGATTGTTATGGGGTCCTCGGCCTGATCCACCAACAGTGGCCCCCGGTGCCGGGCCGGATGAAGGACCACATCGCGATCCCGAAACCCAACGCGTACCAGTCGCTTCACACCACGGTGCTCGGCCCGGAGGCGCACCCCTTCGAGATCCAGATTCGAACCCGGGATATGCACAAGATTGCCGAGTTCGGCATCGCGGCTCACTGGAGCTACAAGGAAAAAGGATCGGGGGCCGGGAGCGAGGACTCTCGCATTTCGTGGCTTCGCAGTCTCCTCGACAATTCGGAAGGCGCCTCTCCCCGGGAATTCCTCGACTCGATCAAGGTCGATCTCTACCCCGATGATGTCTACTGCTTTACTCCCCGAGGTGACGTTTTTTCCTTTCCACGTGGCGCGACCATCCTCGACTTCGCCTACCGGGTCCATTCCGAGGTCGGCCATACCTGTGTCGGGGGCCGGATCAACAGTCGCTGGGTCCCTTTGCGCACCGAGTTGAAAAACGGCGACATTGTCGAGATCTCCACCTCACCGCAACAGCAGCCTCACCACGACTGGCTCAATCTCGTGGGCACAAACCGTGCTCGATCGAAGATCAGGAGCTGGCTCAAACGGGAGGAGAAGAAACGAGCGGTGGAGGTTGGTCGCAAGCTCATCGAGCGCGAGTTCCGGAAGACCGGTGTTTCATGGCGCAGGGTCAGCGGTACCGACGAGCTCAAGAGTGTTCTCTCATCGCACGGCCTCTCCAAAGAAGACGATCTTCTCGCGGCGCTGGGCTTTGGAAGGCTGGCTGCGCCCGCGATCATCGCGCAACTTCTGCCCCAAGAAGATGAAGCTGCTGAAGACGAGGTGCCCACTCCCAAGCGAGAGTCCTCCACTGCCGAGAGCCAGGCCCTCGAGGTCACCGGCGATGCCGACTTCCTGGTCTACGTCGCCAAATGCTGCAAGCCGCTTCCGGGAGAAAGAATCGTTGGTTTCGTGACCCGGGGCAAGGGCGTCGCGGTACATTCCCGGACGTGTCCCAACGTGAAGAACCTGATGTACCACCCGGAGCGGGAGATCGAGGTCAGGTGGGCGTCCGACGCGGCCACGTCGGGGGCCTCGCCCAATCAGGTCGAGTTGGACATGGTCTTCGACGATCGGTCGGGGATGCTCGCGTCGATCTCACAGGTCATCTCGGCCGAGGGAAGCGACATCCTGAGCTGTCAGCTTCGGACCGAGCACAACGACCGCGGCTTTGGCGCGATGACCATCGTCGTTCGCGATGCGGCACAGCTCGATCGTATCCTCAGGCGCCTGGACAACATCAACGGAATGCGACGCGTCGAGCGCCGCGGCCAGGCGACGGCACGAGCCTGAGCGACGACAAAAAGGCGGCCGTCAGCCGCCTGTCGGATCCCTCTTGTACGGGATATTACAGCCGTGGAGCCTTGACGACCTTGCCCGAACGGATACAACGGGTGCACGCACGAATGTACGTCGGTTGACCGTCAACGACGGCCCGAACGCGTTGCAGGTTGGGCAGCCAACGTCTTTTTGTGACGTTGTGTGCGTGGGAGATATTGCTCCCGGTCATTGGTCCCTTGCCGCAGATTTCACATCGCTGCGCCATTTCAATCGTCCTCCTCGAGGTCCCCAAGAGAATGGGGACGCATTTCATAGCATAAACGGTCCCGGATGGCAAGGTCGTCCATTACCGAATGACCGAGTTTTTGGTCTTTCCGCGCGAAAAACCACGTGTGAATGTGAGTTGAGTCGCGCGGAATTTGGCCGAGAAATCGACGGAAAACAGAGAAACCGATTCCCTTTTCTGGCTCCCACCAGAGGCAGATCATGATTCGATTTCGCAAAGAAAGAATGATTCGTTCTTTATTGCTTTTTTGAATTCACAATTTCTTGACACTAAATAACCCTTTTGATACTCTGCCTTATAGAGGTGTGATGTACCAGAAGGTTCGAACTCTTGCGACATAAGGTGTGAACCGTGTTTGGAAAGCGAAAAAGACAAGTTGTCGGCTGTGATGTTGGCTCCTCGGCGATCAAGATCGTTGAACTGAAGCCGCTCAAAAACGACGAATTCCAACTGGTCCACGCTGCCGTTGCGGATCTGTCGCCTGAGGCGATTGTCGACGGCGCAATCATGGATTCGTCCTTGGTGGTAGAGGCACTCACCGGGTTGATCTCGGAGAATGGGATCAAGAACACTAAATTCGGTGGCTCATTGTCCGGCCATTCCGTGATTATCAAGAAGATTCAACTTCCCTCCATGACCGAGGCGGAGCTCGCCGAATCGATTCAGTGGGAAGCCGAGCAGTACATACCGTTCGATATCAACGACGTGAACCTCGATTACGTCGTACTTGAGACCGGTGGAAGCGATTCGATGGATGTGCTGCTGGTGGCGGTGAAAAGGGACCGAATCAACGACTACACTTCGGTGGTCGTCCAGGCCGGTAAAGAACCGGTGCTGGTTGATGTCGATGTTTTTGCGGTCCAAAACGCCTTCGAATCCAACTACTCATCGCGCGGCGAGACGGTTGCGCTGGTCAACGTCGGCGCCTCGGTGATGAACATCAACGTGTTGCATGACGGCAATTCGGTGTTCTGGCGGGATGTGGCCTTTGGTGGCAATCTCTACACCGAGGCGATTCAGCGCGAGTTCAATCTGCCTCGAGAGGACGCCGAGAAGCTGAAGCTCGGCGAGGAAGTCGGCCAGGTTTCCCAAGCTCAAGTTGGCAGTGTCCTGGGTGCCGCGTCGGAAGATCTCGCCGCCGAGCTCCAGAAGACCATCGACTTCTTTGTCGCCACCTCGTCGGTAGATCGGTTGGATCGCGTGATGCTCTCCGGAGGCGGGGCGTTGGTGGCGAATCTCGAGTCCATTCTCCAGGAACGTTTTCAGGTCAACGTCGAGTTGCTGAATCCGTTCCGGAACATCCGCTACAACGAGTCGGATTTCGATCCTGATTGGATCAACCGCAACGCCCCGGCCATGGCCGTGGCGGTGGGTTTGGCAATACGGACCGTCGGAGACTGAGCCGATGATCAAAATCAATCTGATTTCGGAGGCGCCGACCGCAGCGGTCACCAAGCGAAAACGACCGGAATTTTCCTTGGGCGCCAAGCAGGGCGACATCATTCTTGTCACCATACTCGCCATTGCCTTGGCCGTTTCCGGCACGTGGTGGTATCTGTTGACGTCCAAGCGAGCCGACCTCAAAGAGACCGAGCGCCAGCGGACGGTGGAGCGTGATGAGCTCCAGCCGTTCATTGACAAGGTCGAAGAGCTCGAGGCAAAGCGGACGCTTCTCAAACGTAAGGTCGATGTCATCAATGACCTCAAGAACAAACAGCACGGCCCCGTTCGCATCATGGACGAGGTGTCCCGTGCGCTGCCGGATCTGGTTTGGCTGACGAGGCTCGAGCTGGCCGGAAACGCCATCACCCTCACGGGTCAGGCGATGGACGAGAATGCGGTCGCCAATTATTACTCGAATCTGGACGCGTCGCCGTTTTTCGAAGAACCGGTCGTCAAGAACCTCGCACGTAGAGGGGAGGATTTTTCCTTCACTCTATCGGCCGTCTTCACATATGAACCGCCGGAGATCGAAAAAGCGAGTTCTCCGGCCGATGGCACCTGACGAAGTGGGGGTCAAGCGCCATGGCCATTGATCTCAACGAAAAGCCCTGGTGGGTCGCTCTTTTGGTCGGGCTCGTGCTCGGCGTGGCTCTCTTCGTGGTGCTCCAGATGTATGTCTACAAGCCCATCGAAGAGGATTGCCAAAAGGCGCAGGACACGATCGACGAACTGGAACGCGAGATCGAGAAGGGACTGGCGGCCAAGGCTGACCTCCCAAGGCTCGAAGAAGATATCCGTAACTACGAGCTCGATCTTGATCGTCTCCGTCGGATTCTGCCGACCAAGCGAGAGACCGATGATCTCATCAAGCGTCTCAAGCACCTCACCGAACGTGGCAATTTCCGTCTGACGCGATTCGTGCCCGGCAAAGTCATCGACCGGGATTTCTTCCTCGAACGCCCGATCACGGTCGGACTTGACGGGACGTACCATGAACTCGGCCTCTTCTTCGATCGGCTGAGCGGATTTTCCCGCATCATCAATGTTGCCGATCTCGTGGTGTCTCCGGTCAGAGGCCAGGGATCTCAGGGATTCACCATTCAAGCCACCTTCACCCAGCGTACCTTTATCTACAAGGAATGAGCGGGGCTGAGATGAATATTATTCGGTTGGTTGTGTGCGTTGTGGCGGTCGCGGTCGCAGGCTTCGCCGCGATTCCGACGGCGGCGCAGGAGGCCGAGCCTGCCGAGACTGAAAGCGTAGCCGCCGACAGTCTGGGCGAAGAGGCCGTCGATACTTCGGCCATTGAACAGATCCTGCGTGGCGAGCGGGAGATGCTCGAGGGTGAGAGCTTCTCCTACGATCCGGCCGGCCGTCGAGATCCTTTCCGCTCGCTCCGTGCAGGATTCGAGAAGTCATACGACGACGAGGCCGAACCTCGGCCGCCCGGTCTGCCGGGGATGGCCGTCGATGAACTCAGACTCGAGGGAATCATCGAGACGCCCAATGGGATTCTCGCGTTTGTTCAAGGGCGTGACAACATTTCCTATATCCTCCGGCCAGGGACCAAGCTCTATGACGGAGAGGTCAAGGAGATTGAGTTCGACCGCATCGTATTCAGAAAGCAGTCGAACGACCCGAAACAGCTCAAACCGTACGAGGACGTCGTACGTGAGATCACGGATTAGCCGTTCGAGTGATATCGAATTGGGGGATGGCATGATGAACATGAACGTCCGCGTCCTGGTAGTGGCGGCGATCTGCGTGCTGTTGGGATTCATATATCCCGGCAACGCGGCAGCTTCCCTGCCGACGCTCCACGGGCTGACGGCGGAAGCAGGGTCTTCGGGGCCCGTGATCCACCTGCGGACCGATCACGCTCTCGAGACGGTCCACTACTCTCCCCAGCCCGGCGTCTGGGTCATCGAGATGCCCGAGGTCGAGTGGGAGCGAAGTACCGGGACTCTGGTCGATCCCTCCATCGGGATCGAGCGCGCGGAGTTGTCCGAAGTCGACGAGTTCGGTAAGAGGGTCACCCGGTTGACGGTGTGGCTCGAGGAACCGTCGCAGCTTCGACTCGACACCGCGTCGGGTGGTCTGGATCTGGTCTTTACGTCTTTTACCGCGGGAAGCGATCCGGCGCCGAGGCCGAAGCCCGAGCCGGTGGTTGCCGTTGTAGCGCCGGTCGAGCCCGCTCCTCCCACGGGTGAGGCGACCATCCCTCCAACGGGTGCAGCGACCAATTTGCTGGAGGTGATCGCCATCGCTTCCGGTGATGGGGCTGTCATCGAGCTCAGGGGTGATGGTGTTCTTTCCGGGACGACCTTCACACTTCCCAATCCCGATCGGCTGGTAATTGATCTGCCGGGGGTGATCAAGCGATTCAACCGGAGCATCTATCCCGTGGGATCCGGTCCCGTTCGTCAGGTGCGGGTGGCGCAGAATCGCACTGTGCCCGAGCCCGTGACGCGGATCGTCGTCGATCTCGAGGGCGAGGCTCGCCATGTCTTTTCGGAGACCGCCGATGGGGCCGTGCTCAGAGTTTCCGCCCCCGGCGCGCCCATGGCCGAGCCGGTTCCGGCGGTGATCACCAGGACCGAGATCGTCACCGAGACCGAGTACGTGGTTGCCCAAAACGAGATCGAACCTGTGGCGGAACCGAGCTACAAAACGCCGCCGCCGGCAGCGCCCCCGGCCGAAGAAGCCGCGGTTTCTTCGGCGCTCTTCGACCTCCCGGATGCCGGTGAGAGCACCGACGCCGATGACTGGTCCGAACCGAGCTCGATGGAATCCGAGTGGGCCGTCGAAGAAGAGCCGGTTTCCGAGCGCAACCCCTTCGTGGCGGACTCGTCGCAGATGATCGAGCATGCCCCGGCCGCTCAGGTGCTCAACGAGCCGAGTGCCAGGGCCGAAACCTATGCCTCCACCGAGGTCGACACCGACGAGCAGCAGTTCACCGGCGAGCCGATCAGCCTGAGCCTCAAAGACGCCGACGTTCGTGACGTGCTCAAGACCTTCTCCGCCCTCACCCAGCTCAACATCATCGTTGATCCCGGGGTCGGCGGATCGGTGACCGTGGAACTCCGCGATGTCCCGTGGGATCAGGCGCTGGATCTCATCCTTCGGATCAACAACCTCGACTATGTGCTCGAGAACAACGTACTCAGGGTCGCGACCAATCAGAAGCTCGCCGCCGAGAAGGCCGCCAAGGTCAACCTCGACAAGCAGCGCGAGCAGGCCAAACCGCTGAAGACCGTTCTCAAGCCGTTGTCCTACGCCAAGGCGAGCTATGTCTCCGGGCTCCTGGCGGGCGACAACTATCTCCTGTCGGATCGCGGCTCGGTGACCACCGACGAGCGCACCAACACCCTCATCATCCGCGATGTGGTGGATCGGGTCGAAGGTGCGTTGCGGCTCATCGAGAGCCTCGACCAACCGACACCGCAGGTCGTCATCGAGGGTCGCATCGTCGAGACCACACGCGATTTCTCGCGTGAGCTCGGCGTCAGCTGGGGGTTCTCCGGTGTGATGGATGCCCAGCATGGCAACGACACCGGACTCGACTTTCCGAACTCGATCAACGTCTCCGGCGATGTCGAACTCGCCCGAGGCAACCAGGGTTTCCTGGCCTTCTCCTTTGGCGACATCCTCAACACCTTCAACCTCGACTTCCTGCTGTCGGCAGCGGAGACCGACGGGCTCCTGCGCATCGTCTCGACGCCGCGGGTGACCACCCAGAACCTGATGCAGGCATCCATCCGATCAGGTCTTCAGATCCCGGTGCAGACCGTCGCCAACAACACGGTCACGGTGCAATATGTGGATGCGACCTTGAGGCTTCAGGTGACGCCTCAGATCACCGCCGAAGGGACCGTCAATCTCGACATCGACATCAAGAAACAGGAGGCGGTTCTCGCGGCCGCCGTCGTGGGCGGGAACAACGTCCCGATCTTCACCCGCGATGCCCAGACCCAGCTGCTGGTTCGGGATGGCGGAACGACCGTCATTGCCGGCATCTACCAGATCAATGATCAGGAAAACGAAAACAGGATCCCCGGTCTGTACAAGATTCCGCTGCTCGGAAGTCTGTTCAAGAACAAGGGGACCTTCAAACGGCACGATGAACTCTTGATCTTCATCACGCCGCG
>Ga0316193_10002021_pt1 | contig 14020 bp, 12 predicted proteins | sample MerIslsedime2_MG_FD_207735 | JGI IMG/M metagenome (GOLD analysis project Ga0316193, IMG submission 207735) | Coastal sediment microbial communities from Maine, United States - Merrow Island sediment 2 | ecosystem: Environmental > Aquatic > Marine > Coastal > Sediment | place: USA: Maine...
ACAAATCTTCAACAAACACTTAGGTATTATCGGCCGCATGCGCTTCCAGCATCCAATAATCCCAAATTTCCCCCACGCCCTGGCGCAGCTCGGTATATTCCTCATCAGCCACCAAACCGGGCTGCTCGTCCAGCTTCAGGCGATGCAAACGCCCGCGATAGGTCTGATAGGCCAGCACGAGCGCATCGGCCCGTTCCGCCACCATGACACCCTCGGCCGCCAACACCATTAATAAGCGGATATTGTCGCTATAGTTTAACAGGACCTCGTGACCATGGGCGTAGGCCAGAACCCCGTATTGCACCATAAATTCAATATCAACGATACCTCCATGCCCCTGTTTCAGATCAAACTGGCCCTGTTTGCCCTTATCCAGGCTTGTGCGCATCTTTTCGCGCATCTCGATCACCTCGGCGAGCAGCTTGTCTTTATCCCGCGGTTTTGCCAGCACGCTCTTGCGAATCCGGTTAAAACTGGCGGCAATGGCCGGATCACCGGCCACGACCCGAGCCCGCACCAGGGCCTGATGCTCCCAGGTCCAGGCCTTGTCCGACTGGTACTTCTCAAATGAGCTCAGGCTGGTCACCAGCATGCCCGAGGCCCCATCGGGTCTGAGACGCATATCCACCTCATACAGCAGGCCGGCTGGCGTGTGGGCCGTCAACAGGTGGATCATGCGCTGGCCCAGGCGTGCAAAGAAGACCGAGGCCGTAATAGGCTGCGGCCCCTGGGTCATGGCACTGGCATCGTCACTGCCATGCACAAACACCAGATCCAGATCCGAACCATAGCCCAACTCCAGGCCACCAAGCTTGCCATAGGCGACCACGGCAAAGCCTTTATCACACACAGTCCCATCGACACGGCAAGCCGGTGGGCCATGCCGGGCGGTCATATGCTGCCAGGCCAGTTCCAGGGTCTCGGCCAGCACCACTTCGGCAATCCAGCTGAGATGGTCACTCACCTGCATGAGTGGCAAGACATCGGCAATATCTGCCGCCGCCACGCGTAACACGTTGCTATGCCGGAAATGGCGCAGACAGTTCATGGCCTCTTCGGTATCGTCAACCGGGATGGCCGCCAGTTTTGTCCTTAATTCGGCCTGCAACTGGGCCTTGCCGGGCGGGGCATAGAGACTACTGGCATCCATCAGCTCATCGAGCAGGATCGGATAAAAGGTCAGGTAGCGTGCAATCCATGGGCTCGCTGCACATAGACGAACCAGTTGCGACAGGGCAATGGGATGTTCCACCAGCAGGGCGAGATAAACGGTACGCTGGGTAATCGCCTCGATCAAATCCAGCACCCTGGCCAGGGTCACATCCGGGTGTTCCGCCTGGGCCACCACCCTGACCAACAAGGGCATGAGCCGATCCAGGCGTCCCTGCCCCTGACTGCTCAATGAACGATAGCGTCGCCCCTCGCGCACAACACGCAGACGTTGTAAAACTTCTGCCGCCTGCTCAAATCCCAGTTGTTCGAGCAGGCTGATACCTTCCTGTTGTTCCATGCGTCCGAACCACAACCGGCTCAAATCGAGGTTGGCCTGTCCGGTGTCATCGGACTGGGGCGCTTCAAACACCTTCTCGAAATGGCCCTGCACCTTTTGCCGATGCGTCTGCAGGACGGTACTGAATGCCTGCCAGTCGTCGAAACCCATGCCAAAGGCCAGCCGCACCTGTCCGAGTTCATCTTCCGGCAGCTTGTGGGTTTGCTGCTCCGCCACCTCCTGCAAACGGTGTTCGACCGTGCGCAGAAATATATAGGCCTCGCATAACTCGCTCACCACATACTCAGGCAAGACCCCTTGCCCCTTGAGCAATGCCAGTACGTCCAGGATGCGTCGCTGCCTGAGTTCGGACTCCTGGCCACCACGAATGAGCTGAAAGACCTGCCCGATAAACTCCACCTCACGTATCCCGCCCAGCCCCAGCTTGATGTTATTGGCAATGCCCTTGCGGCGCACCTCCCGATCGACCAGGACCTTCATCTCACGCAGTGACTCATAGGCCCCGTAATCGAGATAGCGGCGGTAGATGAATGGCCGCAGCATGGCCATGAGTGTTTCGGCCGAGTGCCGCTCCCCGGCAATCACGCGCGCCTTGATCATGGCATAGCGCTCCCACTCCCGGCCGTGGACCTGATAATAATTTTCCAGGGCATCAAAACTGGCCACCAGAGCTCCCCCTTCGCCAAAGGGACGCAGGCGCATATCGACGCGGAACACAAAGCCATCCGCCGTGATTTGATCCAGTGACTGGATCAGCTTCTGTCCCAGGCGGGCAAAAAACTCGGCATTGGACAGTAGCTTTTTCCCACCATGGGTCTGGCCCGCCTCGGGATAGGCAAAGATCAGATCAATATCCGAGGAGACATTCAGCTCCCAGGCCCCCAGTTTGCCCATACCGATGACCAGCAGGCCTTGCTCTTCACCAGCGGCATTACAGGGGGTGCCCCATTCGGCACAAAGCCAGGCATGCAATTTATCGAGTGAGGACTGCACACACGCCGTGGCCAGATTGCTTAGATCCCGGGTCACCTCTTCCAGGTCGGCCCAGCCGGCGATATCGCGCCAGACGATGCGTAACCACTCTCGTTGACGAAACCGGCGCAAGGCCGTCGCCAACATGGCTTCATCAGACACCTCGGCGAGAACGGCATCCATGCTGCTGCGGTAATCCTCATCGCTATACACGCGCAGCAAATCGCCACTCTGGTCCAAATCAAACAACACTGCAGGCGTGCGTACACACTGACGCGCAATCACCTCACTGCATGCCCAGACCCTGGGCAGTGTCGATGACACCGCATCGCTCAGGGTGCTTGCCTTTGTCTCAATTTCGCCATCGATTGCATGCAGAAATTGCTGCAAGTGCTGTTCAACCGCAGCCTGTAAGGCGGCAGGAAGGCGAAAAACGGACTTGTCCAGATCAATGGGCACGGTTTAATCCTTGCGTCAGGTCAATTACAAACTATTCTTTTCTGTCTATGGGATTAAAGATACACTGACTCCAGATTAATAAAAACACTCAAAACAGGACTCTCAATGATTACAGGTTCCATCTCATCCAAGGGTGTCAACGAAATTGTTTTAAGCACCGTTGTGGACAGGGCCAGGTCCCTCAACAAAGACAAGGTCAGTATTATCGAAATCGGTTCCGGCAAAGGTGCCTTGTCAAAGGCCATTCGCGAGGCGCTCGAGGCCGAAGGCATTCAGTATGAAATGGAATGCAGTGATATCGAACCGCAACAAATCAACGAGCAGAAGCTTGGTTTTGAATGCCGTCACGTCGATGCGCAGGATAAATTCAAGCTGGATAAAGACTACGATATTGGTATCGCCGTCGAGTTGATTGAACACATCGAGAACCCGTTTCATCTGGTGAGGGAATTTGCCGGTATTCTCAAACCCGGTGCCTTGTTGATCCTCACGTCACCGAATATTCTCAACCTATCATCGCGCCTGCGTTATTTTCTCACCGGCTGTTATGACTACTTCCGTCGTCCCTTTAACGAATACTGGCTGAATATGGGGCACGTCAACCCCATGACCCCCCTGCAACTGATCTACATCCTGCGCAAAAACGGCTTTGAGGATATCGATGTCACGACAAACAAGGGAACACTGAACTCCATCCTGCTGTTACCCTTCGCCCCTTTTATATTTCTTTCTTCCTTCATGCACTACATCTTGCGAGAAAATCGTGAAGGCGGCAAGGAACAGAAAAAACGCAATCGCAAGACCCTGACAACGCTCATGACGCCTGGTCTGCTGTTGGGCAAGATAGCCATCTACAAGGCGATACGAACCACCGAACTGCAAACCAATACCGCCACCTGGTTTCAGAGTGACAAATACTTCAGGCCCTGATCTTTAATCATATTCGCATCCAAAAAAAAGCCCCGCTGTTTCCAGCGGGGCCCTTGTCTTTTTGGCTGATAGCTTAGCCGGGGATGATTTACATCATACCGCCCATGCCACCCATACCGCCCATGCCGCCGCCCATATCAGGCATTCCAGCGGACTTTTCTTCCGGGATTTCAGCAACCATGGCTTCAGTGGTGATCATCAGACCGGCAACCGAGGCCGCATTCTGCAGTGCAGTACGCGTCACCTTGGTGGGGTCCAGGATACCGAACTTGATCATGTCGCCATATTCACCTGTCGCAGCGTTATAGCCAAAGTTGTCTTTACCTTCACCAACCTTGTTGACCACAACGGAAGGCTCATCACCGGCATTGGCCACGATCTGACGCAGAGGCTCTTCCATGGCACGACGGGCAATGCTGACACCCACGTCCTGATCATGGTTATCACCCGTCAGGTCCTTAATTGAGACCAGGGCACGAATCAGGGCCACACCACCACCGGGTACCACACCTTCTTCAACGGCAGCACGGGTCGCGTGCAAGGCATCTTCAACGCGCGCCTTCTTCTCTTTCATTTCCACTTCAGTGGCGGCGCCAACCTTGATGACCGCAACACCGCCAGCCAGCTTGGCCACGCGTTCCTGCAGTTTTTCTTTATCATAGTCAGAGCTGGCTTCTTCGATTTGCGCACGAACCTGCTTCACACGGTCTTCGATTTCGTTATGCTGACCAGCGCCATCGATAACCGTGGTTTCTTCCTTGGTGATCTGGATTTTCTTCGCGCTACCCAGGTCATCCAGGGTGGCCTTTTCAAGCGACAGACCGATCTCTTCAGAGATCACGGTACCGCCGGTGAGGATGGCGATATCCTGCAGCATGGCCTTACGACGGTCACCAAAACCAGGTGCCTTCACGGCCGCAACCTTCACGATGCCACGAATGTTGTTCACCACCAGGGTGGCCAGGGCTTCACCCTCGACATCCTCGGCGATGATCAACAGCGGTTTGCCGGATTTGGCCACGCCTTCCAGTACGGGCAGCAGGTCACGGATGTTGCTGATTTTCTTGTCGTACAACAGGATATATGGCGCTTCCAGTTCGGCGCTCATGTTGGCCTGGTTATTGACGAAGTAAGGTGACAGGTAACCACGGTCGAACTGCATACCTTCAACCACGTCCAGTTCATTTTCCAGACCACTGCCTTCTTCAACGGTGATCACACCTTCTTTGCCCACTTTGCCCATGGCATCGGCGATAATGCTACCAATCGAATCATCGGAGTTGGCCGAGATGGTACCCACCTGGGCAATGGCCTTATCATCTGTACAAGGCTTGGACATGCTCTTCAGGTTTTCAACCACAGTGATCACTGCTTTATCAATACCGCGTTTCAGGTCCATGGGGTTCATGCCGGCCGCTACGGCCTTCATACCTTCCGTCACAATAGACTGGGCCAGAACAGTGGCCGTGGTGGTACCGTCACCGGCGATATCAGAGGTGTGAGAAGAAACCTCTTTCACCATCTGTGCGCCCATGTTTTCAAACTTGTCTTTCAGTTCGATCTCTTTCGCAACCGATACACCGTCTTTGGTAATGGTTGGGGCGCCGAAGCTCTTTTCCAGAACCACGTTACGACCTTTAGGACCCAGGGTAACCTTTACTGCGTTGGCCAGAACATTGACCCCTGCCAGCATGCGATGACGGGCGTCATCACCGAAATTCACTTCTTTTGCACTCATTATGCTATTCCTCTTAGTATCTCGTATATATCGTTGATTGCCGGGTTGCAGCTTGCTTAGGCCTCGACGACACCCATGATGTCTTCTTCACGCATCACTAACAGCTCTTCGCCTTCAACCTTCACTTCGGTACCGGAATATTTGCCAAACAGCACCTTGTCACCGGTCTTTACATCCAATGGCCGAACTTCACCGGATTCGGTCACTTTACCGTTACCGGCGGCGACGATTTCACCCTGGCTGGGTTTTTCGGTCGCTGAATCAGGAATCACGATACCACCGGCTGTGGTGCGTTCTTCTTCCACACGGCGAACAATTACACGATCATGTAATGGACGGATTTTCATACTCTTCCTCTCCTTAAAAAAGGTCAATAAACTTATATAGTTAAGACCAGTATGAGTAGCGCTGGTCAGTCGCTTGAATTAGTGCCGATTAGCACTCCTCTGTTGTGAGTGCTAATAATACCGGGCAAGTCTTGCCTGTCAAGAGATAGGGCCAGAATTTAAATTTAAAAGGGAAGCAGGAAATAATTTCCTGTGTTTAATCGTCTTTACGCTGAAACTCACCGTCTATGGTGCGCTGCCCCGGCTCCCTGGTAGATTGTGAAGAAGATTGACGGGTATAGACACCGGCTTGGCCCGTGGCAAACCAGACACCGCGCCGCAGTACCGCCTGGGCCAGGCGCTGTCGCAATGGCGGGGTCAACAAGGCAAAACCAAGGGCATCGGTAAAAAAGCCCGGGGTGAGTAACAATGCGCCGGCAAAGAGTAAAAAGGCCCCCTCGATAAGCGGAATGGCCGGGACCTCGCCCCGTGCGGCACTATCACGCAGGCGCTGAATCGTGGAAAAGCCCTGTACACGCAGGAGCAAGGCACCGAGGACCGCGGTCAACACCACCAGAAATATCGTCCACAAGGCACCGATGACATTGCCCACCTGGATCAACAGAAATATTTCCAACAACGGTATGGTTAAAAATAAGATGAAAAAGATCCTAAAAATGTCTCTGTCCCCTGAATTCGGCGTGCTTATGCACAGTTACGCATGGTGATTATACCTTTTGCCCTCTGCCGCCGTATGCTTTATCTTTGCCAACCATGCCGGAAACAGAGCAACAATACCTCATCGCCCTCAATACCTGCCCAGATATCGAGACGGCCCGCATTATTGCCGACAAACTCATCGAAGCCGGCTGTGCCGCGTGTGTCAACATCGTACCGGGGATCGAATCGGTTTACCAATGGCAGGGCGAGGTCGAGCATGATGAAGAATTGTTGCTCATTATTAAAACACACAAGGATGCCTATGCGCAGCTGGAACAGCTGATTCAGCAACACCACCCTTACGAACTTCCCGAGATTATCGCTGTCTCCATCAAGGCGGGTTCCGGCGAATATCTTGCATGGATTGGACAAACAGTAGGAAATCACAATGTTTCAGAAGAATAAAATGTTTAAACTGATCGGCACATACCTGCTGCTGTTCGTGGCGGCCTTTTCTGTACAGGCACAAGATGAACCGCTCATGCCTGAGGTGGCATTCAAGTTTAATGCCCGTGTCCTTGATGCCAATACCATCCGCGCCGAATGGAACATCGCTGACAAATATTATCTTTATCGTGACAAGATCCGCTTCTCCACGGATACGCCGGAGATCAGCATCGGTCAGCTCAGCCTGCCCAAGGGCAAGTTAAAGCACGGTATCCTCCCGGATGGTACCGAGGGTGAAGTCGAGACCTTCATGCATACCTTAAGCCTTGATATCCCGCTGCAGCGCAACAACCCGGCGCTGAAACAGTTTACCCTCATTGCCCATTCACAAGGCTGTGCCGAGATCGGCATCTGTTATCCGCCACAAAAACAAAAGGTCGCACTGCAACTGCCCGCGGCACCCGCCGGCCAAAACGCGGTAAAGAAACTCTCCGCCCTGAGCAACAGCCTTGGCCTGAGTGGCAGCGATGATGACATCCTGCCAGCAGAACAGGCCTTTCAACTGGAGCTCAGTGTGGCCGATGCCAATACCATCCTGGCCCGTTGGTTTATTGCCGACAAACACTATATGTATCGCGACAAGATCAATGTGAAATTGAAAAATGTCGGCGACGTGCGCCTGATGGAGGTCATCCTGCCTGAAGGTGAGATGAAAAACGATATCGCCCTGGGTAAAACCCTGCAGGTCTTCCACAACCAGCTTGAGGTGCCGATCAAACTGGCACGCGGCAAACAGGGACCCACGGATGTCACCATTGAACTGAGCTATCAGGGTTGTGCCGAAGAGCGGGGCATTTGCTACCCACCGATCAAAAGGTCTGAAACCCTGACCCTGCCAGCGGCAAGCACCGTCAGTGGCTTATCGAGCATCGCGACAACAGAACAGCCCGCCTTGTCGGAACAGGACTCCATCGCCGCAGCACTGAAGGCCGGTGGCTTGCTCGTTATTCTGACCTTCTACGGTTTTGGTTTACTGCTCGCCTTTACCCCCTGTGTCTTCCCCATGATCCCCATCCTCTCCAGCATCATTGTGGGTCAGGGTGACAAGCTCACCACCCGCCGCGCCTTCATCATGTCACTGACCTATGTGCTGGCCATGGCCGTGACCTATACCGCCGCAGGCGTGTTTGCCGGCATCGCGGGGGAAAATCTGCAGGCTGCCTTCCAGAACCCCTGGGTACTCAGCACCTTCGCCGGTGTGTTTGTATTGCTGGCATTCTCCATGTTCGGTTTTTATGAGCTGCAACTGCCTTCATCCTGGCAGAGTAAACTGACCGAAGTGAGCAACAAACAGGAGGGGGGCACCTTGACCGGTGTCGCCATCATGGGCTTTTTATCTGCCCTCATCGTTGGCCCTTGTGTCGCAGCGCCCTTGGCCGGTGCGCTGATCTATATTGGTCAAACCGGTGATGCCGTACTGGGTGGTCTGGCCTTATTTGCGCTCAGCCTCGGCATGGGTACACCACTGGTGGCCATCGGTACCTCGGCCGGTAAACTGTTACCCAGAGCCGGCGGCTGGATGGATGCGGTGAAGGGCGTGTTCGGTGTCATGCTGCTGGCGGTGGCCATCTGGATGTTAGAACGCATCCTGCCTGCCAGCATCACCATGTTGTTGTGGGCCATCCTGTTGATCGTTTCAGCGGTCTATCTCAAGGCACTGGAACCGCTCAATATCGAAAGCACCGGCTGGGCCAAGCTCTGGAAGGGCATCGGCCTGCTGTTGTTCGTCTATGGGATTTTGCTCATGATCGGTGTCGCATCTGGTGGCAAAGATATCATACAACCCCTGAAGGGCATTGGTTTTGGCAGTAGTCAGGAACAACACCTGGCCTTCAAACGCATCAAGAGCGTTGATGACCTGAATCGTGAATTGCAAAGTGCCGGCAGTCAAAACAAATTTGTCATGCTCGACTTTTATGCCGACTGGTGTACCTACTGTAAAGACTATGAAAAAAACGTCTTCCCCGATCCAAGTGTGCAACAGGCTTTATCTAATGTTGTGTTATTACAAGCCGACGTCACCGCGAATGATGAACAGGACAAGACCTTGTTAAAACACCTGCAAATACCGGCCCCACCAGCCATTCTGTTTTTTGCACCCGGTGGACAGGAGCGTCGTGCCTCACGCCTGGTGGGCTTAAAGACAAGGGATGAATTTGTTGCCCACGTTGAAAATGCATTACGCTAATGCATTATGCTAGGGACATCGGCCCACTGTTTTGATCTAAGGACGTTCTACTTCATCATGCAAAAGACCATCCTGTTTGTGCTTGTCGCCGTGTTGGGTTTGATGGCCGGTTTTCTGGCACATAAATTCATGCAACCCACGTCAACGGAGACAACGGAAAAAACAGCAGACAGTATGCCAACAACAGCACCTGCGTTTGTTTTAAAAGATCTCGAGGATATGCAACGTAGCAGCAGCGAATGGGATGGTAAGGTGGTGATGATCAACTTCTGGGCCAGTTGGTGCCCACCTTGTCGGCGGGAGATTCCCGCCTTTATTCGTTTACAAGAGACGTATGCCGAGCAGGGTTTCGTTATTGTCGGCATTGCCCTGGATAATAAACAAAACATTGTTGACTTCAGCGACCCACTGGCGATTAACTATCCCATCCTGCTGGCGGAAGAGGAAGGCATTGCCCTGGCGCAGGCCTATGGTAACCATCTGGGTGTCTTGCCCTATACCGTCATCATCGATCGAGCGGGAAAGATCATTTATGTCCACCGCAGTGAATTGACCTATGAGGTGGCCGAAAAGGTAATAAAACCCCTTTTGTGAGCCTTGAGATTAAAACCTCAAGTATTTTTGTCTCTATACGATATAATAACGGTATTCTGTATCGAATTGCTGCGAATTTGCAGATATTCTCTGAAAACTGGACAAATTACCTATCTTGGTGCACAATTCCCTTAGAAAGTGCTGATTTTACATGTTTGCGTGTTTTCATAACAATTAAGCGCATAATCAACCATTTTGTTAAATTTTTATTAAACTTCGTGATTGAAGCAAGACCAGGTCCAGATGGCACACATTCTAGTATTACATGGCCCCAACCTTAATCTTTTAGGTACCCGGGAACCCGAACACTACGGTGCCACCACGCTGGATAATATCAACCAAACCCTCCGGAAGCAGGCCAAGGCAGCCGGTCACGAACTGGATTATTTTCAAAGTAATGCCGAACATGAACTGCTTGATCGGATTCAGCAAGCGGCCAACAAGACCCAGCTGATTATTATTAATCCCGCCGCCTTTACCCATACCAGTATCGCCATACGCGATGCCCTGGCGGCAGTGGCGATCCCCTTTATCGAGATCCATTTATCCAACGTGTATGCACGTGAAGAATTTCGCCAACACTCCTTCTTCTCTGCGCTGGCCATCGGGGTCATCTGTGGATTTGGAGCACAAGGTTATGAACTTGCCTTGCAGGCGGCGATAGAAAAACTGAATTCGAATTAACAAATAAAATATTTAAAGAAGGTAAACACACCAATGGATATCCGCAAAGTAAAAAAACTCATCGAGTTATTGGACGAATCCGGCGTGGCTGAGATTGAAATCCATGAGGGCGAGGAGTCGGTACGTATCAGTCGTAGTGGCCAGTTCAGCGCCCCTATCGCCTATGCGCCACCACCTGCTGCAATACCCGCACCCGCAGCGACCGCCCCCACAGAAGCTGCTGCCCCGGCCGAGGCCGAAGTTACAGGTCATCAGGTATTATCACCCATGGTTGGCGCCTTCTATCGCGCCTCCTCACCCGGTGCCAAATCGTTTGTTGATGTGGGTTCCACGGTCAGAGTGGGTGATACCCTCTGTATTATCGAGGCCATGAAACTGCTCAACCAGATTGAGGCGGATAAAGACGGTGTGATAAAAAAGATCCTGGTGGAAAATGGTCAACCGGTGGAATACAACCAGCCCCTGTTTATTATTGAATAAGCGTGCTGCGCTTTTTTGCCATGAGCATGATTCTCAAACTGTCAGGCCCATATTCTGACATTGTTTGTATGAGTAGAAAAAGACATGATTGAAAAGATCCTTATCGCCAACCGTGGCGAAATTGCCCTGCGTATCCTGCGTGCCTGCCGTGAATTGGATATCAAAACGGTTGCCGTCCACTCGGATGCCGACCGTGACCTGAAACACGTGCGCCTTGCCGATGAATCAGTTTGTATCGGCCCCGCCGCATCAGCCGATAGTTACCTGAATGTCCCGGCTATTATCAGCGCCGCTGAAGTCACCGATACCGTGGCCATCCATCCGGGTTATGGCTTCCTCTCGGAAAATGCCGACTTCGCCGAGCGGGTGGAAGAGTGCGGTTTTATCTTTATTGGCCCAAAACCGGAGACCATTCGCATAATGGGTGACAAGGTCGCCGCCATTGCGTCCATGCAAAAGGCCGGTGTGCCCTGTGTGCCGGGTTCTGACGGGCCATTGGGCAAGGACGATGAAGAGAACATACGTATTGCCCGCGACATCGGTTATCCGATCATCATCAAGGCCGCCGGTGGTGGCGGTGGCCGTGGTATGCGCGTGGTCCATTCCGAGGCCCCGCTCCTTAACGCCATTTCACTCACCAAGGCGGAAGCGGGCGCGGCCTTTAATAATGACGTGGTCTACATGGAGAAATTTCTCGACAACCCGCGCCATATCGAGATCCAGGTCTTATCCGATACCCATGGTCATGCTATCCACCTGGCCGAACGCGACTGCTCCATGCAACGCCGGCATCAAAAGGTGATCGAAGAGGCGCCGGCCCCGGGTATCACAGAAAAAATGCGTAAAAAGATTGGCGAACGCTGTGCCCAGGCCTGTAAAGAGATCGGCTATCGTGGTGCCGGCACCTTTGAATTCCTGTTCCAGGATGATGAATTCTATTTCATCGAAATGAACACCCGCGTCCAGGTCGAACATCCCGTCACGGAACTCATCACCGGTGTCGATATTGTCAGGGAACAGATAATGATCGCCTCGGGTGAAAGGCTCTCCTACGAGCAAAGGGATATTGTGATCAACGGCCACGCCATGGAGTGTCGCCTGAATGCCGAAGATGCCGAGACCTTCATGCCTTCGCCGGGTACCATCACCACCTATCATGCCCCAGGTGGCCCGGGTATTCGTGTGGATACCCACATCTACAACGGCTATAAGGTGCCACCCTACTACGATTCCATGATCGGCAAACTCATTGCCCATGGCCCAACACGGGACATCGCCATGGCGCGCATGCGCAATGCCTTAAATGAGATCGTCATCGACGGCATCAAGACCAACATTCCCCTGCACCAGGACTTGTTCCGCGATTCGGCCTTCCAGGCCGGCGGGACGAATATCCACTATCTGGAAAAGAAACTGGCCGGGAAAAAGAACAGTTAAGCCCGCCATATGAGTTGGGTACAACTAAAACTCCGGCTTGATTCAAAACAGGCGGAACAGATCGAGGCGGCATTAAACCAAACCGGTGCCCTGGCCGTGACCATCACCGATGCGGCGGATCAAGCCCTGTTCGAACCCCCACTGGGCACAACACCGCTATGGGATGAATCGATCATCGTCGGCCTGTTTCCCGCCGATGTGGATGTCACGGCACTACAAACCGGGCTAAAAGAACAACTCGGTGAATCACTCTCCCACTGGCAGGTCGAAATCCTGGAGGATCAGGACTGGACCCGCGCCTGGCAGGACGACTTCAAACCCATGCGCTTCGGGGAGCGGGTGTGGATTTGTCCCAGCGTCTATACCCCACCCGAACCGAATGCGATCAACATCCTGCTCGACCCCGGCCTCGCCTTCGGCACCGGCACCCACCCGACCACCGCCATGTGTCTGACCTGGCTGGATCGCCATCCACCACAAGCCAAAACCGTGATCGATTATGGCTGCGGTTCCGGCATCCTTGCCCTGGCGGCGGGTAAACTGGGGGCGAAACGGGTCCTGGCGGTGGATAATGACCCACAGGCCCTGCTGGCCACCCGTGAAAACAGCGCCCATAATCAGCTCGGTGACTGCATCGAGACCTTCCTGCCCGAGACCTTGCCCAAGCTGCAGTGTGATCTATTATTGGCAAATATCCTCGCCGGCCCACTGATCGAATTGGCCCCTGTGTTTCACGCCCTGGTCAAACCCGGTGGTGAACTGGTCTTGTCCGGGCTGTTGGAAAACCAGGCCGAAAACATCATCCATGCCTACCAAGGCCTGTTTACCCTGGGCGTGGTGCAACAACAGGAAGAGTGGCTATGCCTACACGGCACTCGCGAAACGTAGTACATTCCACTAATAAACCTTGCGACCTGGATTGCTATTGAGCACATTGTCCACACCTGAACAACAAAATTCGATGTACACCCAGTGTCCGTTTTGCCAGACCGTATTTGGTGTGGCAGATGAGCACCTCGCCGCAGCCGCCGGGCAGGTACGTTGTGGATACTGCAAACAACTGTTTAATGCCGAGGAAAACCTGCTCATTGACCTGCCTGAACAGGACAATGAAACCGACATTGACGAAACAGGACAAGCCCGGGATGCAAGCAGTGCGGAGGCGATCGGTGAAGAAGGTATGCTTGAGGAGGAGGAAGGGGCGGCGCCCCAGCAACCCAGCATCTATCAACAAACGGCCCTGTCGCCACCCAATAACGATGACCAGGCCGCCCTGAATGCCATTTTTGCCGATCTGGATACCCGCCTGGTGAGAATGTCCGAGCAGACAAGCGATACGCAGGATGAAGAAGGGAAAGAGGAGGAACTGCCGGAAAGGATCGCCCCCACCATCGACCTTAGCCTGGATGATATCGAATCAAGCGGGTATTACCCGACACCATCCAGGGAAGAGCGGGGTCCTCAGCAGCCCTATATCGATCCCGATGACCTTGAGACCCTGGATAAGTTGGGATTTGATGAAATAGAAGAAGCAG
>Ga0316193_10002022_pt1 | contig 14017 bp, 14 predicted proteins | sample MerIslsedime2_MG_FD_207735 | JGI IMG/M metagenome (GOLD analysis project Ga0316193, IMG submission 207735) | Coastal sediment microbial communities from Maine, United States - Merrow Island sediment 2 | ecosystem: Environmental > Aquatic > Marine > Coastal > Sediment | place: USA: Maine...
CACCCGTCCGCCACTCGACGCCTGGGAGCAAGCTCCCATCGTTTCCGTTCGACTTGCATGTGTTAGGCATGCCGCCAGCGTTCAATCTGAGCCAGGATCAAACTCTTCACTTTAAGTTTGAAGCTTGACTTGGTTGCTTTGAGGAGCAACCGGATCCTGCTCGATGATTACCGTCATGAATTGACATCCGTTTCCGGATATCTGACGCTCTCATCGAATTTTGTTGCATACACAACCATCGACGTAAGCGCCCACACAAATTACCTGATCGAATTTTTAAAGAACTATTGCCGAGAACGGTGCTCGTCAAGGAGCGCAAATTGTACGCAGGTTTTGCCTTCTGTCAACACCCAAAAACACAAATAATCACAAATATAATTATCCTGCATTGAATGACGCGTGATAATCGATGCAATCATTCCCTGCAGCAGACACTGACCTGACAAGTATAGCCGAGAAAATTACGGTCGGCAGGGATCGCACCATTCGATTTATGGATGAGTACGTAATAGCACCTCGAATTAAGACCTTACAGGCTCACCTGGGCTGTCGCCGCCCGCCTCAAGTAACCGTCACCCTGGCAAAACGACGCTTTCCGACCTGAAACACATGGGCACTCCCCGCCCGAAGTGCCAAACCCTTGTCGCTGATGCGCTCCCCGTCAATTCGAACTGCACCCTGCTTGATCATGCGGTAGGCCTCCGAGGTGCTATCCACCAGCGCGGCTTCTTTCAGCAGGTTGGCAATCCCGATGGCACCGCCGTCAGCAGTGAGCGTCAGTTCCGGCATTTCCTCCGGCATGGCACCTTTCTGGAAACGGGCGATAAAATTGGCCTGCGCCGACTCCGCCGCCGCCCTGTCATGGAAGCGGGTTACGATTTCCTGCCCCAGCTGGAACTTGATATCACGGGGATTGGCACCCTCTTCGACGTCGTGGCGTAGCTGCTCGATCTCGCCCAGTGGCCGAAAACTCAGCAACTCGAAATAGCGCCACATTAAAACGTCGGAAATCGACATCAGCTTGCCAAACATGTCATCCGGCGGCTCGCTGATGCCGATGTAGTTATTCAGCGACTTGGACATCTTCTGCACACCGTCGAGTCCTTCCAGGATCGGCATGGTCAGGATCACCTGGGGCTTTTGTCCATAGTGTTTCTGCAGTTCACGCCCCACCAGTAAATTAAATTTCTGGTCTGTACCACCGAGCTCGACATCGGCCTTCATGGCGACGGAATCGTAGCCCTGAATCAGCGGATAGAGAAACTCGTGTATGGCAATCGGCTGATTGGCTGCATAGCGCTTGTTAAAATCATCGCGTTCCAGCATGCGCGCAACGGTGTGTTTGGCCGCCACCTGGATAAGGTCGGCGGCATTCATTTCACCCATCCACTGGGAATTAAACATCACTGTGGTCTTTTCCGGATCCAGTATTTTGAAGATCTGGTGCTCATAGGTGGCCGCATTTGCCAGCACATCGTCACGGGTCAGCGGCTTGCGAGTGACGTTTTTTCCCGTAGGGTCGCCAATCATGCCGGTAAAATCGCCAATCAGGAACAGCACCTCGTGGCCAAGCACCTGGAACTGGCGCAGCTTGTTGATCAGGACGGTATGCCCCAGATGCAGGTCCGGTGCAGTCGGATCAAAACCCGCCTTGACCCGCAACTGCTTGCCGGACCGTAAACGTTCGACCAGTTCAGCCTCGACCAGGATCTCATCGGCGCCGCGCTTGATCTGCGCCAGTTCGTCAAACTCAGTCATTTGTCCCGCGCTCCCAATGTGTACATTATCGCGACAGATTAACATACCGGCCAGGCTCTGGATGACCTGCTTGCCCCCATCACTGATGCTCAAGCCCTGCCCGCAAAGTGACGCTATATTAGGGAGAAACAGTTGACCAGCTGTATACTAGCCGTTAACTTATGCCAAACTTAAACAAGGGCTTACCGTGAATCAACCGTCCATCATCAACCGCGACATCAAGTCACACACCCTGGCCGCTCGATCATGTCCGCAACGCCTGCGCTTTGGATACCTGTTGCTTGCCGGTCTGACTACTCTCGTGGCCGTCGCGCTGCTGAGCGGAAATTCCGAACCGGCGAGGGCCATCCAGACAGTCAACCTGACGCTGGACGAGAACGAAACCGCCATTGAGGCACTCCGCTTACCGCAAGCAGATACCCTGGAGAGCGTGACGACCCCGGAGCTTGCGCCGGAAGTATCATTGATCGACGCAGCGCCCGCCAAAGAGGTGCAGCAGGCCTCTGCCACGCTCGAGACCCGCGGCAACTGGCACGATGTGACGATCAAATCCGGAGACAGCCTTGCTGCGATCTTCACGAAGCTGCACATATCACCACAGCAACTCCATGCCCTGCTGGAACAGGGCGGCGCTGCCCACAACCTGAAAAAGATTCATCCGGGACAGACCCTGCGCCTGTTAACAGACGATGAACACGGACTCGTCAAACTGTCCTACCCGATCGACAAGCTAAGCACTCTGGAAGTTAACCGCAATGGCGATGACTTCGAGATCAGCACCACACACCGTACCCCCGAACGTCACGAAGTAAGCGCCAGTGCAACCATAGAAAGTTCATTGTTCTTGGCCGGGCACAATGCCGGTCTGTCCGATACCGTCATCATGGAACTGGCAGGAATTTTCGGCTGGGACATCGACTTTGCGCTCGACATCCGCAAGGGCGATCAATTCACCGTGCTGTACGAAGAAATCTATCTTGACGGTGAACATATTGACAACGGTAACATCCTCGCCGCAGAGTTTGTAAACCAGGGCAGGCGTTACCAGGCAGTGCGTTATACCGACGCCGGTGGCAGAACGGACTACTACGCACTGAACGGCGAGAGCATGCGCAAGACCTTTTTGCGCACACCGGTTGAATTCAGCCGCATCAGTTCTCGCTTCAGCAGCGGACGCAAGCACCCGGTGCTGAATAAAATTCGTGCCCACAAGGGCGTGGATTACGCAGCCTCCAGTGGCACACCAATCAAGTCAACTGCAAACGGCAAGATCATCCACATTGGCAAGAAGGGCGGCTACGGCAATACCATCATCGTGCAGCATGGCACCCGCTACAGTACGCTGTATGCACACATGTCCAAATACCGGGGTGGCCTGAAAAACGGCAGCCGTGTACGACAGGGACAGACTATTGGTTACGTCGGCAGCTCCGGCCTGGCGACCGGTCCGCACCTGCATTATGAACTGAGAGTAGACGGTACACACCGCGATCCACTGCGGGTAAAACTGCCGGGTGCCGACCCGTTAAAGGAAAAATACATGGCAGATTTCAACTCCAAAGCCAAGGTGCTGATTGCACAGATAGACCTGGTGCGCGACGTCCAGGTTGCCAGCAGCAATTAACCAGCGGGCAGCAAGCCAACACACCAGCCGCTACCTACACCGCGATGTTTTCAGGCACTGAATGCCTGGCGTAACGCCTGCCGGTCCTAGCGATCCTCCGCCGGCACATAATCACGCGGCTCATACCCGGTATAAATCTGCGTCGGTCTGAAGATCCGGTTCTCGGACATCTGCTCACGCCAGTGCGCCAGCCAGCCAGCCGTACGCGCAATGGCGAACATGGAAGTGAACTGGTCGGGCGGGATGCCCACCTCTCGATACAGGATACCGGAATAAAAATCGACATTGGCATAAACCCCCTTGGGGGCTAGCACGTCCTCGCACGCTTCTTCAAGCGCCAGCGCCGTTTCAAACAATGGGCTGATAGTCCCCTGGGAGTCGGCCAGCTCGCGCATCAGCTTTTGCAACAGTGCGGCACGTGGATCCTTGACCTTGTATTCACGATGACCCATGCCCCAGATGGTTTCCCTGGCTGCGAGTTTCTTTTCCAGCCAGGGTCTTGCATTTTCCGGCTTGCCGATTTCCTCCAGCATGGTAATTACGCGCTCGTTTGCACCACCGTGCAACGGCCCTGCGAGGGTACCGATAGCGGCGGCAATCACGTAGGACGGCGATGCCAGTGTTGAACCGGTGACCATGGCGGCAAACGTCGATGCGTTGATGGTATGTTCGGCGTGCAGGATGAAACACACATCCATGATGCGCGCCACCAGCGGGTCCGGCTCTTCGCCGTTGAACATGTAGAGGAAATTTGCCGCGTAGCTCAGGTCGCGGCGTTGCCGCATGGGGTAGTTACCCAGGCGTAACTGCTGCCACATGGCGACCAGCGTGGCCATGCGCGCAAGTATCCGAATGGACTGGCCATAGACGTATTGCTCGGTTTCATCACCCGGACTGCGAATCTGTACAGGAACATGGTTGGGGTAAAACATGCCAAGGCTGGCAACGGCGGTTTGCAGCATTTCCATCGGATGCCCGGTGACCGGCAATGACTTCATAATGTCGTGGATGTTGTACTTCACCCGGCGATGTTCGCGCAGCTGGGTGTCAAACCGCTCAAGTTGCTCCGTGGTCGGCAGCTCGCCGTCCAGCAACAGATAGGCCGTTTCTTCAAACGTGCTGTGCTCGGCGAGGTCAACAATACGATAGCCACGGTAGGTCAGGATGCCCTGCTTGCCATCCAGATAGGAAATATTTGATCGGGTTGCAGGTACACCTTCCAGCCCTGGTTGATATTCAGTCATAGCACACCTTTATATAAATCAAACGCCCTGCTGGCCATATCGATAGTTGACATCAGTCGGCACTGCAACGGTATTCGTGCCCCGCAAAACACAAAGGGGGCAATTAAGCCCCCTCCTTGAACAGGTATTATAGCGTTACTCAGACTGAAAATGAGGAACCACATCCACACGTCGTGGTGGCGTTCGGATTATTGACCACGAATTGCGCCCCTTCCAGTCCCTCGGTGTAATCAACCTCTGCACCAATAAGGTATTGATAACTCATCGGGTCAATAACCAGTGACACACCGTCATTCTCAACGGTCACATCGCCATCACCCACCTTTTCATCGAATGAGAAACCGTACTGGAAACCGGAACACCCGCCGCCCGAAATATAGATCCGCAACTTGAGATCCGGATTATTTTCCTCACCAATCAATGACTTGACTTTTCTTGCGGCCGCGTCGCTGAAGGTGACTTGAACGCTCATCTGGGTTGCTGCTTCACTCATGGGATTACTGCCTCTTGCATCAGACACGGGATCGAGCGAAAAATTATGTCATTTCCCGAGTAAAATGGTCAAGTATTCACTCCGGGAGGTTGCCTGATTCAACCGTTTCACGGTCAAATGCCAGCACCGATGCATCAGGTTCAGAACGGTGCACCAGGCTGCCATTGACTGCCGCACCCATCGCCATTTCAATCAACTTGTAATAAACGTCGCCATCAACCCGGGCCTTGGCGGCCAGTTCGATGTGCTCTTCTGAGCGCACATCGCCAGTGACGGTACCGTTCAGGATAACGGTCGGCACCCGCACATCGCCCTCGATACAGCCATGTTCACTGACGGTGAGGACTGACGCCGAACCAACCTCGGCAATGACACCGCCCTTTATCTTGCCATCCACGAGCAGGCCACCGGTGAAATGAATATCACCCTCAATCCGTGTCTGTTGCCCGATGATGGTGTCCACCCGGGCACTTGCATTTTTCCGTTTATTGCCTTGACCCAACATAATCATTCTCCTGTCGCTAGCGATCCGACACGTACCAGTCAAATGTTTGCTTGACCGATGGCGGCTTGCCCTTGCCCTCGGGTATTACTTCCAAAATCACCTTTTCAGGTTCAAATCCATCCGGCAACGTAATCGTACCGGCAAGTTCCTGAAAATAGCGAAAGCGAAACTTAAGCTGCTTGACAGCCGGGTTGGTAACACCGGCAAGCGCCAGCTCGCCCGGCTCCCCAAGCATCAAGCCGGCTATCTTCCAGTCCACCACGCCGGCGGCCAAACGGTCGTTGCGTTTTAACTGTGTCAGTACCAGATCATAGTGATATTCACCTGCACCGGTACCGCTTTCGAGCGTGAAGCGGTGAATGCGCAGGCCGGATTGCACATCACCCGGAGCCACGATACCGCGATAGAATTCAATCTCCTCGCGTGCGGCCTGCAATTCCATTTCCAGCTGCCCGAGATCAGCCTTTACATCCTGCGCGGCCTGCTGGTCAATTTGACTGGAGCGTTCCAGGATCGCGACCCGTTCACGCAACAGCTTATTGTCCTTCAAGTGTTTCCTGCCCAGTTTCTCCTGCACCGAGTGCTGTGTTCGTAATGACTTCAACTCGATAACACCACGCACCTTGCCCAGATCATAGAGCCACCAGCCGGCATACAGTACAACACCAATCGCGACGATCACCACGATACGCGAGCGCATTTTATGCCACATGTCAGCCACCGAAAGCAGTATGACAAGCGCTCACGCGCATGACCGGGTACAGATCACAAAACAGGCAGGCGCCGAGCGGATCAGGGCAATAACGCAACATTCGACAAGCCGGTGTCTTCGTCCAGGCCAAACATGACATTCATATTCTGCAATGCCTGTCCGGCTGCACCCTTGACCAGGTTATCGATAACAGAGAGCACTACCACGGTATTGCCCTGCTGTGGACGGTGAATGGCAATACGGCAATGATTCGCACCGCGCACACTGCGCGTCTCCGGATGGGAGCCGGCGGGCAAGACATCAACGAACGGTTCATCGCTGTAGCGCGCCTCGAACAACGCCTGCAGGTCACGATCAGCATCCAGCAGCTGCGCATACAGCGTGGCATGAATGCCGCGAATCATGGGTGTTAAATGCGGCACGAAGGTCAATCCAACCGGCTTCCCCGCCGCCTGCTGCAATCCCTGGCGAATTTCCGGCAAGTGGCGGTGCCCGGGCACGGCGTAGGCCTTGAAATTCTCACTGGCCTCGCACAGCAGCGTAGCGGTTGCTGCCTTGCGGCCCGCGCCGCTGACGCCGGACTTGGCATCCGCAATCAGGTGGCCGGCTTCCACCAGCCCTTCCTCCAGCAGTGGCAGGAAACCCAGTTGTACCGCAGTGGGGTAACAGCCGGGATTGGCCACCAGTCTTGCCTGTGCAATCAGCGCGCGGTTGACCTCGGGCAAACCGTACACCGCCTGTTGCAGGTATTCCGGACACGCATGCTTCATGCCATACCACTGTTGCCATTCTTCCAGCCGCTGCAGGCGGAAATCTGCCGCCAGGTCGATGACCCGTACCCCGGCCTCCAGCAACTGCGGCACCATGGTCATGGCGGTACCATTGGGCGTGGCAAAGAACACCAGGTCACAATCAGACAGTTGTCCGATATCAGGCACCGAGAATGCCAGGTCAAGGTGGCCGCGAAGATTCGGAAACATGTCTGCCACTGCTTGACCGGCCTCGGAACGAGAAGTGATGACGGCCAGTTCTGACTCCGGATGGCCTGCCAGCAAGCGCAACAATTCGACACCGGTATAGCCGGTGCCACCTACCACACCCACCTTTATCATGCGTTATTCACCTGTTTACTGGTTATGCCTGCAATCCGCAGATAGTACACCATCCCCTGTCCTTTCATTCTACAATAGCAACCTGAAAGGCGCGCATCGGCAGCACTGCATCAGCCTGCACCCAAATCACAAGGAACAAACCGTGTTCAAGGATCGCTGGAATCAATGGCTGGACAATCTCGGGCTGCGTGTCTCCAGCCTGGATGCCCTGCCACAACTGTCCATGCTGTCCATCCCGGTAGGCCTGCTGTCGGGCGGTGTCATTATTGCTTTCCGTCTGCTGGTGGAATCCTCGCAGGGCATGCTGCTGCCGAGCGGCGATATAGAGAATTACGAGGGGCTCGGCTACGTGCCCCGCTTGCTGCTGCCGCTTGCCGGTGGCCTGATCATTGGTCTGATCTGGCAATTCCTGAAACAGGAGAGCCGCGAAACCGGTGTCGTGCATGTCATGGAACGGCTCGCCTATCACCAGGGCAGGCTGCCGTTTCGCAATGCAGTCGCACAGTTTTTTGGTGCCGCACTGAGCATTATCAGTGGTCACTCTGTCGGTCGCGAAGGCCCCAGCGTACATCTTGGCGCAACCAGTGGCAGTCAGATCGGTGCATGGCTGCGCCTCCCCAACAACAGCCTGAGAACGCTGGCGTCCTGTGGCATTGCCGCCGCGATAGCAGCCTCCTTCAATACGCCACTGGCAGGCGTCATCTTCTCCATGGAAGTCGTGATGATGGAATACTCGGTGGTGAGTTTCGCACCGGTGATCCTGTCCGCGGTCGCCGCAACCACGTTGACACGGCTGGTGTACGGCAGCGAACAGGTATTTGCAATCCCGTCCATGCAGCTGGGTTCGTTACTGGAACTGCCCTATGTCATCATCATGGGGCTTACGCTGGGATGCATTGCCGCCCTGTTTATCCATTTGCTGCAACGCTCGACCACGTTTTCGAAGGGCTGGCCGATCTGGGTCCGCTGCACCCTGGGTGGTGGCCTTGTCGGCCTGATTGGCATAGCGGTCCCGGAGGTCATGGGAATCGGTTACGACACGGTCAACCAGGCACTGCTGGGGCAGCTTGCGCTGTCTGCATTGCTAGTCATCGCCGCTGCCAAGATCGTTGCCAGTGCACTGGGGCTTGGCCTGGGCCTGCCGGGTGGCCTGATCGGCCCCACCCTGGTGATCGGCGCGCTGACCGGTGGTGCCACCGGCATCATGGCCGACACCTGGCTGCCAGGTGATATCGCCTCCCCTGCCTTCTATGCACTGATCGGCATGTGCACCATGATGGGTGCAACGCTGCAGGCACCACTCGCCGCACTCACGGGCCTGCTGGAACTCACTGCCAATCCGCATATCATCCTGCCGGGCATGCTGGCATTGATTGCCGCCGTGCTCGTCAGCCGGGAAGTGTTTGGCAAGGAGTCGGTTTATCTCGTGCTCATGAAGGCACGCGGTCTGGATTACCGCGCCACCCCCCTGACCCAGGAGTTGCGGCGTATCGGCGTGGCCAGCGTCATGGAACGCCGCTTTGAATCGTTACCCGAGGCGGTTGACCATCAACGTGCACTGGAGGCACTGGCAAGCGGGCCCCGCTGGATACTGATTACCCGGGAGCGACAACCCGTTGCCATCATGCCCGCCGCCGACCTGGCGCGACAGGTGCAGGATCAGCCGGAGCAGGAAGAGTGCTCGCTGATGGACATTCCTGCAGAGCGTAGAGAAATAACCGCCGTTGATTTTCAGGCCAGCCTGCAGGAAGCGCTCGGCATTCTGAACAGCAATGAGGCCGAAGCCCTGTATGTGACACGACACACCATTCCGGGAATCAGCCGGATTTACGGCGTGCTGACGCGCGAGGATATTGACCGCAGCTACCGTGTTCACTGATCCGCAGTAAATCCTGGTGCAGGCGCGGTATATCCATTAGATTGACGGTCAGTCCTTGACCAACCGCAGAAACTCGGAACGGGTGCGGTCATGGTTGAGGAAGGTGCCGAGCATCATCGAAGTCGTCATTTTCGAATTCTGCTTTTCTACACCGCGCATCATCATACACAGGTGCTGGGCCTCGATAATGACACCGACACCGGCGGGCTGGATCGCATCCATCAAGGTATCGGCAATCTGTTTGGTCAGGTTTTCCTGAATTTGCAAACGCCGCGCGTACATGTCCACGATACGCGCAATCTTGGAAAGACCAATCACCTTGCCTGTCGGTATATAGGCGACATGGCACTTGCCAATAAACGGTAACATATGATGTTCGCACAGGGAGTATAGCTCGATATCCTTTACCAGGATCATCTGGTCATTGTCGGATTCGAAAATGGCATTATTGACCACCTCGTCGATGGTCTGCGTGTAACCGCGCGTCAGGTATTGCATCGCCTTCGCAGCACGTTCAGGGGTTTTCTCCAAACCTTCCCGATCCAGGTCTTCACCAACACCCTCTATGATCTGCCGGTAATACTCCTCAAGCCTGTTATCCATATTGTTTACCTTTTTTCGATTCAGGCGCCGTCGCGATGCCCTCAACCTCAAGGGTAACATGGTGCACGCGTGGCAAACGTTTCTTGATTGCACGCGCCAGCTCCTCGATTATCATTTCAGTACGCTCCAGCGTTGCCTGCGCCGCCGCACGTGTATGGCAATAATCCCGCAACCGTTTATCCTTGCATTTTTCATTGGGCAGCACCGACAGGAACTGGTTCTCAAAGTCTGACATGCGCGCCTGCAGCCCGGCGACGACCGCTTCTTCACGCAGTTCGACTTCCGCGACCAGCAGCGTGTGGCGGTCATCTATAATGATCGAGCGCAGGTCATGATAACGCTCGACTTCCGCATGTTGATCCACGAGCTCGACAAACGCAGCCTCCGCCTCCGTGTCACGTACATCCGTCAGGTAACGCATATTCACGGCCCCCAGAAAGAAGGCCGTCAGGCCGAGCAATATTGCAATCATCATCGAGAAGCCGATATCCCAGTACGGGTTGCCGCTGACGGCGGTCAATGCGATACCTGCAGCCGCCATCAATACGCCGAGTGTGGCAACCGTATCCTCGAGCACGACCGCCACCAGTGTCGGGTCCTCAGAACGCACCAGCGAGCGTATAAAGCCGGTCTCACCCTGTGCACGCATACGCCGGGTTAATTCACTCACGGCGACATACAAGGAATAACCATCCAGCAGAAGAGCAATTAGTAGTACAACAGCAGCTACCCACAGCGGATCAAAACTGAAGCCAAGCAACTCAACGGGTGCAGGTGGCTGTTTCGTCCCCACCTTTGCGAGGGAATGCCAGGCATGTGACAGTCCCAGCCCGCAGCCGATGGAAAACAGGCCAATGGCACTCCAGAGATTCCACAGGTATTTCTTCTGTCCATGTCCAAAGGCATAGACAGCATCCGAGGGTTTCTCCGCAACCGTCAGCCCGATCAGTAAAAAAACCTGGTTGAGGCTGTCCATCATACTGTGGACAGCCTCGTTCATCATGGAGGCGGAATGCGTAAGCATGGCCGCAATAAATTTCAGGACGGTCAGAATCGCATTCGCCACCAGTGCGGTAATGACTGCCTTGCTTGATCCGTGTGCCATCGTCAGGGATTCCCTTGCTGGAGACCTGTGTGAAGTATCAAGGCAAGCACGAGAGCATCATTCATAGCGCACCTCATCGACATCAATCCAGCCGCCCTGCTCCCGACCTTCAGGATCATGATGCGTCCAGTGAATCACGCCGCCACGGTCATTCCATTCATAGCGACCACGCAGTGTCAGGGACAATCCCTGCCGAGCCGGTATGCGCCTGGCAAGGTCAACATTATGCGCGACCAGTACGCTGTGACCGTCATCGAGTTCAAGAATAAATTTCTGGTGGCGTGAGCCCTCGTTATCATCTCTCAACACACGCATGACACGACCGCTTGTTTCAAGCCAGACGCCGGAGCGCTGCGTCGCATATGCCAGCTGCACGGTATTGTCGGCACTGTTGAGGCCGTCATCAACCCGGTCACGCTCGACATGGTAGTACTGGTAGAGCGCCAGCCCCAGTACCACCAGCACAGGCAACAGCCGGTTTCGAAGCAGGGAATGACGCTTGTTCACAGACAACGGGAAATCTCGACGTGGCGCGCGATACTCAGCCCTTCAGGATCGAGCCGAGCACACCGCGGGAGATTGCGTGGCCCAGTGAGGTGCCCAGTGAACGAGCGATGCTCTTTAGCATGGCCTCAATGACGCCCTGGCGGTTGCTGCCGGGCCTGGGCGCAACCTTCTTGTCGGTTTGTGACTGTACCGCCTTCTCAGCGCGCTCCTTGAGCATCTCGTAGGCCGAGTGCCGGTCAACCGGCTGATCGTAGCGGCCACTGAACGGACTCTCATCCCTGACAGCCTGTCGCTCTGCACGTGTTGCCGGCCCAAGCCGCGAGGCAGGCGGTCGAATCAGGGTGCGTTCAACCATGCCGGGAATACCTTTACCTCCCAGTGTGGATACCAGTGCCTCGCCGACGCCCAGTTCCTTGATGGCGTCTGCCGCATTGAATGCCGGGTTCTCACGGAAGGTCGTCGCCGCCGCACGCACCGCCTTCTGCTCGCGTGGCGTATAGGCGCGCAGGGCATGCTGAATGCGGTTACCCAGTTGACCGAGTATGGTGTCGGGAATATCCAGCGGGTTCTGGGTGACAAAATAGACACCGACACCCTTGGAGCGTATCAGGCGTACCACCTGTTCAATCTTTTCAATCAGCGCCGCGGGTGCCCCCTTGAACAACAGGTGGGCCTCGTCAAAGAAGAACACCAGGCGCGGCTTGTCCGGGTCGCCGACTTCCGGTAATTCCTCAAACAGTTCCGACAGCAGCCACAGCAAAAATGTCGCATACAGTTTCGGCGTCTGCATCAACTGGTCCGCGGCCAGAATGTTGACATTGCCGTAACCGTTGGCACCCATGCGCATGAAGTCGAACAGGTCCAGCGCCGGCTCACCCATGAACTGTCTGGCACCTTCCTGTTCCAGTACCAGCAGGCGTCGCTGGATGGCGCCCACGGATGCGCCGGAAATGTTGCCATACTCCAACCTCAATTCCCTGGCATTTTCGCCGGCAAAGGTGAGCAATGCCCGCAGGTCTTTCATATCCAGCAACAGCATGCCTTCGTCGTCCGCAATCTTGAACACCGCATAGAGCACGCCCTCCTGGGTGTCATTCAGCCCCAGCATGCGCGCCAGCAACAGCGGGCCCATTTCCGATACCGTGGCACGCAGCCGGTGCCCCTTCTTCCCGAACAGGTCCCAGAAGACCACCGGGAATGCCTCAAACGAGTAATCATCCAGGCCAATCATATTGGCACGTTCCCGCAACTTCGGGTGTTCCTTGCCAGCCTGGCTGATCCCCGAGAGATCACCCTTCACATCCGACATAAAGACCGGCACACCGCGACGCGAGAAGTCTTCTGCCAGCACCTGCAGCGAAACGGTCTTTCCCGTACCGGTTGCGCCGGCAATCAGACCGTGGCGGTTGGCGAGACGTGGCAACAGGTAGACAGGCTGCTCACCTTTGCCGATAAAAATACCTGGATCCTCTTGCATGATGTTAAGGCTCCTGTCGTACGTCAGGCCCGCGGCGGGCCAGCGGGCAACTCTGCGAGGTCATCGATAATGCGCGCATATTCCCTGCCCAGATCCTTTAATTCCTGCAGTTCGAACATGGAAGCGGGCTGGCCGGATGACTTGATGGCGCGCTGGATCGCCTGCATCCGCGCGATGACCTGCTCCAGCTTTTCCTGTGCCTCATACATACCCGACCCCTGTTATATTCACATTGCACCTGGACTTGTCAGTCCCGATTAAGGCTTGAATCATATCGCATCTATAGCGTTTAATCCGAACTGCTAATGATAACCAAACAGGAAGGAGACACGGATAATGGGATACAAGATCGAGGAAATCGAGGGCATCGGCCCGGTCTACGCTGAAAAACTGGCTGCCGCCAGCATCAGCACCACCGAGGATCTGCTAAAGCTGTGTTGCGATGCCAGGGGGCGCAAGGCCACGGCGGTGAAAACCGGCGCTAGCGAGGGCCAGTTACTGAAATGGGCCAACATGGCAGACCTGATGCGTATATCGGGCGTCGGCTCCGAATATTCCGAACTGCTGGAAGCGGCCGGTGTGGATACCGTCAAGGAACTGCGAAACCGCAATGCCGCCAACCTTGCGGCCAAAATGGCCGAGGTCAACGAAACCAGGAAACTGACTCGGACCGTGCCTTCCGAGAAGGTTGTCAGCCAATGGATAGAACAGGCCGGCGCGCTGGATCCGCTGATTACCCACTAGAAGACGACTCGTCCGTCGGGGCAGGCGGCTGCTCCGGCGCGGTGTCCTCACCGCGGCCTGTGCGCGCTACCGGGGCAGGCGGCATGATGAGCCGGCGCATGCGACGCCGGGACAATGCATCGGACACTGCCCCGATACTGACCGACAGCAACACCCCGCCTGCAATGGAAAGCAGCAGGTAGTGCGCATTCCAGATATACACGAAGGCCACCTCCGGATAGCCGGCCTTGAGGATATCGAAAGCGGCCTGAAAA
>Ga0316193_10002023_pt1 | contig 14013 bp, 16 predicted proteins | sample MerIslsedime2_MG_FD_207735 | JGI IMG/M metagenome (GOLD analysis project Ga0316193, IMG submission 207735) | Coastal sediment microbial communities from Maine, United States - Merrow Island sediment 2 | ecosystem: Environmental > Aquatic > Marine > Coastal > Sediment | place: USA: Maine...
GTCCATGTCGGGCGCTGGTTCATGCGCCGGGCAATCCGCAGCTGCCCGTGCTTCCGGGTCCGCTTGATCCGAAAACCGGGCTAGATGATCCGTTCGTTTCTGGCGCTTCGATCAACGCGCCGCGCTTTGAAAGTTCCTACCTCGAAGTTTTGGCGGGCGGCCCGAACATCGCGCGCGGCTTCGCGCAAACCTGGTTGAACGGAATAGGCGGCGAGCCGAACCCGGTCGACTTCGGCGACATTACGGCGGCCAAACAGCGAACCGTCGGCGTTCACAATACGTACCGGCACGCGGTAACGGTAACGGCCGTCGACGTGTCCGGCGTGTCCGGCGTGACGATGCTTTCGCCCGGCTTGCCCGTTGTCCTCGCGCCGTTTTCGTCGCAAGTGTTCACGTTTGAGGCGACGCTGGCGGGCGATCCGCAGTTCGACGCGCTTGTTACGTTCACACATTCCGAAGGGTCGTTTACGATCCGATTTATCGGCCGCCGGGTAATTATTTTCAACGCGATCCCGCAGCGCCCGATTGCCGAACAAATCACATTCGGCACGGACATTATGGACAGCCACGACGGCAGCGAACAAGCGATGGCGTGGCGAACGACGCCCCGGTCAATCGTTCAGTACGACATACGGCACACGGACGACGAGGAGCGCGCCGCGCTGGTAAACCAAATCCTCGGAGCCGGTCAACTATTGCACGGCGTCCCGTTATGGTTCGAGGCCCGGCAAGTTTCAGCCGCCGCCGCGTCGGTCGATATTACGGTTCAGGTTCCGACCGTCGGAATGGAATTGTTACCAGGCGACACCGTTTCGTTCGTGTTGCCGGATAAAACGACAGCCGAGGGCGAGGTTCTATCGCTGACCGCGTCGGCTATTACGTTTACCGCTGCGATCGGTCTCGCCTTGCCGCTCCGCACTTTCGTTATGCCGATTCGCTTTGGCTGGCAAGAAAACCAAGTCGCCGTGGCGACGTTTCCCACCGCCGCCGAGGATTTGCGGGTTAAGTTCACGCTGATCGAATACGACAATATCGGGGCCGTGGATCCGGCGTACTTTGACGCGCACCCGTTCGACGGCTTGCCGATACCGAAAGCGCCGCTGTTTTTCGACGGGCAAAGCCGCGGCGGCTCGATCCGCTCGGATGCTACCCGACTCGACGGACGGACAGGCCAAATCACGCAAGCGCGGTCGCAAGTAATCGCACGGCCCGGGCAACCTGTCGTCGTACACTTGGAGGATTTCGCCGCAATGGACGCGTGGCGGAAATTCCTCCACAGCATCCGGGGTTCGTGGGGCCTGTTTTACGTTCCGACCGGTACGAACGATTTGCCGGTTGTCCCGTCCGGGCTGGCGCTCGGCTCGAATAACTTCGACGTTCCGAACATTGGGCTGACGTCGTTAGGGAATCACGCGCCGCGCCGCGACGTTCGCGTCACCGTGCCGGGCGGTTCATACGATCGCCGCATTACTGCGCTCGCTGACAACGGCGCGACGGAAAACGTAACCCTCGACGACACAATACCCGGGGTCGGGACAGTATTGCCGGAGAACGTCAAAATCGAATGGCTGACACTTTCGAGGCTGGTCGGTGATTCGGCGACAATGAAACACACCACGCTTGGCGTCGCCGAGCTACGGTTTTCAATTCGCGGAGTGATAATACTGTGACGTTCGACGCTTACGAAACCGCCGACGGTTCGCCCGTCGAACTTTTAACCTGGACGAACGGCTCGCTGGTTTTCTACAGTTCCAACACCGTGAAGCCGTACCAAAACGGGCCGAACTTGCACATACCGCTGCCGTATAACCGGAACCCGTTTTCGCAGTCAAAGGACAGCGACGACACCAACATACAAATGACCGTGCCGAATACTTTCGGCGTCGTGAATTTGTACGAGGGCGAATTAACGTCGAACGTGACGGGCCTGATTATTGAGCGGTTCCACTTGGACGACCCGGCGCTTGAAATGCAAACCGTTTGGCGCGGCCTCGTCGTGTCGATCGAGCGAGCCGAGGACGAGGTCCAAATCCTGCTGCAGCCGGTATCGACCGGCGCGGAAATAACGCCGCCGCACACGTTCTCCGCGCTTTGCAATTCGTTCCTTTACGAGTCGCCCGGCTGTAATTTGTCGCGCGACGACTTCCGATATATTGCGACCGTCGGCGCGATCGACTCGACGGGCCTCCTGATTACGTTCCCCGGCTTGCGCGTTCAGGCCGCAACGATCGACGGCGTTCAGGGCGGACCGACTGGCCCGCTTTCCGGCGCGGAGCTCGACATTTACTGGCAAGGCGGATACATACAAACCGGCGCGGGCGAGGTTCGCGACATTGTCGAGGGAAATTATTTAGGCGACCCGGACCGCGTGCGCGTGAACATTCCGTTCCGATCGCTCGAAGTTTTGGACGGCGCGAACGTGTACGCTGGCTGCGACCTGTCGCTCGCGACGTGCCACAAAAAGTTTAACAACGCGAACCAGTTTCAAGGCTACGCGTATATTCCCGAAATTGACCCGGCCAACACCGAGCTACCGCCGGGAACTCGGACCAGCGTGACGAAATTTGCGGGGCCTCAATAATGTGGTTTCAGTTTTTTATGTGGGTAGTGTCTTTCGTCATCGCGGACTATTTCCGCGAGCGGCTGCCCGCGCAAACCGCGTCCGGTATCGGCGACTTCAACATACCGACAGCAACCGAGGGCCGGGTCGTTCCGATAATACCTGGCGGCTCGATCCGGGCGAACGCGCTCAATTGCATTTGGTACGGAGACTTCGCAGCGATCGAACGGACCGTCACGACGGGCGTTATTTTCAAAGAGGACGAAACAATCGGGTTCACTTACGAACTCGCGCTGCAGTATGCAATTTGCAAAAGCGAGGTCGCAGGAATTACCGGCATTTGGATTGGCGACGATGAAGTGTTCAACCACGACGACGACGCCGGAGGCATACCGCAAACCGTCGTCGACATAGACCGCGACGACTTGTTCGGCGGAACGGATAACGGCGGCGGCTTTGTCGGTCGCGTGCGATTATTCAACGGCAGCGACACGCAGCCAGCCTCCGCGTTTTTAGCGTCCCGCCTCAATCCGCTGCCCGCGTACACCGGAACGGCTTACATTTTGGTCACGGATTTGACCGAGTCGTTCGGCGCAAATATCGGCGAGGCTAACAACCTCCGATACATTCGCGTAGCGGTTCAGGCGTTCGACACCGTTGCCAATGGCGGCCTCGGTGACGTCCTCGGCCTCGGCAACGATCACCACTTTATCGGCCCGGACGCTAACCCGATTTCGGTGGCGTACGACCTGTTCACGAATACCCGCTGGGGCCGCTCGCGCCCGCTGTCCGAAATGGACACGCCGTCATTTGTCGCGGCGGCGGAAACGATTTGGGCGGAGGGTATCGGCTACTCGCAAATAATCGACGAGCAAACATCGACCGGCGAAATTCAGGACACGATAGAACAGCACGTCGACGGCTACATTGGCCCGAACGCGGTAAGCGGCAAAATCGAGGTAACGCTGGCGCGGCAAGATTACGTACTCGCCAACGAGTATCAGGCCGACGCGTCGAATATTCTAAACATCGGCAAGTGGACAAAGGGCGATTGGTCGCAAACGTACAACCGAATTCGGATCCGCTACACCGACCGAACCAAGCAATGGAAGGAAACGCACGCCGTCGAACTCGCGAGCGGAAACCGGATCATACAAGGGCGCACCGTCACAAAAGAGTTACGATATCAGGGCGTTCACACGGCGGACGTGGCAAGCAAAATCGCGGCACGCTCGAAGCGATCGCTCGCGGAACCGACGAGCGGCGGAACGGTAACGCTGGACCGCTCGGCGTATGAGCTCCGGCCCGGGTCCGTGTTCAGTTTGACAAGTCCGAAAATCGGCGAGGACAACCTCGCGGTACGCGTTACGAAAGCGACGATCGGAAACGTGGAGCGCGGCAACATTACGGTCGAGGTCGTAAGCGACCAATTCGGAACCGAGATAGCGAACGCCACCATACCGCCGCCGTCGGATTTCGTGCCACCGATTCAGCTTGTCGCGCCGTTTGCTGTCGACGATCAGGCCGCTTTTGAAACGCCGTTTATTCTCATGCGCTACGACGTCGCGCCTAACACCGTGCCGAGAATTTCCACGCTCGCCAGGCGAACCAGCGGAAACACGCCGACCGAATACGAGGTAGTGCGGAGAACCCGAAATCCTCCGACCGCTTTCGCTGGCGTTTACACGTCGACCGATTTTGTGCGCGGCGGATTCACTACCGTTGGCGCGCTGCGAAATAATGAAACCGCATGGGCGAGCGGTAACGGCGGCCTGTCGTTGCAAATCGACCCGTTGGGCGCGGAAAGTCTCGACGCCCTAATTGGCACATACGCGCCCGGACCGGCCAGCGCCGCCGGTATCGCCGTCATTTCGCCCGGCCTCGCCGACGAGGAGTTCGTTATATTCGACGCAATCGTCGACGACCTCACCGGGGTTCGGCTCGAAAACGTATGGCGCGCCGCAATGGACACCGCATGGAAAGCGCACGCGGCTGGCGCTCGGATTTGGTTTATTTGGACCGGCGGTCTCGGTATGGGGTCCGAGGTTTACAACATAGGCGACGGCGTCGAAATGAAATTCCTCGCCCGGTCGCCCTCGGATGCGGTTCTCGAAGCGGCGGCCACGGCGTTGCCGGAAGTGTTGATCGACGAAAACACGGGTCCGCGAAACTCCAAACCGTTGCTGCCGATTGATTTGAATATCAACGGCCAAATTTTCCCGGCGTCCGTCGATTACGAAACCGTACACACCACGCCCTCGGCGTTCACGGGCGGCGCTGCCGTTCCGAAACTTCGGGCGTTTAATAACCAGAATGTTTTGACCCAGCTTCAGGGACTCGCCTTTGACCAAACCGGATTCAACCCGGCGGACGTCGTGGAACTGGGCCTCGAACTGGCGTGGTGGCTTCACGACCTCGACACAAACCCGTCGGCGTTACGTGCGGACGCTGTCGCGGCTTCCGCCGGTTACGTCGCGCAAGCGAGCGCGACCGATCAGTTCGACATTGCGCTGGCTGACATTATCGCGGGCGGCGCGGAGGGTTTCAGCTTCAACGCTCGGCTCGAAATCGAGACACGGCAAAGCCCGAGCGGGCAACCCGCGCTGCAAGTCTCACACGAGCCAATGTTGATAGACCACGTGGCCAACGGCATTTTTTCCGTACTACCAGGCGCGGCGCTTTTTCAAAGTTCGTTCGACGGCATCGACCTTGCGACGGTTGCACCGGACCAAAGCCAATACGTTCGCCGGATAAACTTCAGCGCCGGGGCCTCGATCGACACGGCGCAGTCGGTATTCGGCGGCGCGTCGTTGCTCGTCGACAACACGGTCGGCGGTGTTTACACGCCAGCGAGGCGCGGCTGGGATATGCGCGGAGACTTCACGATAGAGGCCCGGCTTCGGTTTACGTCCGAGGCCACGTTCCCGATGATTTTCGAGCAATTAGACAACACGAACGACCGCGGTATTCAGGTTTATTATTCGCCGGTCGGGAACACGTTCAACGTTAACTATTCAACGACCGGCGCAAACCTGAACTCGTTCGCAGCGCACACCGGGACGTGGGTTCCGGTTTTGGATACGTGGTACGCGTTCGCGCTCGTCAAAAAGGGAACCGCCTGGTCGGTCTATATTGACGGCACGCGGTTAGGCGCGGCAGTTACGCAAAACTCAACGTATTTCCGCAGCAGCGCCGACTTTATAATTGGCGGCGGCGGCGACGCGGCGAACTTTTGGGACGGCCATATTGACGAGTTCCGAATCGTACCGGCGGCGCTTTACAGCGGGGCGTCGTACGCGCTGGAAACCGTCCCGTTCGTTCGCGGCATTGCGCTGTATCCGTTGCTTTGCCACTTCGAGGACGTGGACGCCGTTACCACGCACAACGAGGACAGCCCGAACCACTTCACGCTCGCGTTCACTGGCACGAGCGCGATCGACACCGCGCAGTTCAAGTTCGGCGCGTCCTCCGCGCTGTTCAATGGCAACAACGATTTCGTAACGCCAGCGAATCAGGACGGCGCGGACATAGTCGAAACGCTGTCGCCGCTGACCGATGCGGCGTTCGATTTCAAGCGCGGCCCGTTTACGTTCGAGGGATTTTTCAGGCTGAACGCTTTGCCGTCGACGAACGCGGGAAACGGTTTTTGCATGATCGGTAAGGCGTGGCGCGGAACGTCCGGCGGGTACGATTGGTTTATTTATTTGAATTCGACGAATAACCAGCTGATTTTCAACCGTAGCCCGAACGGCGCTGTTTCGTCCGCGCAAACGCTGACCGCAACAATTCCGATTCTCGTCGTGGACGGGGTTTGGCGGCATTGGGCGGTTGTTCGGAACGGCAACGCTTTGGAAATTTATTACGAGGGCCTGCGCGTCGCTCAGGATTTGACCTTTTTCGACGCCTCGCCCGACATTTGGAACAACGACAGCCCGAACGGCGGCCACAATAAAGTGACGGTCGGATACCTCGGCGGCCTCGGCAGTTCGAGCGGTCCGCGCAAGCGCGCGTTCAATGGCTGGCTTGACGAAATGAACGTCGAAAAGCGCGCGAAGTACAACGGGTCCAGCTACACGATTCCCGCCGCGCCGATCGAGACACCGAACGACAGCCTCACGGTTCCGGCCGACGATTACGGGTTCCTATGGCTTGCCGACGGCCCGAGCGACGGATACGCGACCGACTACACTTTACAAACCGACGACCTCCGCGGCGCTTGGATTCTGTTCGGCGGTAACGCTCAAATGGACACCGGCGTTCTCGGCGCACTCGGACCGAGCGGCGTGACGGTTCGCTTCGACGGCAACGGCGACTACATACAAACGGCCCGGTCGCAAACGATGGCCCTCGTCGACGACGACTTCACGCTTGAGACTCGCGCGTATTTCACGGCGAACCCGGCGGCGGGCGGCTCGTCGATGATCGCGCAATGGTGGGCGGGCGGTTCCGTTCGCGGGTTCCATTTCAGCGTGTCGGATTCTAACGAGCTAGAATTCCATTGGTCGACCGACGGCGTGAACGACTTCCGCGTGTTTACCGCATTTACGCCGACGCTGAACACTTGGTACGACTTGGCGGTTGTTCGCAGCGGCGCGAGTGTTTTCCTTTTTGTCGACGGCGTCGTCCAGGTAAACGACGGCGCAAGCGACGCGATCGGCGCGGACGTTATCGCCAACCCGTTCCGAGTTTGGACACTCGGACACGCGAACGACACGGCTGGCCTTTATTATTTCGCGGGGAATATGCAGAACATCGCGTGGACACGCTCGGCGAAATGGACGACGACTTACACGCCACCGGCCGCGCTTTACACGCCGCCCGCGCTGCCGAACTTTTAACGCGCCGCCGGAGCTCGTGCGAGCATTACGAAACCGACCGCGACATTTCCAGCCGCCCAAAACCACGCGCCGACCGCCGCGTCGTACCCGGCAAAGCAAAAGCAAACGACACCGCACGCGAAGTGCAGCGCGCGGACGTCACGCCGGGAAAGGTTAGACCGTCGCCGGGTCGACACGGTCGAGATTGAAGTACGCGATGTTGCCGGGCCGCATATCGGTCACGAGTTCGGAGGTAATCCCAACGTCGTCGAGGAGTGCAGCTTTGGCCTCGTAATCGCTGGAAAACTGTCCCACGAGTTCGCCGTCGGTCAACAGATTGACGACGCCGTCGGGCGGCCTGTAGCGGCTCGGGCGATAGGCGAAATACGCATTGCACGCGCGCCGCACAACCCAGCCCGCTGTTTTCTCGCCAGCTTGCAAGGTTGAAACCCGAAATTTGTCGGAGCCGATCACGGTGTCGAATGTCTCGAATTTGTGCAACATGCGCGAAAGTGTAGCACGGGACGCGACAAAAAAGGCCGCCCGGAGGCGGCCAGCGGTGGTTTGCAACACCGGAGGAACTACAGAATGTTGATACCGAGGGCGGTAACGTCGGCGGCTACGACAGCGCCTCGAACGTATCGGGCCTTGACGTCGACCGGATTTGTCGGAGCGTGTGCGGCCAGTATCTCGGCCTCGGTGACCGACGTTACGCCCACAATCGCGGTAAGTCGGGCCGCCTGGTTGGTCAAATAATTTGAAAACTTCCGCAAATGGTTCGTCGGATCGGTTGCCCGGGGTCGGCGTCGGATTCGGTGCGCGTGGCTGTTTTGTGTTCGGTTCGCTGACATGGCGGTCTCCTCGGTTAGTCGCCCGAGGAGTATAGCAAAGCGGCGTCACGTTTCAGGATTGCCGCGTTCATTGCTCCGAGTGTCGGCAGCTTTTGGAGTCCGGTCCGTTTCAAAGCCTGACAAAGCCAGCGGAACGATTCGATGCTATGCGCGTTCAGGGCCACGTAAAGCGTTCCGACCGTGTGGCCGTTCGCCTCGATTTCCGCGGATTCGCACCACTCGAGAAACGTCCGCATGTGCTGAATTCCTAACGAGGTCGCCACGTTCCAGCTACTCGGCGCAGTCTCGCCCGGCTGCAGGGCGTTCTCGGGTCGGTTGCTCGGATGATCCTTGTGTTCGGTATGCCACGGTTTCGGTTCCCTTTTTCGGCGTTCCGCCCTCGGAACAAATGCGCCGCCCAAATCCTCCGGGCTGTTCGGTTTTGGCTCGTCGTCAATTCCGTCGAATAGATCCGGCATTTGGTTCTCCTCTTTTTTTTTCGACCTGGTCGTTCCTGATTCCATTTTATCCGTTTGTTCGCGGGTTTGGTGAATTCGGGCAGCCGCAAGAATCCCAGCTTTCGCCGGGACTTGCGTGCCGCCTCGCTGGCTCGGAGCCTATCGGGCCGGGGTCGATTTCGTGCAGCGTTTCCCCGTTCGCCTCGCTTTGTCGCTTTGCACATCCCACGGTAGCGACACCAGCCGCAAACGCCCGCCGTTAAGTCCGACGCGTTCGCGGTGTCCGAGGTTCTTGAGTTTTGAGGGCGGGCGCGGGTATGATTCGTCGCGCCGGTTTCTGCATCGCTCGTAAGAATTCCAACCGGACAAGGCCCGGGACGCGCAAACGTCGCCGGGCCATCCTTTTTACGCCGATCCGGGCGTGGTATCAAGTTTCGGGATTTGCCAGCTTTTCGAGCGCCTCGCGGGCGCTTGTGAGCGCGTCTAAGGCGACGAACAGCCCGGACGTCGCAAGGGCCGACCCGGTCGGAGTTTCGTCCGTAGCGGGAACGTCGGTTCGCCTCCGGCCAGATTTGGCGCTTCCCGGGCGTCGCAGCTGTCGAACGCTCACGACCCGACGACCTCGGAAAACTCCGCGGCGTGGTGCGCTTTCAAGTGCAGCGCCTTGTCGGCGATTACTTCCCGGATCCGAATTGTTAGCCGGGCGATTTCAGCGTCGCAGCGGTACGACTTGGCCAGCTGGTGACGGCCCTCGGCCTCGTGGGCCTCGGCGCACCGCTCGAAGTGGCGGACCTTTTCCGCGAGGTTCACGACCAGCCACCGGATTTGGACGGCTTGGCGGCGCACTCGGCGCACATTCTGATCGTGGAAAACGGCGGGTCGCAAATCTCGCCCGTGTCCAAATACTCCTCGCCCGGTTCGATTTCGTGGGCGCACTGATTCGCCGGAAGGTTTCCGCCGAGTCCGTGACATTTGAACAGCTTGCGCGCTTTTCGCCACTTGGCCGGGCCAGCGGCAAACCAAAAGTCGGCCTGTGTTTTGTGTTCCGGTGCGTTCATTCGGTCTCTCCAATTTGTCCACGGAATAACGGCCCGAAACACGGCGTGAATTCGCCGCCCTCGGGTTCGGTTTGCAGGTTTACGGATTCGCAAAGGACGAGCGTTTCGACTGTCGTCGTGCTGTCGCCCTCCATGAAAATTTCCTCGGTTCGGATTTGCGTTACGTTGGCCATCGCTTTGTCTCCTCGGGATGCTGGCTGGCTGGCGTGATTGCCTAAAACTTTTCGTGGATTTGGTCCGGCGTCACAACCGCAACCGGCGGAAAGGCCAGCCCGGTGTCCGTCGGGACGATTTTCAAGCGGGGCATGCGCCCGCGCTCGTCGTGCGAATCCTCGGCGGCAACGTAAATAAAGTGGTCGCCGTGGTCCCGGTACTCCTCGCGGAGCGTCACAATTTCGCCTTTTCTGATCATCTGAATTACCTGGTTGTCGGTTTCGGTTTGTCTGTCCACTTTTGAAGTGTAGCGTAGCACGCGACACAAAAGCGAGCGGTACTTCACACTTTCCGCCTTGTTTTTGTCGCGTCGTGTGCTACAGTTCGAGGCTATGGAAACGCTTATGAAGCAACACCGCGAAAGCCTGAAAAGGCCGCTCGCCCAAGTGGCCCGGGACACCGGGATCCACCGCACGACCTTGTACCGGCTGGAAGCTGGCGAGGCCACGCCAAGCCAAGCAAACGCGCGCAAGCTGTTCGACTATTACAAGGGCCGCGTACCATTGGCGCACATTTACGACCCCGCCTACGCCGTCCGCGAGGCCCTGAACACGTTCTCCGACCGGGTCCGCGCCGTCGCCAGTTAGTCGCGCCGGGCGCGTCAATCCCGCCCGTTTTCCTCCTCCAAAAGTGTGACGTATTCGTGGTTTTCTGTCGCGTCGTACGCTACACTTAACAAGTGGACAGACTCAACAACAAAGCAACGACAGCCGCCGCACTGGTCGCCCGCGTTTACTCGCTGGCTCCGGCGCTTACGTTCACGCTGTCACTTTTGCCGTTATAGGAGAAACGAAAATGAACACGAAACGCGAACACTTAATCCGACAAGCCGCGGACGCTGGCGAGGGCCTTTTTTGGGACGCCGTCGTTCAGGTTTTCCCGTGGGCGAACTCCGGCGATTTCCCGCCCGACGCTACCCATAATTTCCAGCAAGCGTGCAACGACGCGGTCGAGATTTGGGCGAAGTACAACGCGCCGGATTTGACGCCGGAAACGCTCCGCAGTTTTTACGACGACGCCAAGCCGAAAGGCTTCGGCCAAATCGCCACCGAGGCGGACTATGGAAGCGAGCGCCAAATCAAGGCGCAAAATCGTTTCACTTGCGCGCTGGAAGCGGTCCTGACCCCGGAGCAATGGGAGGATTTCGAGGAGTACGCGATCAAGGCGACGCCCGACGAGTTCATGTGGTACGGCCTGAAACTTGCGGGCGCGGCCCCGGATTTGGCGTGGTTCAAATCGACCCGGGAATGGACGAACGACCCGGCCGAGGATATGCAACACGGCGAGAATTACGAGGGCGAGTTCGGCAACGTGCGCGGCTACATTTACGTAGGCGGCGCGCTCCTGATTTCGCTTTGCGATCCTAAGCACATGAGCGACAACGCGACCGGCCCGCAGTTCCACGTGGAACTTTTCGGGACCGATCACCGCGGAACTTTGGAGGAGTGCGAGGAATTGCTTTACAAGGCGGCCAGTTCGGAGGGTTTCTGGTGAGCGGCTTCGCGGAGGAGTTCGGCCCGGAGTACGCGGTCGAAGCTGAAATAGTCGAATGGTTCGAGGCGAACGGCTGGGACGATTCCAGCTGGCACAATAACATTTGCCCGAGTTTCGGCCTTGAGTATCCCGGCACGCGCGGCGATTTGCTTTTCGAGGTATTCGTCGACGCGCTGGACCCGGAGGAGCGCGAAGCCGGACCCGGCCCGCGGTTCTCGGTTCACATTTTCGACGAGGACGGCGAGCGCGAAAGCGGCCCGGACTTCGACACGTTCGAGGAGGTCCGCGGATATATCGCCGACCAAATGGCGATGCAGAAACCGCCGAAAAGCCACCGCGAGAAACTGGACAGCGTCCGGGCCACGCTGGCGATTTTGTCGCCACGGCTGACCGAGGAGTACCGCGGCATGCTGCGCGTTTGCGATCGCTATCTCGTCGACGTCCGCGACAGCTTGCCCGAGGACGACAAATGAGCGGCGACAAAGTGGTCGCGATCCGTCCCGCTGTACTGGCCGCCGTTTGGAACGTGCAGCCGGGACCGGATCATACGCTCGCCGACGTCGCCCGGGCTGCCCGGGCGCTGGACCTCGTCCCGTACGTCGACCCGGACAGTTTCGAGATTCGGCTAACGCTCGCCCGGCACGGACAAACACCGCCGACGGCCAACCAGGTCGCGGCGGTTTTATTTGGTTTGGAGTGATTAGAATAATAATAACGAGGAGACCGACAATGGACGAACAGAAAAGCGCCGCCGAGGCGCTGCACTACATTCGGGGCCGACTGGCCGCACTGGACGCGGACGTTCACGCCCTGAAAACAGCGCGAGCCGATCGCCGGTTCCAGCTGGCCACCGGGATCGCGACCGAGGTCGCCCGGATTCGTTGGGCGCTGTCCTATTGCCCGGAGGATTGCAATTACGGCAACGACAAACGCAACAACGTCGTGCCGGACCTCGCCGGGTTCGCGACGGCAATTCTGGACGCCAGCCGGGACGCGCACGACGTCGACGCTTGCGACGTTCAGGAAATCGGAATCAAAACCGGCGTACTGGTCGAAACTTTGCAGCCGCGGCCGTGTTCTGCGACTTGCATTTGTAACGAGGCATACGCCGCCGAGGAGTGGCCGGTCCAGTGTTTCCGGTGGAATGTCGACGGCTCGCAAATCGACCCGCGGACCCTGAAAAAGTTTGGCGGGCTGGCGTGAAGTTCCAACGCTGCGAAAACTGCCGGTTTTTCGAGTCGACCCTGTCGCCCGGCCAAGCGCCGGAAAGCGCCAGCGGTGGCGAGTGCCGGAAGCGCGCCCCGGTTATCGGCCGCGGACAATGGGCCGACCGGGACTGCGCCCCGTACGCGTACTGGCCGAACGTCGCCCGGACTTACTGGTGCGGCGACTTCCGGGCGGATAAATCGAAAGCCGACCTCGACCAGCTGGCCGCCAAATGAGCCGCGAAGCCTTCGTCCGTTGCGCCGATTGTCTCCGGGTAACGCCGGAGTCGCGGCTGTCGACCTCCGGCCCGATAAAGGAAATCGACGAGGACGGCAACCTGTCGCGCCGCTGGTTCCACGTTTGCCCGTATTGTTTCGGCGCGGACCTCCAACAGTACCGGCGACCGGACCCGCTCGCGGAAATCGAGGCGGAGGAAACAAGCGCGCCAGGTAAATAATTTCGAGGATTTTGGCGCCACGATTGTTGCGCCGGATGCTACACTTTGACCGTGGACAAACTATAGGAGAAACCACAATGACAACCGAAACCCGCCCGCATATCGGGCAAGGCGAAATCGTATCCGACGAGGAGCAGGGCGACTTCCCGAACGGCTCAATAGGAGCCGAGGCGATCGAAGCCGGGACGGCATTACAAGCCGCACCCGTCCGACCGATCGCCGTCGTGAATCCGAACCCGCTCGCGATGCTCGCGCACGCGCTCGAAGCTGGCCACGACATTGCCAAACTTGAAAAGCTAATGGACATGGCCGAACGGTACGAGGCGAACGAGGCCCGCAAGGCGTTCGCCACGGCGCTGTCGAAATTTCAGGGCATGGTCCCGGACATTGTCGAAAGCAAAATGGCGACCGTGACTATGCAAAGCGGCGGCGCTTATACATACCAGTACGCCGACCTCGACACGATCATGCGGACGATTCGGCCAACGCTGAAAAAGTGCGGCCTGTCGGTTCGGTATGACGCGGAAACCAGCGAGGACGGAAAGCGGATCCGGTCGACGTGCTACGTAATGCACAAAAGCGGCCATACCGAGAAAACCGTTTTCGCCGTGCCGATCGACGAGGGAATGAAAGTCAACGACTCGCAAAAAATGGGGTCGGCCAATTCGTACGCGTGCCGCTATAACGTGTGCAACGCGCTCGGGCTGACAACCGGCGAGGACGACGACGGCGGGGCGTTACACGGCGACAAGCGCGAGACCGGAGAACAGCAACGATCAAGCGCCACGCCCGCGCCAGCAAAAGCCGCCGACCTGGACGAGTTTTTCCCGGTCGGAATATGGATGGGACTACGGTGTTTAGATGTGTAGATCTACTTCTTATATTGTGTCTCGGACTTTTTTATGGAATTGCGTTTCATT
>Ga0316193_10002024_pt1 | contig 14005 bp, 10 predicted proteins | sample MerIslsedime2_MG_FD_207735 | JGI IMG/M metagenome (GOLD analysis project Ga0316193, IMG submission 207735) | Coastal sediment microbial communities from Maine, United States - Merrow Island sediment 2 | ecosystem: Environmental > Aquatic > Marine > Coastal > Sediment | place: USA: Maine...
TCGGGTGTCGGAGGCTCAGGCTTCCCTGCCTGAAGAGGTGAAGCGGCTTGGCGTAACGGTAAAGAAAAAACTGGCCTTTCCGCTGTTGCTGGTCTCGCTGGTGTCACCCAATGGCACCTACGATGAGAGCTTCCTGTCCAACTATGCGGCTATCAACATCGTGGATGAACTGGCCCGAATCCGCGGTGTGGGCCTGGCCGAGGTGCTGGGTGGCAGTGTCTCTGATTACGCCATGCGTATCTGGATACGCCCGGACCAGCTGGCCAAGCTTGGCCTGACCGTTCCTGACATTACCAGCGCGATTGCGCAGCAGAATGTGCTGGTTCCCGCCGGCCAGATCGGCGGCGAGCCAGCGCCGGCCGGTACCGAGTTCACCTACACCGTCAATACCGGTGGTCGATTTGAAACGCCAGAGGAGTTCGGTGAGGTCGTGGTGCGCGCTGACCCCGATGGTTCCCAGGTGCTGTTGCGCGATGTTGCCAGGATTGAGCTGGGTAGCCAGAACTACCTGTACAAGGTGCGACTGGACGGGCAACCCTCCTCTCTGGTGCAGGTCTATCAGCTGCCGGATGCCAACGGCCTGGACGTGGCGGATGCGGTATTTAAGGCGCTGGAGCGTATAGCCGAAGGCTTTCCCGACGACGTGGAATACGTGGTATCCCTGGACACGACCAAGCCTATTACCGCCGGTATACGCGAGATCGTGATCACGCTGTTCCAGGCGGTATTCCTGGTGATACTGGTGGTCTACATCTTCCTGCAGAATGCCCGTGCGACGCTGATTCCTACCCTCACGGTGCCGGTCTCCCTGATCGGCGCGTTGGCGGTGTTCCCCCTGCTGGGGTTCAGCATTAATACCCTGTCGCTGTTGGGACTGGTGCTGGCAATTGGCATCGTGGTAGACGACGCTATCGTGGTGGTGGAAGCGGTGTCGGCAAAAATGGAAAAGGGCATGGCGGCCCGGGAAGCCACCATTGAAGCCATGCATGAGGTCTCCGGGCCTATTGTGGCCACCTCCCTGGCGCTGATAGCGGTATTTGTGCCGGTCGCCGCCATGGGCGGTATTACCGGGGCCTTGTACCAGCAGTTCGCCATCACTATCGCGATTTCGGTGGCCATCTCTTCCCTTAATGCCTTGACCCTGAGTCCCGCGCTGGCGGCCCTGCTGCTGAAGCCGCCGGGTGAGGACAAGAGCGTATTCCATAAGTTTTTTGGCTGGTTCAATCGCTGGTTTGAAGTGGCCACCGATAAGTTCATGGTGCTGACGGGTTTCTTCACCCATAAGTTATCCCGGGCCGCCTTGCTGCTGCTTGCGCTGGTGGTTGGTCTGAGCCTGTTGTTTCGTATCGTACCGGCAGGCTTTGTTCCCGAGGAAGACCAGGCGTATATCCTGGCCGGGGTCGTTATGCCTGACAGTGCTTCACTGCAACGCACCGACGCAGTGATGAAGCAGGTAGAGACCATTCTCTCCGAGTATGACTCGATACAGAACGCGACCGCGATCGCCGGTTACAGCATTATGTCGGGTACCTTGCAGCCCAACGCGGGTATGGCATTTATCCAGTTAAAAGACTGGGATGAACGCGGTGCTGCAGAGGATCACGCCAGGGAAATAGTGCGACACCTGAATGCCGATTTCGCTGCACGCATCAAGGAGGGCGTTGCCTTTGCCTTTGGCCCACCGGCGATACCGGGCCTGGGTACCGGATCGGGTTTTACCATGATGTTGCAGGACCGGGGCGGCAACTCGCCGGAGTACCTGTTTGAACAGAGTCGGCGCTTTATCGAGGCGGCTACCGCACGGCCAGAGATCGGCAGTGCGATCACCCTGTTCCGGCCCAGTTCCCCGCAGGTCTTTCTCGACATTGACGATGGCAAGGCATTGAAGCTTGGTGTGCCGCTGTCGGACGTGAATACGTCCGTAGGTGCCTTCCTTGGGGGCGCCTATGTCAACGATTTCAACCGCTTTGGTCGCCTGTACAAAGTGTACGTCCAGGCGGAGCCGGAGTACCGCGCCTCTATTGATGGCATCAACATGTTTTACGTGCGCAATGCCCAGGGTGACCGGGTTCCCCTGTCGACCCTGGTTGAGACATCGCGTTCCGCCGGCCCTGAGTTTACCAATCGCTTCAACCTGTTCCGCTCGGCCAAGATTACCGGACAGCCCGCCCCGGGTTACAGCTCGGCGCAGGCATTGACGGCCCTGGAAGAGGTGGCGGCGGAAATTCTGCCCGGGGATATGGGTGTTGGCTGGGCGGACATGTCATACCAGGAGCAGGCTGCTGCGGGTTCGGGGGCGGTGGTATTCCTGATGGCCCTGGTATTCGTATTCCTTATTCTGGCGGCGCAGTATGAAAGCTGGACACTGCCGTTGTCGGTGCTCGCGGGTACCCCTATCGCGGTGTTCGGGGCCATAGCGGGACTGTTTATAGCGCGGCAGTTCAGTGAGAGCTATGTCAACAATGTGTTCGCGCAGATTGGCCTGGTGATGCTGATCGGCCTGGCGGCGAAGAACGCCATCCTGATCGTTGAATTTGCCAAGGTTGAATCGGAGAAGGGTAAGACTCCGGTGGAGGCGGCGATGGAAGCTGCAAGGATGCGCTTTCGTCCCATTCTGATGACCGCATTTTCCTTTATTCTGGGCGTGTTGCCACTTCTGATCGCCAGCGGCGCCGGTGCCGAGGCGCGCAAGGTCATGGGCATGACCGTGTTCAGCGGCATGCTGGTGGCAACGGTTATCGGTGTGTTGCTGGTGCCGGCACTGTACGTGATGGTCGACCGCTATATCGCCCGGTCGAAGCCGGTTGCCAAGTCGGGTGAGCAGAATGACTCCCCAGCTGCGACGGAGGAGCCCTGAGATGTCGCGGCTGAAATTACTGGTGTTACTGCTGCCCCTGGTGGTCTCATGTACCCTGACGCCGGATTATGAGCGTCCGGAGCTGGAGGTGCCCGAGCAGTATGCGGGGACTGCGCCCGGCGGCGAGTCTGTAGCCAACCTGGACTGGTGGGATTTGTTCCAGGACCAGCAACTGCAGCTGTTGATCCGCGCCGCCCTGGAGGAGAACAAAGACCTGGGGATTGCCCTGTCGCGCATCCAGGAAGCCCGCTTGACAGTGACCGCGGTGCGGGCCAATCAATTTCCTTTTCTCAGCATTGGTGGTTTCTTCGGGCGGGAGAAGCAAAGTCGCGAGTTGTTTCAGGGAGCCGATGCCGATGACCGCTTCCGGGTGACCGGCGACCTGACTTACCAGGTGGATCTATGGGGCCAGTACAGTCGTGCTACCGAGGCGGCGCGCGCCCAGCTGCTGGGCACGGAGTCCGCCTATCGCACGGTGACCATCAGCCTGGTGAGCCAGGTGGCAAATACTTACCTGTTGCTGCGCGATCTGGACCAGCGCTTGTTAGTATCACAAAACACATTGAAAACGCGACTCGACAGCCTGAAAATCATCCAGGCCCGGTTCGACAAGGGCACGGTGCCCGAGCTTGATGTTTACCAGGCGCAGATCGAGGTGTCGGTGGCGGAAACCGCCATCGCGGCGTTCCAGCGCCAGATTGTGCAGACACAGAATGCCCTACGTATTCTGCTGGGGCGTAACCCGGGTCCGGTGACTCGCGGGGATGCACTCGCCAGCCAGATGTTTCCGCCGGCTGTGCCAATCGGGCTGCCGTCAGAGCTGTTGCAGCGCCGGCCGGATGTGGTGCAGGCTGAAGCCAACCTGATGTCGGCAACGGCCACGGTAGGTGTTGCTGAAGCCTTGCGTTATCCGTCGATCTCCCTGACGGGAAGTTTCGGTGCGGAGAGTACCGACCTGTCAGATCTCAACTCCGGAGATGCGGAAACCTGGGGAATTGGTGCCAACCTGTTTGCCCCGATCTTTAATTCAGGCCAGCTTAAAGCGCAGGCGGAGGCCGCCAGGGAGCGTGTCACGCAGGCCATGTTGGTCTATGAGAGCACACTGCAGCAATCCTTTCGCGAGGTTGAGGATGCCCTGGTGGCGGTGCGCACCTACAACGTGGAGAACGAGGCCCAGACCCGGCGAGCCTTGGCGGCCCGCAGCGCCGCGAGACTGTCCCGGGCGCGCTATGACGGCGGGGTGGTAGATTACCTGGAAGTGTTGGACACCGAGCGCACCCTGTTTGATGCCGAGTTGGCACAATCGCAAACCTTGCAGCTTTACTACAACGCCATTGTGCGGCTCTATGGCGCACTGGGCGGCGGTTGGTCAGTAGCGCAGTAGCTTGTACAGTTTAAGCGTTTGCCGTGATTTTCCCTGGACAGGGATGCAAAGGTGAGCGGCGCGGCTGACTGCAAGCTGCTGCGCAGATGCCGTTTTCCACCCTGCATAATTCTTGCTTAGAATTGCTGTAACGCTCTTCCCACGGCCTGGAAGTAGGCAATGCGGTTGTGCAGACGCTCCGCTGTCACATTGTCCTGGGCCAGTGGCAGGGCGAGATTGAGTTGCTCCAGGGCCAATTTCATGGCGCCGTTCAGGGCAAAATACTCGGCCCGGGACTGGCGCAGCCCGAGAATGTTCCCCTCCTTGCCCTGTACCTCTGCCAGCATATACCACAGCTGCGCGTCGTTGCGCTTGATCTTGGCATGCGCCGAAAGCAGTTTATCCGCCTTGCCATAATAACCTGCACGGAAGTAAGCCTCTCCCAGGTACATGGTAATGGGATGGCTCCCGGGGGAGAGCTCCAGGCCGTATTCAAGGCGTTTGATTGCCCGCTCATAATCCGCTGATTCGATGTCTATGTTGGCCTCTGCCAGCGAATAGGCGAGGTTATAGGGCGCGTAGGAACGCATAGGCTTGAGCAGTTTTCTCGCCTCTTCAAATTCGCCATTGCGCGTCAGTGCCAGTACCCACCCATATTGTGCCGCTACCGCGAAGCGGCCGGCTTTCGCGCGCTTGTCGCGAAAGTGCTGTACAGCTTTCTTCGGGTCATCGATAAAACTGAGCTCAACCCGGGCGCGCATCAGCTGGAATTCCGTATTGTCCTGGTAGATCTTCTTGGGGTATTGCCCGGCCCTGTTGCGCGCGTCTGCGATACGCTTCTCGGTCAGTGGGTGGGTCATCAGGAACTCGGGCGGACGCGAACCATAGGCGCGGGATTCGCGCTGCATGACCGTGAACATGGCTGCCGCCCCGCCTGGGTCCATGCCGGAGGCCGCGAGGTTCTGCATGCCGACCCGGTCGGCCTCTTGCTCATGGGCGCGACTATAACTTAACTGACTGTCCATGGCGGCCGCCTGGCCGCCCATGATAGCGCCCATGCCCACGTCCGGTGATCCCGCGGCGATCGCCACCAGGCCCGTCAGCAGACCTGCCATCATCGCCGCTGAGGATTTCTTGCGGTTCTCCACGCCACGGGAGAAGTGGCGCTGGCTGAGGTGAGCCAATTCATGGGTGAGTACCGAGGCCAACTGCGCTTCGGACTCGGATTTTTGAATAAGACCGGTGTGCACACCGACAATGCCCCCGGGTACCGCAAAGGCGTTGATGGTCGGGTTGTCTACCAACAGGATAATCAACCGCCTCTCCTGTAGCTGGCTGGTCTCCACCAGCCGGTAAACCAGCGTTTCAATGTAGTCCTGCATCAGTGGGTCGTCGGTGATCGGTGCCTGGCGACGGAATGACATCAGCCAGGCGCGTCCAAGGTAGTACTCCTGTTGCAAGGACACCGCGTTGCCCTCGCCGAATGACGGCAGATCTGACTCCTGCGCGTGCAGGCCAGGGGACATAGAGGCCAGGCAAAAGAGTAGGATCAAGAGGCGGGTCATGGTGGGTTCCTGCGGGTTAACATTATATTTTGCCCGCATGAGTACAAGTTAACACCCGGGTCAGGGATGATGCCAAACGCGGCGTACAGGGACAAGCGGTTTCCGCGATATTGCGTGGTGTTGGCGGCTCAGCGCCTGATACTGAACTGCGCTTCCACCAGGACGTTCTCTGAGGTGCGATCAGTGATGATCTGCTTCAATTCCTCGACATGACCCTGGTCCAGCGTGCTGGGGGCGCTCAGCACCACGCGCACTACCCAGGGGCTGCCCGCCTTGATGGTCACGCTGCCCACCTGCACGGGAATTCCCGACAGGATGACTTCGCCACGGGGAACTTCCTTCAATATAGCCTCCTTTTCCACCAGGTGGCGAAATGAGACGTACAGGGGCGCGCTGATCAACAATGCCATTACCAGGGCGATACCCAGCCCTTTGCGCGCCCGATGAAACGGTGCGAAACCCATCACCAGGAAGGTGACGCTGGCGGCCAGGGCTATGCCAACCAGGTTGGTGATCAACAGCAGCAAGGCACCGCCGGCCATATCCCAATAGCCCCATCCCAGGCCGATGCCGGCGACGCTCAGTGGTGGTACCAGTGCCACCGCGATGGCTACCCCGGCCAGGCTCTTGGCCACTTCCTCCTTGGCGGAGGCGTAGGCACCGGCAATCCCGGAAATCACTGCCACCAGCAGGTCCAGCAGGGTAGGGGACATACGCGCGCGCATCTCGTCGGTGGGTAGATCCAGTGGCATGGCCCAGGCGAGGATGATGCCGCAGGCCAGCCCCCAGGCGATACCGATGCCCAGGGTTTTCATGGAAGTGCGTATGAGACCGACTTCGGTGCGCGCCAGGCCCATGGCCAGTGAGACAATGGGCGACATCAGTGGCGCCAGGATCATGGCGCCGATAATAACCGGAGCAGAATTGGCATACAGGCCCGTGAGGGCGAGCAGCACGCTGAGTATCATCAGCACCTGATAGGAAGACGAGACGTTTGCGTTGGCGCGCAGGGATACAAACAGCTCCTTGTATTCTTCCTCGGTCGCGTGGCTGAACAGCGGCAGTGTGCGCTCTGCCACCAGTGGTTTCGCGGCCTCCTCGACTGGGACATCGTTCAGCCGCACGGTTTCCTTATCCTGGCTGGGTTTCTCTTCCTTGCGTGGTTTAAGGGCCGGGCCAGGCAGCAGTTGCAGGCGGTGTGCCAGAATCTGTAATTCGATTTCACTCGCGTGCACCGGTTTGCCGTCCAGCAGGTATTCGGCTCCCTTTGGAGCCTGTAAATGTATGCGACTGCTTTGGATAAGTGCGATAGACCCGGGCAGTTTCGACAGGCTGATTTTTCCAGGCCACAGTAACCGTATCAGGAACCACAGGTAGCCGATAATACTGCGGGGGGCGAGTGCCAGCACGGACAGGCGTCCATCCGTTATGCTCAGGTCTTCGACAAAGCTGCGTCCCACCAGGGAGCTCTGGGTATTGCCTACCGCGACCATTCCCAGCGCGGCGATGTGTATGCTGCGCTCCTTGGCGGTAACCAGTTTATAGGGGCTCAGGGTCATTTTTCGCAGACCCTTGAGCGCGCCGGTAAACAGGCTCCAGCCGGTCTGTGGCCGGTCGATATCGTAAGGTCTCAGCGCCAGCACCCGGCCGATAATCACAGAGGAAAACACCAGTTCTCCATTGCAGGTGAGTGCATCCGCTGCGATGGCGGTGGCGGTGCTGTAGTACTTCAGCAGTGTCGCGATATCGCCTTTGACACCCAGTGCGGTCATTGCCTGGTGTGCTTGTGGGTGGGGCAGCAGACCTACCTGCCACTGCCGTTCCAGGGCCAGGGGTGCGAGGTCGCGTATCTGCTCATCACCAAGAAACAACAGCACCCTTGAATCCTGCGGTGGCGTTTCCCGCTCACCCCAGGGCAGGGCAGTAAAGCGGATGTCCGGCACCTGTTCGGCCAGCGCTGTCGGATCCAGCGTGCTGTCGTGAATGATAAACAGATGAGTCTGGATCGGTTCTGCCTGTTCCTGCTCGGTCATGCCTTCACCTATTGCTCACAATTTTCCGGACAGGTCTTTATCGACAGCACGGTGGTGCAGCCAATGGCCAGTAACGCCGCGGTGAGCAGCCGCATTTCCATGCTCTGCATCGCTAAACCTATGGACGTGCCGCCTGCCACCAGCATGGCCAGCACCGCCACCGCTTTGCTACGCCTGGATATACACCGGTTGGATTCCCAGTTGTGAATCATGGGTCCGAAAAGTTCACTTTGTAGCAACCGCTGGTGCCATTTATCGGATGAGCGGGCAAAAAACCAGGCCGACAACAGGATAAACGGTGTGCTGGGTAGTACGGGCAGGGGAATACCCAGCAGGCCCAGCAACAGGAAAAAGAAGCCCAGCGGTTTATAAAGGGTGCTTTTCAAGCAGTGACCTGCATTAGCAACACACATCGGTGGCGGTAACAGCAGCTGGCATATTATCAATTTTGCAACGCCTGCCGGAATAATATTACCAGCCTATCCGCTCGCCGCTCCCGGGTCCACCTTGCTAGAATCCAGTGATGCGTTTTCTGCTTTGTTTGCTACTCCCCCTTTGCCTGTGCTCATGCGCAGGATATGAGATAAAGAACCTGGCCAAGTCGGATATCGACCTGGTGGCTGATGAGTTTATTCAGGAAACACGGTCTGCGGTGGGCGAGTTGGTGGTTAAACTGTATAAGCGCAATCCGGTCCAGTTACAGAAAAACCCCGGTATGACCATAGAGGGCAGGCTGGCCCAACTCAGGGTGCACCGCAACGAACTGAATTTTGTTGAGCTGGGAGGCAAGCAGGGTATCGAAGCCATGCTGATGGCTTTCGATCCCGATTTTACCGGCGACCGGGTGTTCGCCCTGGTCGTAGGACTGGGCAGCATGCTGCGCGAGGCCTATAGCTATAAATCAGAGATGTTCCTTACCGATCAACTGGATGCCAAGGTGCTGCTGGTTAGCGCTCGCAATGTAGAGGTATTGCTGTGGCGGTTGAAGAATACGCGCAAGCCCGATGGCGAACACTATATTATTACTCACGAGTACCAGGGCGTCACTGACAACCTGAGCTTTGAACGCCTGTTCGGCAAGATAATTATCCTGCAGGAAATGATGGCGCGCATAGCGGGGGATTCGGATGACCGCACCGTGACCGGCGCGGTGCACGCGATGTCCAAGGTATTTATACCTCTGCCCATATAGGAAACAGCCCAGCCCGGGCTATCGTGAACGCAATCACGCCCGGTTTGCCAAAAGAATAAGCAGAGCGCTCACAAGTTGAGCAGTGTCACGGGCGAATGAGATGTCCAGAGCGGTTGCTGATTCTGGCAAGTCAGCTGCCGCCTATGGCAAGATGGGTCCAGACAATGTCCGAGGATCTCAGCATGCACACCGTGGATACCGTAAATCACATATTCTTCCGCCACCGCTTCGGCATATTATTCGTCTTGCTCATCTGCGTCCTGTTGATTCCCCCCTACTTCCAGGCATCTGCATGGATCGACACCCTCTGGAGAGGCCTGTTTACCTGCGTCCTGTTATGGGCTCTGTACAGTATCGCTGGTACGCAACGGATCATGCTGTTGGCCGCATTGGTGCTGATACCGACCCTCGCCTCTACCTGGCTGATTGAAGATAGTCACCAAAAGTCCCTGGCTTATATCGACAACATTACCAATATCATCTACTTCGGTCTGATCTGTTTTTTCCTGAGCAAATATATACTGACCAGTGGCAAGGCGACCCTTGAAGTCATTTTTGCTGCAATGTGCCTCTATATTATGCTCGCAGTACTCTGGGCGGCAATTTACACCAACCTGGAGCTCTATTACGTAGGGGCGTTCAGCTTTAACGGGCAGTTGTCGACGCAGGCGGGAATAGACTCGGCCATACTGTTCCGGCAAATGATTTACTTCAGCTTCGTCACCATCTCCACGCTGGGCTATGGTGATGTTTTACCGGTTCATCGTGTGGCCCAGAACTGGGCGGCGGTAGAAACCATGATTGGCCAGTTCTACATTGCGATTATTCTCGCCCGCCTGGTCAGCCTGTATACGGTAGAAGGAGAAAGGCGGAATCTCGAGACCCGATAAGGCTTGGAGGCCGCATATGAGGGCGCATGCAACGCCCATCAGGCTTGCTTAAAACAGTTTCTCAGTCCTGCTGTACAGGCACCACCAGGGTGGCGGCAATCCTGCCCGCAAGTTGGTCCAGCAGCGCTTTTTCCGCGTTGACCAGTGCCGCATAGCCATCGGTCGCCAGGGGTTGCACCTCGGCGAACTTATAGGCAGCGAGAACTTCCTTGCCCTGGCGCAGCCACCAGTAGGCCACTACCTTGGCTTTGCCGTCGTTAGTGCCGTGTAACTGATCGAGGCGAATATCGAGCACAATGGCGTCCCGATTCAGGTCGGCGGGGAGCAGGTGCTCGCCTTTAGCGGCACGGATAGCCACCAGAATTTGATTGCGCACGCCTTCATAGACCGGTTCTGCCCACAGGTTTTGTTGTGCGGCCCGGATTTCTCCGTCCTGGGTTTCCATCAATAATCCCCGTTGGTCGATATAAGAGGCTATGACCACTTTACCCATGGCGAAATCCCTGGAGGGGGTTAGTTGCCCGGACCCCAGCGCGTGATTGGAGCGCATCAGATAGTAGCTTGGCTCAACGGCCTTGCTGGCGCAGCCGGATAGAAGTACCACCAACAATAGACTGGCTACTCTCATGACTATTTAACCTCCGGGATGATATCGGGTGTGGGTGTGCTGGGTAACAGGGCAGCGTTGGGTTGCCTGGACAAGGTGCGTGTCAGTGACTCCATGTTGCCCAATGTGCGGTTCAGGCGCAGCAGGCTGGAGTTAAGACTCTGGTACATCTCTGACTCGGGTGACAGGCCCTCCAGAGTGCTACGCAAATCCTGTAAGGTGCTATCGAGCTGCTGCGGCAGTTGCTGCATGCCCTGGCTTTCCAGGATGGTATCCAGGCTGGCCAGCGTGCTGTTTAGCGTGATGATCGTGGTATTGGCACTCGCCACCGTATCTTCCAGTGGTAGTGCATTTATCTTGTCGAGGACGGCAGTCAGCTTTTGCTCGATCTGCCCCAGCCCGGTTTCGATGCTGGGTATGGTGGTGTAACCGAGAAAATCACCCATGGGGGCCTCTTCGGCATTTGGAAAGTAGTCGATGTTGACGTACTTTGCCCCGGTGAGCAGGCTTCCCGTTTCCAGGCTGGCGCGCATGCCGTTGGTTACACCGGTTTCAATACTCGCGCGCATATTGTCAACAGAGGCAGGTATATCCGGCAGTTCCAGGCGGCCGGGCTCCAGATAAATCAGTACGGGTATCGCTGTTCCCTCTCCTTCAAGATCCTGTTCCACGTTGTATTCCAAACTTTCTTTGAGCAGTATTCGCTCTACCCGGCCGAGAGTCAGACCGCGGTACTCCACCGGGGCACCAGTTGACAGGCCCTTGATCGACTGGGCGAAAGAGACGACGTAATGAGTCCCATTGCGGAAGGGATTCTTCAGGATATCTTCGTAGGATGGATACAAATCAAACTCGGTGTTGTTTTCAACCGGCTGACCTTTGCCTACACCTGGCGGATTCCCAAATCCCACGCCGCCCAGTAAAACGGTGTCCATGGAACCGGTGTCCAGTTTGAAGCCGTCCGCGCCCGCACTGAGGGATATGCCGCTGACATCCCAGAAGCGGGTCTGGCTGTCGACCAGCTCGTGATACGGTGCATCGATGAACAGGGCATAATGTGCCTTGCGGTCGTCGGGTTCAAAGGTCATGGTTTCTACCCGCCCCACTTTATAGCCGTTGAAGAGCACGGCATCTCCGGCACTGACCGAAGCAGCTTTGGGGCTGGTCAGGTGTACCCGCAAACCCGGCGCTCCGCTAGGCGTAAGGGGTGGTTGTTCCAGCGCCACGAAATCGCGTTTGCCCTTCACGCCTTCACCTGGCGCAATCTGTATGTACGCACCTGATAGCAGGGTGTCCAGGCCGGAAATATTACCCAGTCCAATCCGGGCGGTAACCACCCAGAAGCGGGTGCCCTCGCTCAGCATCGGCAAGGCCTGGCGCTCCATTTTGACTTTGGCGATCACGCCATCCAGGCCTTCATTCAAGCGCACCTCTTCCACCAGTCCCATATCGACATTGCGGTATTTTATCTTGGTCTTTCCAGCCGCCAGGCCATCTGCGGTTTTGAAGGCAATATCAATACTCGGGCCCTCGGTCAGGTAGTTGTGGATGACCATATAGATCCCCAGCACCAGTGCCAGCAGGGGAATAATCCAGATGCCAGAGAGCTTGCGCCCCTGGCTGATATCAGCTTGTTGTGTCGTCACTGTTTTCCTCTTCCATATTGTCCCAGATTAACCGGGCATCAAAACTTTCTGCGGCGATCATGGTGACTATCACCACGCCGGCAAAGGACAGGGCCGCAATGCCCGGCTTGATTGCCAGCAAACCGCCAAGATGCACTAACGCGACCAGAATGGCTACCACAAACACGTCAACCATGGACCACTTGCCTACGAATTCGGTGACCTGGTACATCACGGTTCGCTGCCTCGGGCTCAGTGTGGAATGGCGCTGCACAGTCCACACCAGGTAGAACATGGACATCAGTTTACCGATGGGCACCATTACACTGAACAGGAATATCACCAGCGCTACGGGGATGGCACCGTGGTGTAGCAGTAATACCACACCGCCGAGGATGGTGCTGCCCTCGGCCTTGCCCAGTTGCTCGGTGATCATGATGGGGTACAGGTTGGCCGGGATGTAAAGCAAACAGGCCGTGAACAGCAGGGCCAGGGTGCGCTGGATGCTGTCGCTCTTGCGCAGGTGCATGGCAGAGCCGCAGCGCGGGCAGTGATGCAACTCGGCGGATGCCAGCTTGCAGCAGATGTGACAGGCCGCCAGATTGCGTGAGGCTGCAGTCTCTGCAGTCATGCTTGTGCCGCTCCCAACGCTTCAATGCGCTCCCAGCACTGGTAGCGGTCCAGGGTGGAGACGGCCAGGGTGAAGCAGATACTGAAGCCGGCGTAGGCCCAGAACGAGATACCCAGCACCACTGTTGCCATGGCGGCGATTTTCACCAGGGATACAATCACACCGATAATAAACACCTCTACCATGGCCCAGTTCTGGCTCATGAAGATAGCCTTTGCGATGGGCGCCAGCCATGGCCTGTAGATGCCTCGTTCCAGCGGCAGGCAAAGCGCCAACAGCAGGACCAGTACCACGGCGGGGATAACAATGATAAAGGCCGCGACCATGATCGCCACTTCCGGCATGCCGTATTCCCAGACGGCGCCTGGCGTCTGCCGCAGGGTGATGACGCTTTCCAGCCCGCTGGAAGAAAAGGACAGGAAGGAGTAGCTGTTGGCCATGACCAGCAGGATCAGCCCCGCTATCGTATAGGCCAGTACCCGGCTATAGCTGTCGGCGCGATATTTGGTGAGAAAATGGCCGCAGCGAGGACAGGAGGCACTTTCCCCATCCTTCAGTCCCCCCACATCTACCAGCAGGTCGCAACCATGGCAGGCCATCTCGTTGCCCATGGTTAGAGGGGTAGCATTGGCGTTAATGCTTTCATGGTTTAGTGGAGCCCCTGATCTGTTCATACGGTTATTGGCCTGCATGACGATTTGCGGGCCCAGAAGAATGGTCGCAGTATAAAGGGAAGTTTTAACCCAGGCTATCCTGTTTTTGCTGGGCTTGCCACAGCGCGGTATAGCGACCTCCTTGTTGCAGCAGTTGTTCGTGGGTGCCGCTCTCTACGATACGGCCACCATCGAGTACCATAATCGTGTCCGCATCCACCACGGTGGATAGCCGGTGCGCGATCACCAGGCTGGTATGGTCGCGGGATATTTCCCGCAGTGCCTGCAGGATGGCCTGCTCGGACTTGCTGTCAAGCGAGGAGGTGGCCTCGTCGAACACCATGATCGGGGGCCGCTTTAAGATAGTGCGGGCAATGGATACCCGCTGCTTCTCGCCACCGGACAGTTTCAACCCTCGCTCCCCGACCATGGTTTCACCGCCCCTGGGTAAGGAGCGGATGAAGGCGTCCAGATGCGCCAGTCTGATCGCCGTTTGCACTTCCTCCTCGGTGGCGTCGGGGTTGCCGTAGCGTACATTCTCAAAGATGGTGTCGTTAAACAGCACGGTGTCCTGCGGCACGATACCGAT
>Ga0316193_10002025_pt1 | contig 14005 bp, 6 predicted proteins | sample MerIslsedime2_MG_FD_207735 | JGI IMG/M metagenome (GOLD analysis project Ga0316193, IMG submission 207735) | Coastal sediment microbial communities from Maine, United States - Merrow Island sediment 2 | ecosystem: Environmental > Aquatic > Marine > Coastal > Sediment | place: USA: Maine...
AATTCCCTAAATCCCCTTTCCATAAATAAAAAAAATTGAAGTTTTGCTTTCACGCATGCTATTTTAAACGTAATGAAAAAATAGTTGCATACGGGACAAATGGAAGTATTTCGAACGTGATCTGAATGAGGCCTATTCTGGAACAAGCCGTTTACTAAAGGTGTTGAAAAATGCCTTTAATTTTTCTATAATCCCTCTATCTTTAACGGGATAGGGGGATTATGTTTTGGGAAAGATTTTTTCTCGAGCAAATAAGCCAAGAGTGCCGGATGCTGTTGATGGCATTCAAATTAATTTTTGTAAAAATCCTATCTGTTCAAATTATGGTGTTCCTGCCAGTGTTAAGAAACAGCCTCGTGGTCCTGGGGCAAGTTTGAGAGGACGTGATAACTATAAGGTTCAAGCAAGCAGCAATCAATGGCCTTTCCTCAAATGTTTGTATTGTAATGAACATCCTCCTACCAAAAATAACCTGGCTATTCAGGAAGAAATTTACCGGTTCTCTGATTATTTGAAACTAAAAGAAGAACCATCCTGTCCAGAGCCTTCGTGTAGCAATCACACTATAAGTATTAATTTGGGTAAGGGACATTACCAATCTTTCGGTAAAACCAAATCAGGCTCCAGACGCTACCGATGTAAGGTTTGTGGTAAAACATTTTCCATTGGGGGAGCAACCCTTAGGCAAAAGAAACCACATTTGAATAAGCTTATTTTCAAGCTTTTAATGAACAAATCCCCCTTTCGCCGAATCTGTGAAGTAGCTGAGATTTCACCAAAAGCTTTGTACGGCAAGATTAATTTTTTATGCCAGCAATGCCAAGCTTTTGCTGGCAAAAGAGAGAGAAGGTTGCTGGACGGTATGCCAATCCGAAGAGTTTATGTTGGGGTAGACCGTCAAGATTATGTGGTCAATTGGACGAACCGGAGGGATAAGCGAAATATTATTCTCCATGCCGTTGGAAGTGCCGATAATAAAACAGGATACGTGTTTGGTATGCACCTTAATTTCGATCCTCTACTTGATCCAAGAAAAGTAGAACAGGAAGCAGTTGCAATTGGAGACTATGACCTTCCCCACCCGTTTAGACGATATGCGAGACTTTGGCTGAATTGCGATTATATTGAAGCGATCAAACGTAAAGATAAGAGGAAAAATGGTAGGCATAACGTTTCCTTAACTGAAGAGATTAGTGACACTTACGCCGAAGCCTTATCCAGGGAAGATATTGAAGTGTTTGAGTCACCAAATGGGTCCACTCAATTACCCTCTAAAGGCATGCAAGTGCATGCTGAATATATTTTATACGGTCATTTCTTTTTCTTGAAAAAATTGTTCACTGGAGTTGAAAAAGTTCGTTTTTTTCTTGATCAGGATTCTGGAATGCGGGCAGCTTGTCTCGGGGCGTTCCAACCGGAGATTCAAGCAAGAAAGTGTGATGTGTTTTATGTGCGAATAAATACAAAAATGACGGTTCCAGAAAGACAGGCCGCTCTGGAAAAAAGCCGAAATGAATTTCGTCGCATACAAAATATACATCATGAATTATCTAAAAGGGAAGTTAAACTCTTGCTGATAAAGCAGCGTCTCGCTTCTATGGTAGAAATTGGCAAGTGGAAAGACAGATGGCTTACCCATCCCTTTCCCGATATGAGTGAACCAGAGAAGTCCATTTGTTACCTCACTGATTATGGAGGTTACGATGAGGATCATTTAGCATGGCTTTATAATAAGGCCAGTATGCACGCAATTAATCGTTTTTTTATGTAAATTCGACGCAGGCTTTCGCTTCTGGAAAGGCCGATTGCTTCAGCAGGTAGAGCTGGACGAATATGGCATGGTTACAGCCCATATAATCCAGAAAGCATTATTAAGGTATTAAGTATATTTAGGGTTTTTTACAACTATACCCTGAAAGGAAAAAATTCCAAAACACCAGCTATGAGGCTTGGATTAGCCAAAGGCAGGGTAAAATTGGAAGACATTATTTATGAAGGATAAACTACGATTGAATAGAGCGCTCTACAGGACAAGCTTGAGCGGCGGTGGTTGTCCGAATAACCAAAAGAAAATCCCGCCAATGGTTTATGACGAGATTTTTCAACACCTTTAGTAAACGGCTTGAATTCGACTCTGCCTTTTTCATTTTATTAAATTGTTGTATGACGAAGATGATTTGACAATAGTTAAAAAGAAGATTTACTTAACTTAATATCGGTCGTTATACGATATCTGTCATCGGAACTAATTAAAGTTGGGCTGTGCTTTTGATGAGAAATCCCAAAAATGGAAAGGGAATAGTTTTTGAGATATCTAATAAGTGTTTTATCCATAGTCCCGTTAAAAAAAGGCCAAAGCTTTGATCAAGTCTTCGGCCAAATTTAAAATTATAAGTTGAGGTAATTGTCAGCGGGATTATTGATAAAACAAGGATGTGCGAAGCCGCCAATCATTCTGGCATGAAATATGCTATATGGGTAAAGTATCCACTCTCTCTTTTTCATTATAATTACAGTGAGTAATATTGCACACTCTTGAAAAAAATAAAAGCTAAAACTTCAATTCCCTACTTTAAAAATTTAACCAAAATGACAAAATAAAGAAAATAAATCTTAAACCTCAAAAGAATTCTAGAAAAACTGAGGCAAAGCTACCGCGAAGCGGTTTCGTTCATCATTATCATATCTCTTTATATGTGAAAATAGATACTTGCAAGGTGAACTAAACCACACTCTTCCTTTTCTATCGATTTATTTCATAAATTATTACCACGATGTGATATATAACTATTTGAAATATTATATTATATTTGACATGCAAATTGTTTTATAATATGAGTGGTATTTAATAAATGAATGAGAAAAGCTAAATCTGCCCTCCATCTCGATTCGATTTCGATTATGCAATACTTCTTATTCTTTTGACCTGATACTCAATTAGTTTCTCCCTATGTGATATTTTTTACTTCAATAGTTCAACCTTTATTTGGGAGATTTTCACCACGGGAAACCTCTCAAAAGGTACCTGTCTTGCTCCTGATAGGATATACCTGATTACAATCGATATTGAATGCTCTGCTGTAAGCTTTAAAAACATTAATTGCTTATGAATCTCACAAGTCCAAAGAGATAAATCTATTAAGACTTTGAATAAGAATCAAAGAATTAATAAAATTAATTATTAGTAAAAATTAATGTTAGATTTGTCTATCGAGATCTTATTGCTATTTGTCAATTAAAATTCCACTCGTTTAATGTTAATAATTTTGAAAAAATGGAAAGGGGCAGAGAATGTTTATTAAGCGATCCTATCTATTCGTATTTGAAATAACTTTAGTACCTGTCCTGTTTTTTGGAATCATAGTTTCAAATACGCTTTTTGCTATCTGCCATGCTCAGCAACCCTCAATAACGTCTGACGGCACTTTGGGTTCCATGGTTACCTTAGACCAGTCCAACTATACAATTAGTGAGGGTACTATACGCGGGAACAATCAGTTTCATAGTTTTGGCCAATTCAATGTATTTCAAGGAGAAAGCGCAACTTTCACAGGTCCAAATACGATAAATAACATTATTGGCCGGGTTACGGGTGGCAGTCAGTCTTTCATTGATGGACTTCTTAGATCAGATATCAACGGGGCAAATCTATACTTGCTCAATCCAAGTGGAATACTTTTTGGTCCAAACGCAAGCTTGGATGTCAGCGGATCGTTTCATGTGAGTACGGCGGACTATCTTCGCTTTGATGACGGGGAACAGTTTTACGTAAACCCGGCGGAAAACAGTGTTCTGACCGTAGCCCAACCTCAGGCCTTCGGCTTTTTAAGCGAGAGCCCCACGAGAATCTCCATTCAAGAGAGTTTACTTGAGGTTCCTGAAGGTGAAACTCTGTCGGTGATAAGCGGAAACATTGAGATAGTGGGCGGCATTCTTCAAGCTCCTGGTGGCAGGTTGAACCTTGCGAGTGTGGCTTCCTCGGGCGAAGTTATTTCTAATGCGCAGGATGAGAAACCTGATCTCAAAATGGATACCTTTGAGCGCCTTGGCGAGATTGACATTTCAAAGGGCGGAAAACTGCAGTCCAGCGGAGCAAACGGAAATATCTTTATTAGAGGTGGCAGCTTGTCATTAGACAGCTCAGGTATCTATTCTACGACGTGGGGTGCCGCAGGCGATTTAGATATTCGTTTGGCTGAAGATCTCAGCCTAACCAATAGAAGTTATATAGATTCTAGTTCCTACTGGTCTGGACCGGCCGGAGACATCCTTTTGGATGTAGGACGTTTGACAATCTCGGATGGATCCATGATCACGTCACATGCCATGGATGAGTGCACCAGCCAAGGGGGTAATATCATGATCAGGGCTGCTGAATTTGTATCTATTTCTAGTGGTGGCGGTGACAACTACATGCAGAGTTATATTTCCAGCAGTACCTTTGGCGACGGTGACGGCGGAACTGTTTCCGTATCTACCCCGACCTTGATAATCGACGAGCATGCAGGAATATTTGCTGTTGCTTACATGGGTTTCGACTGGTTCGGTAACGTGGTTGGCGGTGGGCGAGCAGGGGATATATTCATAGATGTGGGGAGTTTGACAATTACGAGCGCCGGGATAGGCTGTGTAGCAGGGGGTATGACCACCGGTCATGCTGGAAATATCACGATTACTGCGACTGAATCGGTATCTATTGATGACGGCGCAATTCGAAGCAGCACCTTTGGAGCTGGTGACGGTGGCACGATTTCCATATCCACACCGGTTCTGACAGCAGATTCTAGTGGAATACTTGCTGAAGCTGGGGAGTATGCTAGTGGAAATGCAGGAGAAATCTTATTGGAGGTTGGCAGTCTTGCATTATCTAATGGAGCTCAGATCACTACAAGTACTGACGGGGCCGGTTCAGGTGGAGACGTGACGGTCACAGCGACAGATTCAATCTCCATCTCCGGTCATATCATTGAAAGTAATGCAATGTATCATAGCGCTATTATCAGTAGCACCTATGGCGATGGTAATGGAGGCACTATTTCTATATCTACTCCGTCCTTAACGATTGATGACGGTGCATTAGCTTCTGAAACAGGTCTTGGTTCTGGGTCTGGCGGCGACATCTTTGTTGAGGTAGGGGATTTAACTATAAGCAATGGTGGTCTGATCTCGACAATGAGTTTTGGTGTAGGTAATGCGGGTGACATTTTGATCACTGCCAGTGACACGTTCCACAGCAACAATAGTTTGGTGGCTACGGCCGCCGAGCAGGGCGAGGGTGGTGATATCAACATCACGACTCGGGAGATGCAACTCCTTAACGGAACCATAGTCTCCGCAGAAAGTTCTGGAGCAGGAAATGCCGGAAATATCTATTTTGCGGCCACTGACTCATTTCTGATGAGGGACAGTGCAGTGGTCACGCAAGCCATACAGGCCGACGGAGGCAATATCAAGGTCAGTGCTGAGGATATGGTCTATCTTATTGACAGTGAGATCACCGCAAGTGTGGGAGGCGGCCCTGAAACGGTAGGGGGTAACGTCAGCATTGATCCAGAGTATGTCATTCTGAAAAATAGTAAGATCATAGCCAATGCCTACGAAGGTATGGGCGGCAACATCCAGATTATTACGGATGTTTTTATTGCCGATTCAGATAGCGTGGTGGATGCTTCATCTCAATTGGGAATTGACGGAATTGTTGATATTCGCGCAGGAACTAAAGTGGTTAGCCAAAGTCTGAAACCTTTATCTGAAAAATATAAAAGCGCGGTTGCTCTTCTTCGGGAACCCTGTACCGCCCGAGCTGCTGGAGGGAAATACAGCAGTTTTGTGATCAGTGGACGTGATGCTTTGCCCATAGAACCAGGTGGTCTTTTGCCGAGTCCTATTTCTCAATGATAAGCAAATTTTATAATAAACGTCTGTGTAACAAAATTGATCGGATATATGTAAAACAATCTTAACTTGAATATGGAGAAAGTAAAACCTGTAAGATATGATGCCTTAAGCTAGGATCTGTATTTCACCCTGTTATTGTCTAAATTCTTTTTATGATCTGCATGCAATGAAAATGAAGCCAAAGCATATTAAATTACAGGATAATATTTTTTTATTAGTTTTAGCGGGACTTCTTATTGCCATTTCTGCGAGTAATTCAGCTTTTGCCCAAGAGGCCCTGCGCTTACAACCGAGCGGCCAACCCGGCGATAAAAAACCACCATTGATTGAAGAAAAGCCTCCTGGTCCTCCTCCGAGTTTGAAATTGCCCCCTCCCCCTTCTCCCAAAGAGAAGGTGCCTGATACATTACCTCTTGAAAGTGTTTATATTCGCAAAATAAAAGTAGCAGGCAGTACGGTTTTTTCAGAACAAGATCTAACCAAAATTACAGCGCCTTATGAAAATCGTGAATTAACAAACGAAGACTTGGAAGCACTTCGCAGGAATCTGACACTTCTTTATGTCAACAAAGGGTACATTACATCCGGTGCTATAATCCCGGATCAATCCGTGACTGACGGTGTAATCAACTTTCAAATCATTGAAGGCCGGCTACAAAACATAGAGATAGAAAAAAATAAATATCTTCACGATAACTTCTACAAAAAACGGACTGTCCTTGGGGCTGGACCACCTGTAAAAATAGAGAATTTACAGCAAAGGCTGCTAATCTTGCAAGAAGATCCACGCATTCGAAGGCTAAATGCCGAACTTAAGCCTGGTGTAAAACTTGGTGAAAGTGATTTAAATTTAGATGTTGAAGAAAAGATGCCATTCACATTTTGGGCTGGTTATAACAACTATATATCGGATAGCGTTGGAGGTGAACAGGTTCTGCTTAACGGTGCACATCTAAGCTTAACAGGAAATGGTGACATTTTAAGTTTTACATGGGGTGCTGCAGAGGGATTGAGACCCAAAATCGATGCATACTATTTGTTACCCCTTTCGGCCAGAGACCTGACTTTAAGTTTCAGATACAGAAAAAATGATTTTGATCTTGTTAGGGAACAATTTAGAGATTTGAATATTGAAACCGATACAGATATATATTCGATCGTTTTGAGATACCCTTTATACAGAAGTCTAAACCAGGAGTTTGCATTATCTCTTGTCGGTGAGCACGAGAAACAAAAAACAACCCTTCTTGATAACCCGTTTTCACTGGAACCTGGTGCGGTGGATGGTGAAGTAAAGGTCGCTCCACTTCGATTTGTACAGGAATGGACGTACCGAGAACAAAAGCAGGTAATGGCGGTAAGATCTCGTTTTAGCTTGGGAAGCTATAATTTAAATGCCACAAACAATGAATCCGGAATTCCAGATGGTAAATTTTTTGCATGGCAAGGACAATTTCAGTGGGTGCGGCGTTTTAAACCATTCGACACTCAGTTGATTTTTCGAAATTTGATGCAATTTTCCGCCGACCCCCTTGTATCGCTCGAAAAATTTTCAGTTGGTGGTAGATACACAGTGCGAGGATATCCCGAAAACTTCTTTGTTCGCGATAATGCTGTAGTTGCCTCGTTGGAAGCTCGTATTTCGTTGGTACGCGATAAGCCATGGGCTGATTACATTCAAGTGGTTCCTTTTTTTGATTGGGGATGGGCAGAGAATACCGATTTTCCTACTCCACCAGGTCCCAGAAACATCTATAGTATTGGAGTTGGACTGAGATGGGCTGTTACTTGGCCCCCATCCACTCGAGTAAGACCGGAATTTGAAATTTTCTGGGGATATAGATTAAGAGATTTCGATATCAATGTAGAAAATAATCTACAAGACAAAGGAATTAGCTTTCAATTTGTTATTGCAGCATTTTAGAGTTGTTTGCTCATAATTTCATTTTTTCTTTATAAAGAGATCAGGTTTATGAGTTTAGGCATTTTAATTAAAATAGTACAAATATTTAAATTTCAATATTTTCAACGCTCAGCAATTTTGAATTTTGTTCTTTTTTGCCCAGCATTATTGCTTATCTGCAATTTGTTATATGGTTGCGCACCGCAAATAAAAGTGAATGATCAAAAATTAGAAAGACTGCCCTCCCAATCAAAAGCACAATTATCAGAAAAATTTCTAGACGAAGGTATTCAGTATTTTCGAAGAGGTGATTTCAATCAAGCTATTTCAAAATTAAAAGAGGCCGAACGCTTATATGAGGAAGAAAAAAACCCCAAAAGACAATGTGAAACACTTATTCAACTTTCCCAGGCATACCAGTCGATTGGACAATTTGATAATGCTTTGGAAAGTTCAAAAACAGCTGCTAACATAGCAAAGAATTCGGGCGACCAAGCCTCAGTAGCCAAAGCGTTAAGCCTTTCAGGCAATATTTTACTTGGAGTTGGTCAAACAGATGAAGCTCATCAATATTTTGATGAAAGCCTAAGGATATCGCAAGAACTTGAGGCCCCCCAAATAACAGCATCTATTCTTAATAATTTCGGAAATTTATATACCACCTTGGAAGAGTACGACAAGGCATACACAGCCTACATGGAAAGTGTTTTGCTTTCAAAGAATACAGGTAACCGTGAATTAAGGGGGATAGCCCTAACAAATGCTGCGACAGCTGTGATGCGAAACGGTCAATATGGGAAATCAAAATCGCTGATAGATGAAGCTTTGGATCAGATTCGGGATTTGGAGGATTCACATAGCAAAACTTATTATTTGATGAATATCGGTTTAGCATATCAAGGTTTATTTTCGCATTTTCCTGAATCAAAGGATTTACTTTTGAGACGATCCTCGGAAATGTTTAATGAAGCTGCCCGAGTTGCAAAAAAAATTGGCGACGATCTCGCATTTTCCTATGCATCTGGTTATCTGGGGAATTTATTTGAAAACGAACAACAATTTCAGGAAGCACTGTATTTAACGCGACGGGCAATTTTTAAGGCACAAGAAATTAGTGCTCCTGAAGCACTATTCAGGTGGCAGTGGCAAGCGGGACGCATATTTAAGGCATTGGATAAAATTGATGAGGCCGTTGTGCTTTACAGGAGTTCCATCTATACACTTCAATCAATTCGTCATGAAAAGTCTGGATGTTATGGATGGCAGCACCCCACAATCGGCGAGAGCACAGTAAGGGTAAGTTTTGAATTGGTGGATTTACTCCTAAGACGTGCTGCGTCAATTAAGGATCCCGATGAAAGCAGTTCGCTTCTTGTTGAGGCCCGTGAAGTCGTAGAGTTGCAAAAGATTTATGAATTGCGTAATTACTATCAAGACGATTGTGTAGATGCCGCTCGGTTAGGAATCACAAAGCTTGATGAAGTCTCAAAGACAGCGGTAGTAATTTATCCTATAGCACTAAAAGACCGAATCGAAGTAATTTTTACTCTGCCTGATGGATTGAAGAGATTCTCTGTGAAAGTCAGAAAAGAGACCCTTACCCAAGAGATTATTCTGTTTCGTAAACTGCTGGAAAAGCGAACGACCCGGGAATTTCTTCCTCACGCCCAAAAACTGTATGACTGGATCGTCCGTCCCATGGAATCCGAATTAGATTCTAAAATTATCGATACAATGGTTTTCGTCCCGGACGGGCCTTTTCGAACAATTCCAATGGCTGCGCTTCACGATGGGAAACAGTATCTAATCGAAAAATATTCACTTGCGGTTACACCGGGTCTCGATCTTACGGACCCAAAACCCATCGCAATGGAGATTCGAAAAGCTCTGATATTTGCATTAACGCAATCTGTTCAAGGCTTCCCGGCTCTGCCTTATATTTCTTCGGAGCTTCAGACCATCCAAAGTCTTTATACCAGCAAATTATTTCTTAATCAGGATTTTCTCGTATCAAATATTGAAAAGGCGCTAAGTGATGAACAATTTACGATATTGCATATTGCGTCTCACGCTCAATTTGGGAATAAGGTTGACAAGACATTTCTTCTTTCATTTGATAAAAAATTGACCATTGACAGTTTAAGTCAATATTTAGGGCCCCTTCAATTCCGTGAATCTCCCTTAGAACTCATAACACTCAGCGCGTGTGAAACTGCTGCAGGTGATGATTTAGCCGCTTTAGGACTAGCCGGTATTGCTATTAAGGCAGGTGCCAGAAGTGCCCTTGCTACGCTTTGGTATATTAACGATATAGCTTCATCTATCTTGGTTGGAGAATTTTACAATCAGCTTCAGAATCCGACAATGACCAAAGCCAAAGCTCTTCAGCGCGCCCAATTGAAACTTTTCAATGATCGGCGTTTTCAGCATCCTGGCTATTGGTCTGCGTTCCTCCTTATAAGCAACTGGTTATAGGACTGGAAAATGACGATCATGTTTCGATTGCGTAAACTAATATTTAAGCCTTATATAACAGCAGTCTTCGTTAGTGGAATTATTTTCTTTGCCGTTATTGGGTTGAGAAGTTCCGGGTATCTCGAACATCTCGAGCTTTTGGCGTATGATTGGTTTATTAGGTTACAGCCAGTAAATTCTAAAGCATCCCAACCCGTTGTTATCATAGAAGTAACTGAAGACGATATTCAAAAACATGGGCGCTGGCCACTAACGGATGCAACATTGGCGCAAGCGCTTGACATTCTTGAACGCTCTAAGCCACGCGCAATAGGTGTAGATATCTTTCGCGACATTCATGTGCCGCCCGGAAGTTCGCAGCTTGATTCAATTTTTTTAGAAAATCAAAATATTATAGTGGTAATGAAATTCGGTGATAATGGAGTGCCGCCACCTCAAGTGATCAGTGAAACGGATCGGATAGCTTTCAATGATATTTTGGTTGACCCTGGTGGAATTGTTCGTCGCGGGCTCCTTTATCTGGATGATGGTGAAAAAATCTTTTATTCTTTTGCACTACGACTGGCATTACAATATTTGCGGACTGAGGGCATCTTTCCGCAACCTGATTTGATTAATCCGGGGCATATAGCACTTGGAGGAACTTCTGTCCCTCCCTTAGAATCTAATGCAGGAGGATATGTTGGAGCAGATGCCAGAGGATATCAATTTCTGATCGATTTTGAAAATACAATAGAGGGATTTAAATCATTTTCATTAACAAGTCTTTTAGCCGGGGAAGTTCCTTCGGACAGGATTAGGGACAAAATCGTTATCATAGGCGTAACGGCTCAAAGCTTGAAAGACTTTTTTTATACACCACACAGCCAAGGGCTTCAAATCAGTCAGCAAACTAATGGAGCTGTAATACACGCTTATATCGCAGATCAATTGTTAAGGTTTGCCCTTGATGGGAAACGCCCCAGAATAAGTTTAAGCGAAAAACAAGAAATTTTGTGGATATTAATTTGGAGTACACTGGGAGGTATGATAGGGCTCCATATAAGGTCACCTTGGTATTTTTCGCTAACTGGGTTAGTCAATCTTTTGGTCTTATTTTTGATCACCTATTTTGCTTTTTTGAATGCATATTGGATACCGCTTGTTCCTCCAGCTATGTCATGGCTTCTTTCCGCTGCAATTGTTACTGCATCTATGTCCAATCGTGAGAAAAAGCAACGCGCATTTCTGATGCAATTGTTTTCTAAACACGTTTCCCCTGAGGTTGCCGATTCGATTTGGCAGAAGCGGGAAGAATTTTTAAATAATGGTCGCCCTCGTCCTCAAAAATTAACTGTTACTGTATTATTTTCAGATTTGAAGGGATTTACTTCGCTATCTGAAGAATTGGATCCGAATTTGCTTGTGGATTGGCTGAATACTTATCTGGAATCTATGACAAAGGTGGTTATGGATCATGGTGGTGTCGTTGATGATTATGCCGGTGATGGTATAAAGGCAAATTTTGGAGTACCACTGCCTCGAAACACCCAGGCTGAAATTAATCAAGACGCTGTAGATGCGGTAAATTGCGCCCTTGCCATGGACAAGGAGGTACGCCGAATCAATAATATTTGGCGAAAACAGAATCTTCCCAATACAGGAATACGCATCGGGATTTTTACCGGGACTGCAGTGGCAGCAGTATTGGGGAGTACAAAAAGATTGAAATATACAACTATAGGAGATGCGGTTAATATCGCTGCCAGACTTGAAAGTTATAATAAAAACTATGCTAAAGAAAGTCTTTGTCGCATTCTTATTGGAGAATCAACTTATAGTTGTATAGGCGATCAATTTAAGACAAACATCGTTGGAAAGGAAACTCTCAAAGGGAAAAAACAGGAGATTACAATTTACCGCATCCAAGACAAAATGTGAAAAGCTCATTCAAAACATGAGGAGGTGATAATATGGCAAAAATTAATCTTTTAGCTTGGATCATAATTGCTGGGTGTATTTTGTTGATGCCCCGGTCAGTTTTTCCCTTAGATAATCAAATTGAAAAAGAACTACAAAATATTATTGAAAAAGTTGAAGCAAAATCCAAAATAGATGATAATTTGAAACTCGATAAAAAATCAGCAGGTTCGAAAGTTTACCCAAGGAAAGAAGACATCATATCTCCTTCTAATATACCCGTATACAAACCTCCGCTTCGCGGCTCTCCCGTAGGCCGTGTAGCAGGAGGAACGCGAGGTGATTTGGTTGAACTCCCATCTCTTCTAATTGTTATTACACCAGAACACACGGCATTTACAGTTCGAGATCAACCCCAGTTCTACTGGTTTTTAGAAGAATTGACAACTTATCCCATTGAACTTACCATAATCGAGGATCAGGCGATCTATCCGCTCTTGCAAGTGCGCATTAGCTCACCCGAGACACCGGGCATCCAGACTGTACGGTTAGCCGACCATGGTATTCACCTTCAGCAAGGTTTGGTCTATAAATGGTTTATAGCACTAATACCCGATCCGAACCGTCGATCAAAAGACATTCTTGTGGAGGGGGCTGTCAAATACATTAAAATATCAGATGCGTTGAACGCCAAACTGTCTCATTTAGATAAAGAAATAAAATCAAACATATATGCGGCTGCAGGGATTTGGTATGATGCTTTTGCTGAAATTTCGGATCTAATTGAAACCTCAACGGATGATGTAAAGTTAAAACAAAAGCGTGACGCATTGTTGGAACAGATTGGGTTGCCAGAAATTGCACAAAATAAAATCAAAGCTCAAATTCCTGGGACAAACTAGAAAAATTAGGGTCTAAAATCAATTGTTCTGAAATAAAATATAGCCATAATCTAAATGATTCATTTCTAAACATACGGTTAGAGCTATTCACGAACTCTACCTTAAGTCTTAATTCAGGCCACCTAATATGCGATTTCGATATAAAATCCTCACACCCACACCTTTGATATCTGCAATGACCTACAAATATCAACCATCTGAATTTATGTGATATTCGAAACATACCAATCAATCAGCTGAATCAGCGATCACTGCTATAGATCAAAGCTCGACATAATTTCAAAAACATTGTGTTTTTAGATATCATAAGGGCAAATCCTTTGTCGGGGGTTTGCCTTTTTTGCAATTTTGTAAGAAATACCTTCTGTGTTGGTTGTGTCCATATCTGCGTAAGTAAAACTCATTGGTATTGCAACGAACCAGTTATTCCAACCGCCGGCAAGAACAGTACCAAACCCCGTATGTATTACCAGAAAAGGGGGCCTCAATAGGCAATGTAATCGTTTGGTCCTTGAGTTTGGCGCACAAAGGGTTAGGTACGGGACCACTACACGAAATTCCAAGTTGATTAAGCATTCCATTGCCGTCTAATATGACATCAAGTGGTGCTTTGCCATCGATTCTACCCAGCATGGCAAACACATTCATGAATGGAAATAGCCATGCATCAAGGGCGGTGGTTGTCCGAATAACCAAAAGAAAATCCCGCCAATGGTTTATGACGAGATTTTTCAACACCTTTAGTAAACGGCTTGGGTCAGCAATGGTTCTGTCTTTTTATTATCCGACACTTTGAATATCTGCTAGTGCGCCACGAGCGCACTTTTAATATATAGATTAGAGGTGTGCGTAACTGCACAGAAGATGAGGGTAGGCCCCTCGGAGCCGGCTTACAGGAGCAGGCTTCAAACCACCTCAAGCTGCTGTG